>OCZT010000989.1_pt1 | contig 29196 bp, 27 predicted proteins | sample 1539031 | NCBI WGS metagenome assembly OCZT01 (sample SAMEA3539308, study PRJEB22396) | soil metagenome | biome: tundra; feature: field; material: soil | place: USA | collected 2010-05 | depth 0.15 m | reverse complement strand
CGCTGTTGATCCTCGCGTTTACCTTCGTCGCCGACATCGTCGTCAACCACGCGGCTTACCGGCTCGGCATCCGCGACACGCGATGGTAGCCATTGCGAGCGCGCTTGACCACGGATGTCACTGGGCGCCTGGTTACCCGCGAGAGCGAGCGCTGGACTTCAGACGCGCAAGCTGGTGGACTCGTCGAGGTCCGCCCCGAACGGTCGGCGCGTCCGCGGTAATACGGGCCCAACCACCGGACCGACATAATCCTCGGTACAGAAAAGCGGAGCCACTTCTATGCCTCAACAAAAGCGCGGCCTAGCACGAGCGGCGAGTCCGATTGCCATGCATAGAAGATGTAGATCATCACGCGAGACACGTTTGGTCTGGCGACTTGGTAGTCGAACGCGATAGCCGCCGAGTTGGAAAGTTCCCCTGCGGCCATCGAAGCTCAAACGAATAGGGTCATCTGTCCAACGCGGCGATCAGTCCGAGCGAGTCAAGCGTGATTTCAGCCGCTACGATTTCGGTTCGCGGTTTGATAGCATCAATCTTCCGACACTGACGAACCGTGAGAACGTCAGTCAACTCCGAGAACTGGCAGCGGGGCGCGCATCCAGACTTATTTCTGAACCGCTGCCGGGCGGAGGAACATTCTTGACCTCATACACGGGCGACCTGCAAGGCTCCACGAACAGCTGACCTTCGGCATAGATCAGCGTGGTTTCGATCAATGGCGCGCCCGGAGGAAAGGGCATCAACGGCCTCATTGCTTGAAACTGCACGCGATAGTAATGCGGACCCGCTGGCACGTCATAGAAGTATTGAGTCTGGCCCGCCTGTACGGTTATTGACATGTTCCGGCCAGCAATATCCAATGAGACCGTGATGGGTGTTCTCTCGAACTTGTTTGCGAACCCATAGTGGCCGGTTTTGTTGACCGCGCACTTCGTTCCCTCGCCCATTTCAGCCGAGACCGTGGCGGCGGGTGCAGCGCCGGTGCCGCAGGAGCCCGTCGGCGAGAGCATTGCCTTGAGATCTCCCGTCAATTGCATATTCACTTCTTCGCCGCCAATCAACCGACCGGATTCCACATCGAGAATCTCTCCCACAATGCTGACGACTCCACTTGAAGACCGCACGGTGTAGCTGCCGCGTATGATCGAGCGCGCTCCAAGCTGTTTGCCAATTTTCGCAAAAGTGGATGCATCATAGTATTTGCTGAGACCCAGATCGATCTCCTTGAACGCATCCTCAACGCGTGAGCGCGCTACGACGGCGAACGCCGAATTGTCTCTCGCAAGTAGGATGTTCAGTCTGTCCAATACGTAGTTGCTGAAAGCTGGGCCGTACTCGCAGTTCCGAAAGGCTGATACGGCCACAGGGCCCTGCCCTTTGGATCTTATCTGTGAAGCCAGGCTCGAAGCGAGCGCCCTCAACTCTGAATCTTGCGCCCCCGCAGAGGACAGCGATACAGCACCAAGAACGACGCACGAAAGGACAAACGTGGCTCCCCTCATCAGTCCATCTCCGAGGCCGTAGCCGGCTAGAGTGCTTCGAGAAACTTCAGTCCACTTCGCGCCCGATCCAGGCGCTGAGTTGCCACTGTGGTGTCTTCTCGCGACAGGGCCAGCGCCGCAGCGGCGAGATCCGCCCGTGTGGTCTCGAGCGTTGAACGAATCTCAGGCCTCAGAGTCAGGCCGCTCATGTTCCTTTCGCGCTCCGCAAGGGACTGCTCAATGGCGGTGAACCGGCTCTTGAGCTGGTCGTAGTCACTCGATAGCGTGGAGAGCGCGGCCGCCTTGCGCTGTACATCTTCCGCCGCTCGGGAAGAATCCGCTCGCCGAAGACGACCCGGCGAGTCTTTGGCGGTCACGAGGTCGCTCGTGAGAAGTCGGAACGGGATCCCGAATTTGGGGTCAGCTCCCGGAGTGCGGCTGATTACCCGACCGTCGGGCGTATCCGCGTAGTAACAGAGAGCTGCTCCACTATTTCTGGCGAAGCAGACGTCCCTGCCGACACTAAAGGCAAGCGCAAACACGACCGCTTGAAAACCAACGACAAGAGTCGCGCCGAGAATCTGCTTCCTACCAACCAGCATCCAGATGAGCGAAGGCAGGCAAAGGGCAAACACCACGGTCGCGGATACAGCAACAAAATGCGATGCTTCGCTATCGAGACCGAGCCGGAGAGTTGTCCATGAGGTGACAGCCGAGTAGAACCAAGCCACAAGCCCGATTCGGAGAGTGCTGAGCAACAAGAACAGAATCAGTATGACGCACAGGCTCTTGTACAAGAATCCCAGCACCCGCTCAACGCTGAACGGGTGAGGGGCCGAGGTTATCGTGGTTCCAGGCAGCTGCCTCACACTACTTTCCTCGCGACCTGCGTTTCCTGATTCTCACAATAACAAGAAAGACTACAACCAAAGCGACGGCGACCTCAACGACATCCATCAGCATGATCTGGCGCATTTCCTTGCTCCATGGTTTACATCACGGCCTACCGCATCAACATACAGTGACCGGCGTGTCCTGCAACCACAATGCTACCTCGGTTCCCGGAGATTCCAAACACTGCCTGAATCCCAAATACGGGGACAGTAGTATCTCAAAGCCAATATTAGCTGACGCAACGATAAGAGGCGGTTCCGTTGAGAGCCGCGATTCGTGGTGGCGAGAAGATGCGGGAATCGCCAACAACCTCGTCCCGCGAACGGACACGGCGGTTCACGTCGCGACTTGAGAGCGACGATCACCAAACGCCGCACTGAGCGACGGGCTGGTGCCACATAACATTGAGGCTAACCGGAGAGCGGGCGCAGCCTACGAGTCTGGCTCAACCTCGAGTTGGGCGGCGCCCTGGCCACCTAACAAGCGTTTACTGCGGACGGGGCCCAGCGCCTCGGCCCACGCGCGGTAGCTTCATTGAGGTACGCGTGGGCCTCGGCAGGCCCCGCCGTAGAAACGCCAAATATTAGGCAGACACTCCTTTCCCAACATCCGCGATGCACTCATACCATGTCGGCGTGGCCGCCGAAGCCTTCGCTGCGGCCGCCTTCGCACGCGCGGGATACGACGTGCTCGTCCAGTACGGTGCGAACCAGCCTGGATACGATCTCGCTGTCGCCGGCCGCCGCCCGGCCGTCAAGGTCTCAGTGAAAGGGAGCAAGGATGGTGGCTGGGTGCTAACTGCGTCGCACAAGAAGGGGCGAACCTACCACGAGGCGATCGATCACTGGCGCCTCTTGCACTCCGACAGCACGACGCTTTTCTGCTTCGTGCAGTTCAAGGGCGTTTCATTTTCAGCGTCGCCTCGAATGTATCTCGCCCGTCTCACTGACGTGGTAGAGTACATGAAAGCGAGCTGTGGAGGGCACGGCTACACGTCGCTCCGCGAACACTACCAGTGGTCGAGCGGCAAGGCAGCCGGGACCGTTGACATCATTCCAGCGTCGTGGACGATGTCCGAAGCTCGCATCGCGAAGCTGGTTGGCCCGCCCTCCGGTGTCTAATTGACGTCAGGGAGGAGCGTGTGGGCCGGCGCCTCCTGAGCGGCGTCGTACCATTCTCTCACGCGTGAAACTCGAGGTCTGGAAGCGCGATGGTGGAGAGTGCACCGAGTGTGGCGCCACAGAAGCACTTCATGTCGACCTCATAATTCCGTATTCGCGCGGCGGTACATCGATCACGGCCGCGAACGTTCAACTGCTATGCGCTCGCCACAACCTTAAGAAGCGCGCTCGCATCCACTAGGCGGCCTCCTGAGCTAGCCGCGCATTCCGCCATTTCCTGCTACAAGCCATGACGCTTGACGACTTTTTCTCGCGCTGGAAGACACGGCGTGATGATTACACCCACCTTAGAGCGCAGATCGACGCGGCGAACTTGATCGATCAACTGCTCGCCGACCTTGAACTCGTCACGCAGGATCAACGTGTAGCGCTGCTGACGTTGACTCAAGCCGCTCACCTCTGCGGCTACAGCGCAGAACACCTCGGCCGACTAGTACGAACCGGCGAGTTGACCAACTATGGTCGCCTACACGCGCCGCGTGTCCGGTCCGGCGATCTGCCTAGTCGCGCGCGACGTTCGATTGGAGCCCCGTCCAAGTACGATCCTGTCACCGATGCGTGGGCGCTCAGAAATCCTCAGAGCCAAGTCGAGAGCGATGGGGCTGTCGGAACAAGCATCTCCTCAAAGCCGCACGTGCTCACCGCCAAGGACGCTGCGCGGTACCTAGGACTCGCCCCGCAGACGCTCGCGAAAATGCGGCTGGACGGCAGCTCCCCACCCTATTTCAAAGTCGGACGCCGAGTGTTGTATAGCCCCGAAGAACTCGATGCCTGGCTCGCGCTCCGACGTCGCCGTTCCACGTCAGACCAAGGCGACGCGTAAGACGTAAACAGCCGGCAGCGGAACGTACACGGAGAACCGATTGGCGAATCGAGTATGGCGGCAAACGCGCGGTTGCTGGGCGCGGTCGCTCGGAGAACGTGGTACTCCGAGAGGTTCATGCCGGATAGTGCGGCATGAGCTCATGCGTGGTATAGATGGTCGGAATCTCGTCCTTCAGTGCCTGAAAGGCCACCAGACATTCGCGTGAGGCATACTGGGTGATCCAGTCCATGCAAGCACCACAGGGAGTGAATCGCTGTCGGTCCGCTACGACCAATAGAAACCTGATCTCGCGGTCGCCGGCAGCGACCATCGTCGAGATCGCGTTCACCTCCGCATGAACATCGTGACTGCGAAAACGCTGCTCAACATTGCAGCCGGCGTAGATCCGCCCCGAACCTGTAAGCAGAGCGCACCCGACCTTGGTATTCCCAATTATCGATGCGTTCTCTCGCACCGCCCAAGCCTCAACAGAGAGGCGATCGAAGGCGTCCGCGACTGACGCGCTTGTCGTAGCCAGTGCGAAACTGATCACAAGATCACTCCTACTGCATCGCGCGAAACCTGTCGATTTTCGCTTTCAAGTCGTCTCGTCCGGAATCGTCCGATAGTGTGAGCGCCAGTTCCAGTACGGGCATCGCATCGCTCTTCCACGTTCCGATCGCCTCACTGTTAATGGCAGATCCCACGATTTGTCGCAGTATCCGCTGCCTGTCTATGATGGTTAGTAGGAGAACGGACGGCAACGCTTCGACCAATGCTTCGAGCGCGGGCCTGCGCAAATCGGAATTGCTCAGCGCAGCGTTCTCCATCAGCGACCGTGCCGCCCCGTATCGCACCCACATTTGAGCATCACCGGCGAACACCTCCCTCAGGAACTTAATAGTGATCACCGACGCGTGCGTACCCAGCGAGTGGACGATACGCCAGCGCACGGCATTGCCGCCTTGATTTCCCGCGTTCGTAGCGAACAACGCGAGAAGTGTGGCTTGCTGGCCGTCGCTGATGTGAAGGCGCCTCACAGAATTGGACGCGGCCCATCCGAGAATAGGGTCGCCACTTGCCAAGAGTTCTATTAGCGCAGTGTCGGCCGGAGACTCGTCTGGTAGTTGAAATACTTCGAACCAGTGCGCGAACCATGCGTCGTCGATGTTTTCATTCCTAATTGCAGCCACGAGTGCCTCGCGATCCACAGCTAGCGCTAGCCGCCGCGCTTCTGCCGATGGCTGCTCCGCCAGTTGAGCGCGCGCGTTTTCGCGTGAATGTGCAATCGGGTCGAGAGCACGCTCAGCTATTACGGCCAGGATCGCGACCTTTAGTCCTCTAGTCACGTCGCCGTGATCAATGCCGCCTGCGAATTCCAAACACTCGACAGCAGCCGGTAGGTTCCAGTTGTAGACCGACTTGACGAAGTCGTCACGCTGTTCGGCTTGCTCAAGCTGCTCCATTGTCAGGTCAAGACACTCGAACGAGGAAGCCTTGATTGTCACTCGATCAAAGTGCTCGTCGATCCATAGCTCGGGATGTTGAGCGAGATGCTTCGACGCCAGGAAGTTGCACCACAACTCGTGGTCAAATCCTTTTTCGTCGCGTGAGATTACCTCCGCGTCGACCAACCCCTCGTACACGTTATCACCAACGCGAGCCTTGAACTCGGCGACTTGAATTCCGCCGATCGCATCCAGCGACAGGAATGCGGCATCGGCGATATTGGCCAAGTGCTGACCGCCCACACTCAACCTTTCTGTAAAGAACCTTTCGAAGATACCGCAGAAACTGTGGAGGCCAGCGAGCTGCGGTCCTCGCATCGCCAGGGCCAGGAAGAATGGCTTGCGAAGAATCTCTCGAACGCGGGGTTCAAGCGCGTCGAACGGGCTTTGATCGCCCTTCGAATGAAGCTGATCATAAAGCCTCTTGACGTCGTCGAGTGCGAGCAGATCAACGGAAGCGAACGCAAAACCCTCGAACGCGTCCCTGCTACCTAGGCGAGAGGTCACGACGACGTATGGCCGTTCGCTATCATCTGCGTTCCGAAGGAAGGCCAGCAGAAGGGCTTGTTCGTTAGGCGGAATCTCGTTGAGGCCATCAACTACAGCCACGATCCGCGTTTCCCTCGCCATCACCTCAATTTCGGTCGGCGTGTGACGTGGAACGCTTGTCTGAAGAACAATCCGTTCAAGTACTTCCTTCTCAATTCTCAATCGGTTGCCCTTCGATAGCTCCGCCCAGTCGCGAGCCGATAGCTCAGTCCGGACTGCCAGAGGGTACCGCCCCAAGTCAAAGAGAATTGGGCACATGCCGGCGCTGATCATCGATCGAACTAAGCGACGAGCTAAGTTTGTCTTGCCGGTTCCGCCTCCTCCAATAAGTGCGACGCAGGGTGAGCCGTCGTTGGGAATCAGACTGTCGAGTGGCGCTCCGCTTCGTTGGAAAGTCCGCCGCTTCACATCGGTATAAGACTCTGCCAAGCTCACTCGGTAGGCGAATCGCGGAGTCTCGCGGAAGAGTAACGACCGCATGGCGGTGTCAATTTCCGCGAGGTGTTCTTCGATGAGGGCATCGCTTGAAACCCGGTAGCTGCCCACAAAATCGCGCGCAAATGCAGCGGCGACGTCGCACGCGTATAGGCGCCAACTATCCTTCGCATTTTCCCGGTCCTTCAATGCGGTGGCAGGGTCTTGCGACGCCTTAACCACAAGAAGGTCCGCGCCCGCAGCGACGCACGCATTGAACACACCTATCGATTCCATCTCAAGTCCGAGAATCCCTTTGTGTTCCTTGCAGAGCCAACTTCGAGCCTCGTAGAGGTCCGAAGCGATGACCTTCGAGCCGCATCCCAGAATGGTGTTTGGGGCAGCGAACACCGCAGGAAGCCGCCGAGCGTCGTTGGGCCTCGGTACGGTAATGCGATTAGTCCACGCGTGTAACGGACTCTCCGCAAGAGTTTGCGCCGCATGCCACATCGCCTGATCAAGTCGCTCGGGCACCCCACGATGATGGACAACTGGCCTCCTTTTTTGGAACCATCGCCCCTCCTCGCCGACCTTGGCGCTTTCATAGTCGAGGATTCGTTGCGGGATCATCAAGTCGCCAAGATTGACACGGTTATCCGCGTCTGGGAATCCAGCGGCTATGCCTATCAGTATCGCCCGAGGCGACCGGACTCGATGAAGAGCGGCTCGGGTTTCGCGCTGTGCATTTTCCGGACCCATTCCCACATTCACGATTGCAACTCGGTACTCACCGCCGTCGTCGCGTGGCACGGTGGCGAAGTGTTCGCCAGTTCCCGTGCCGGTGAACCCGAAGTGACGGATGGCGGCGTCGAGTTCATCTTTCAGCGCGACGACGATAAGAAAATCGACGGATGGTCGGCGTGGCATTGAGCAAGTCTGGGCTGATTGTGGTAGCGCTGATGGCTCCTAACATCCACCGGCGTGCTTGCCGAAGTGGCACCTGGCATGCGTACCGACGCGAACGGCTCAGGCGATAGGACTTGGTCCGTAGCCTGAGCCGTTGTCTTCAGCTTATGCTGCAACCTCAGAGAATCGGGACGGCAGGGTTCGAACCCGCGACCCCGGAACATAGTACATCCCAGTGCAGCCGAAAATCACGGCTCCGAAGAAACTGAGCGCCGCTTAACGCGAAAGCGCATCTGTCGCCACGCCTCGGGCGACATGCCATTCGCGAGCCAGGCAGCGCGTGCCGACTCACCCGGATGTGACTGCAACCATTTTTGCATACGTGCCAGCTTTCGGCGAAAAGCTAGCGAGGATACCCCGCGGAGTTCAGCCAGCCGTCGAGCGAGGCTTCGCTGCCGAACAGTCGAGTATTCCGCTGCCGTCGATTCGTCCGAAGCGTTATTCACAACGCGCGCATCGGGACCATTCGCAGTCTTTTGAAGGTGTTTCCACTCTTCTCGCAACCGTGGGCGACCCTGCGCCCGTTCGGGTCGGACGGTTGCACATTCAGCCTTGAGATAATCAAGCATCGCCGTGCTGGCGCGCGCATCATAATCGCTGAATACTGAAGCCGGCCAACTGCCCTAGTTGGCCCGGATCGGCTCGCACGCCGCTACTACGCCGACCGCAGCGGCACGCTCCACGACGCGCTTCATGCGCGTTCTCAGAGGAGTGCCGTCTCGTGGCAGCTCTGCCTCCGCGATTTGGCGCGATCTCCAACGAATCTGAGCACGATTCTCACGCATTACACATCGAGCGATCCGCGCTATTTCGCGACTCAGCGATTCAATCTCATCTAACTCGAGCAGCTCGGCGTCGGAACCCATTTCTCGGGACTCCCTTTGTTCAGTCTCGGCACCGCCGAGTAACTGCTTGAAAGACAATGATATGAGCGGTATCGCGCTGAAACCGCCGTGAAGAGCGTCCCGCCCATTGCTGCGAGCGCCGCAGCCAAGCCTCAGTCTCGGCCCTTGGTGGTTCGACGTGTCAGTGGGCGACCCCTGAGAACGGGTTCGCGGTCAAGCGCATGACCAAGCTCGCTCCACGATCGATTGAGGGCATGAATGAATTGCCAGAGCCCCTCGAAGCTGATGTTACTCTCTCCTCGCTCGACGAAGCCGACGTAGGTGCGATCTACGTCTGCCTTGTGAGCAAGAGCCTCTTGAGACAGATCGAGCTGCTCCCGCCAGCCCCGTAGCACTCGACCCAACGCCTTTCGCGCATTCGGATTTCTGTTCACCCTCTGTAAATACGTTCGCGCTGTCTGTTGTTCGACGGACTATTCTTAGACGGTCTATTACTAGCATTCCGAACCTACGCCGCACTGGAGCAAGACCAATGAAATTCTATTCGACGGGCCATGGCTCTTCTTCTGTCCATCGTCGCGACAAGGATGACAGCGCAAGCGCCGACGGCGCGCTCAACCGACGCACCTCGCGCCGCGTTCGACTACGCCACGCTCGTCGTGCAGCAATCGCGCGGCTGGATCAAGGATCAGTCCACGACGAGCGTCGCCTACTGGTATGTGGGCGGCAAGCTATTGGCCGACGGCTACCCGTGGAAGGTGGTCGGTCAACTCACCGGCACGCCAGCTGACAGCGTTCAACACCGAGCATATGCTGATCGTCACCGTCAGCGCGCAAGGCTGGGAACTGGTGACGTGCTACAGCTATCGTGATCCATCGGGCGAAGTCGCCACTTGCCATCTGAGGCGACCTAAGCGATAGGCGGGCACGTACGTTGGTCGGCTGGAGCGCGGCGAGAGCGGCGTCACCGTCGAGGAGCTGGCGGCGATTCTGGCTCCGCTCGGAGTCAGCCTCCGGGAGTTCTTCCTACCGTTTCAGAGCGCAGTGCGACCGCGCACACCGAGGCGTCGCTCATAGAACGCTGGAATCTTTGCGCTGCTGCAGCCGGAGAACGCCACCAGAACCGCGAGGGCGCGTCTAATGCGGTGGTCCCGATACCACGGCATACGCATTGAGGCGCCCGGTCATCGGACGTCTATCGAACTTCCGCCGAAGGTAAGGTTTGCGCCAACCGTCAAACGATACGGTTATGTGTGGAACCAAGGTGAGTTGTTCCGCGCGTATGTCGAACTCCTCTGCCCCGGGCGGATAGTGGACCTCGACCTCGGAGTCTTCCCTTCCGCAAGGGACGCGCGGCGCGCGGTTGAGGCGGCGCTTTCACATCCGCTCATTGAAAGCGACGATGACTAGAGCCCGAGGCCAAGGCAGGGGTCCACCGCACCTACGTCGGGCGGCTGGAGAGCGGCGTCACCATTGAGGCGCTGGCGGCGATTCTGGCGCCCCTCAACGTCAGCCTACGCGAGTTCTTCCAGCCCTTTCAGTCTGCGATGCGGCCACGGCCCAGTCGTACACGCGCGGACCTTTGCTGCCGGCGCCCGCACTGCGCCGGGACCACGCGGCGTCGGGCTGTGCGTCCGTCACGGCGGTCGCCCGCAGCTGTCGGGGCACTCCCTGCCTCCATACCCAGAGGTGCTCGGTCGAGCGAATCGCGAGCACGAACGCCTACTGCGCGATCTCGAGCCACCGCCGGAGGGCACGATCATTGCCGTAGACTTCGTCGCCCACGACCCACGCCGGCGTGGGCCCACCCGCGCGCGCGCCAGCATCTCCTGCGCCAACTGCGGCTTCGTGCGGAACGTGACCGTCTCGGGAATCCCGGCCTCGCGGCACCGCAGGCGATCCGCGAGCCACGACTCGGGGAGGTACAGCTCGCGATCCACGAACGCGTGACCCCGCGCAGTGGCGTAGGCGAGGAAGGCTCCGATCTGGCAGTTCTCGATGCGGCCGGCCGTCCCGCTGTACTGCGCTGCGCGCACCGCGTCGACGTCCCAGGCCGCACTCGCAACGAAGCGGCGCTTTCGCTGGCTTTGTCGGCGGTCGTGCGTATACTCCGAGGTCTTGTCGAAGCTCGACGAATTTCGCTCGAGATCCCGCCTTCGAAGGTGAACTCCTGAATCCGATGCCCGGTACACATTCCGCGCCCCCCAAGGCCGCCATGCTCATCGAAAGCATGCGCGACATCGGGTACTCGCTGGAGACAGCGCTTGCCGACGTGATCGACAACTCCATCACGGCCGGCGCTTCGGCGATTGAGATTCACGCCGACACGTCCAGCAGCGACCCGAAAATCGGCATCGTCGACAACGGCCGCGGAATGACCGAGAAGGAGCTTTTCGAGGCCATGCGGCTGGGAAGCAGCAATCCGCGAGAGACCCGGCCACGGACGGATCTTGGCCGCTTCGGACTCGGCATGAAGACGGCGTCCTTCTCGCAGTGCCGGAAGATGACGGTTGTGACGCGCAAGCAGGGGAAAACAAGCACCGCAATCTGGGATCTCGATTACGTCGAGAATGAGGACAAGTGGGATCTTCTGACGCCGGATTCCCCGACTGATGTTCCGTTCATCGAGTGCCTCTCCGGCGACGGGGCACTCGTCGTCTGGGAGCGAATGGATCGCGCGCTGGAGCTGAACGGCACCGAGGCCGCACGCAAACACCTCATCAGGCGACTCGACGAGTCCCGCCGTCACCTCGAGATGGTCTTTCACCGATTCCTGGCAGGAGAACCCGGCACGCCGAAGATCTCCATCACTTTGAACGAGCTTCCGCTCAAGCCGTTCGATCCGTTCAACTCGAGGCATCCGGCCACGGAGGTTGGCCCGCCGGAGCACGTGCATGTCGGCGAACACGTGGTCACCATCACCACCTTCACCCTGCCGCATCATCGGAACGTGACGAAGGCTGAATGGGAGCATTATGGTGGCGACGACGGCTATCTGAGGTCGCAAGGCTTCTATCTCTATCGCGAGAAGCGATTGATCGTCCACGGAACATGGTTCGGATTGGCACGGCAGATGGAGCTCACCAAGCTGTGCCGCGTCCGCATCGATATGCCGAACGGTCTCGATGCCGAGTGGCAGGTGGACGTCAAGAAGGCGTCAGCCCGTCCGCCGCTCCAAGTCCGCGAGCGTCTCCAAAGACTGATCTCGGAGATCGGCGCGCCGTCGCGCAAGAAGTACACCGGCCGAGCGGAAAAGCAGATCCATGATGGGCGACTTCCCATCTGGAAGCGCGCGCAGGAGTACGGCGGCGTTGTCTACCGACTGAATGATGAGAATCCCGTCCTGACGACATTCCGGGCGCGCCTTCCGGAAGATGTCGCGGAGGAGTTCAACCGGTTGACGCGCGTCATCGCAGCGGCCTTGCCGATGGACGTCATCTTCGCTGACTTAGCCGGCGCACCAGAGTCGGTCAGGCCGCAAGCCATCGCCGACGACGATTTGGATCGGTGCGTGAGAGAAACCTTCATGGGCCTGACGGCAGCTGGCGTGAACGCCGATGTCATTCCAGAGATGCTCAGACGTGCGGAGCCGTTCCGCTCGAACTGGGACCGGACCGAGTCGTTGTTGGATGCCGCGTCAAAGGAGAACATCTGACATGGCCACGCCGATCGAAGAACTCGAGCTGGGAGTAGAGGCGTTCCTCGCACAGCAGCCCGAGATCACGCCGGCAGCCATCCGTGACTGGATCGCCAGGTTCCGGCTCCTGTTCGTGGTGAGCGACAGCGACGCGGAGGCCTTGGCGAAGCGCCTCGAGGCGCGGCACGACGTCACGATGCACATCGGTTCGGTCCTGACGGAGCGCGACTTCAAGCCGTGGCTTGAGGCAGCGTCCGCCGAGATTGATTTCTACTACTGGAGGCGGTACCGCCGGCTGCTCTCCGAGGAAATGCATTTCTCGAAGAATGTCATCACGACGATTCACACCGAGACCGATCGTGTCCTCGGCCTGCTGCAGAATCCCGGGAAGCCGGGGCCGTGGGCGCGGCGGGGAATGGTCGTCGGCCATGTTCAATCGGGAAAGACGGCCAACTACGTCGGCCTCATCAGTAAAGCCGCGGACGCCGGCTACAGGGTCATCATCATCATTGCGGGCGTGTACAACAACCTGCGGAATCAGACGCAAGTGCGCGTCGACGAGGGCTTCGTGGGCCGCGACAGTGCCCGGCTCCTGTCCAAGAAGGCCGACCGATTCGTGGGCGTTGGACGATTCGACGCCACCCGACGGCCGATCACGTTCACAAACTCGGTCAAGGACTTCAACAAGGAAATGGCGACTGGCCTCGGGCTACCGCTGCACAGCTTGTCGGAGCCGGCTGTCTTCGTCATCAAGAAGAATTACAACACGCTGAAGAACCTCACGGAGTGGATGGAGGAACACAACGCGACGCACGCGGCACGTGACCTGCCGATGCTTCTGGTGGACGACGAAGCAGATAACGCGTCGATCAACGTCAGGTACGATGCCGGCGAGGTTTCGCGCATCAACGAGCAGATTCGTCGGCTACTACAACATTTCCTGCGCAGCTCATACGTGGGCTACACGGCGACGCCGTTCGCCAACATCTTCATTGACCCGGACAGCAAGGAGCAGATGCTTGGAGAGGATCTGTTCCCACGCCACTTCATAGTCAGCCTCGATCCCCCGTCGAATTATTTCGGCGCCGAGCGCGTCTTCGGGGCGGATGCCACGGACGTGGTTCGACACATCGACGACAACGAGGACGTACTACCGCTGAAGCACGCAAAGGATTATCCCCTCGTTGCGCTGCCCAAGAGCCTCATCACAGCGATTCGCGCGTTTTGTGTTGCCAAGGCCATCCGGCGATGCCGCGGGCACCTCACGGAGCACTGCTCGATGCTCGTGAACGCCTCGCGGTTCACCGGCGTTCAGGGCGCGATCCGTGCGCTCATACAGCAACAGCTCGAGGATATCCAGGCGAGCGTACGCCTCAATGCTGCGATGACGGAGGCCCGCGCGCTGCGGGACGGTGAGATGTCCGCTCTGCATGCGGTATGGGAGGAAGAATACCGGGACGCTGAAGTCCCGTGGTCGGCAGTCCAGGCGCAGCTCGTCGACGCCGTGACGCCCATCAAGGTGGTGGAGGTGAATAGCCGCTCGCATGGGACGCTCAACTACAAGGACTACGAAGAGACGGGGCTCAGCGTGATCGCCGTCGGTGGCTACTCCCTGTCGCGTGGCCTGACGCTGGAGGGGCTGATGGTCAGCTACTTCCTGCGCAACTCGGTCATGTATGACACCCTGATGCAAATGGGCCGGTGGTTCGGATACCGACCGGATTACGAGGACCTGTGCCGGGTCTGGATGCCGGAGGAGGCCGAGGGCTGGTATGCGCATGTGGCGGAGTCAATCGAAATGCTCCGCGAGGATCTCCGCATCATGGCTGCGTCGAACGCCACGCCTGAGGAATTCGGGTTGAAGGTGCGTGCACATCCCGACATGCTGCAGGTGACCGCACGGAACAAGATGGGAGCAGGCGAGCAGGTTGTGGTGAGTATCAGCCTCGCGAAGGAATTCGCGGAGACAACCGCCCTCAGGAGAGACGCGGAGGGCGTCGAGAAGAGTCGGAAGGCGGTTCGCGAGTTTGCGGTGCGGCTCAAGGAGCTCGGCATCGACGCTCGCGCCGCAGCGCGCGTGACGGGCGGCTATCTGCTGCGAGATGTGCCGGTCGAACCCATCGTGAGTTTCCTCGCTGCCTTCGCAAACAGTCCGGTGTCCATGCTGACCGAGCCCGGGCCGGTCACGCGCTACATCCAGCGCCGAAAGGACGCTGAACTTGCCAAATGGGACGTGCTGCTCGCGAGCACCAGCGATGCGAGCGGCATGGCCGATGAGACTTTCGGGGTCACGATCCGTTGCCAGAAGCGAACCGCAGGTAACCGGAGTGATCAGAGGACGTTTCGCGTGACCAACAAACATCGCGTGGCATCACGCGGCATTGAACGAACCGGCCTGACGAACGAGCAGATCGAACTGGCCGAGCAGGACTACAGGAGTCACAATCCGCCCGGCCGGAAGGGCAAATACAACTACCCCGATCTCGCCTATCGCCTCAAGCGTGATCGGCCGCTGCTCATCGTGCACATGCTCGACATGTTGGAACCGGTCACGGCAAGGAGCCTCATGCCCGCGCCGGTCGTTGCGTGGAGCATGGGACTACCGGACACGAAACTTCCCGAGGAGCGCGTCGAGTACGTCGTAACACTCCAGTGGCAGCGGGAGAACATGGTCGTTGATGCGGATGACGAGGATGAAGATGGGCAAGACGACTGAGGATCCGTGGGGAAGTATTGCAGCCCCGCCCAGTACGGACGTCCTGAGCATGCGACGTGTCGCGGAAGAGGGCCGATGGGATTTCTACTGGGCGCGGGACGTGGAACTCCGGTGCCTGCTGGTTCTCCGTTCGAACGCAGCGACGATGCCTCGCTCGCGGCTGCCACACCTCCGAGGAGTGGAGGTGTTCATCCAGCCCGCGGCCGACGACGGCAAGGCCGGACTCGTCGTCCGCCTTCTCGACCATACTCTCAGGGACATCTTCCTACGGTTGTGTCTGGATATCATCGCCAGCTCAGGCGAGGCGATCACCGAGGCTGATGCTATCGCCCGCGCAGTGGGCCGGACTTGGCGGTGGCATCACCTGCTGCGGGGCGGGCGAGGCTTGCTGGGACCGGACGAGCAGATTGGTCTGATCGGAGAGCTGCTCATCATCGAACGTTTCCTCCTTCCCAAGGTCGGAGCCGTAGCCGCAGTCGAGGCGTGGCGAGGGCCCTTGGGCGATGCGCAGGACTTCACGCACGGGAAAGTCTGCGTGGAGTCGAAAGCCCGCGGTCGCTCGAAAGCGTCCGAGGTACGCATCAATTCAGAGCAGCAGCTGGACTGCCCGGATGCAACGCAGCTCTTCCTAGCGGTGACCGTGTTCGAGTTCGCGAACGCTGAAGGAGTGCCGGGCGCTACACTCACGGATGTGTCCCGCCGCGTCAGGGCGAGCGTTGCAGCAGCGAACGAAGGGGCGTTGGGGCGATTCGACGCACTTCTTGAGGCGGCCGGCTTCGGATTCGATGACGACTACTCTTCGTGGACCTGGTTGGAATCCGAGCAGTCCCTGTTCCTTGTTCAGGCGGACTTTCCGAGGATCGTACCCCGCGACCTCCCTGCCGGAGTATCGAAGCTTCGATACGATCTGTGGCTGCCTTCCTGCTCAGAATACCTAGTCCCGAAGGCATCGCTCGATCACGCTCTCGAAGGAACGTCGGATGTCTGAAGAGCTGAGCGCATTTCATGAGGAGTTCTTCCAAGAGATTCTCCGCGACGCTGACGCGGATGGACGATTTGCCGAGGACGCCTTCTTCGACCTCTTTTGCGACCAGCTGGTGGACTCTGGCGAACTCGAGACCCATGATCGCGCGCGTTACGTCTCACCGCGCGGCATGCGGGTTGACGGCTACGGCGGTGACCCGGCGACAACGGACGGCGCCCTGACGCTGATCGTGGCTGACTTCAATCAATCGACAGAAATCGAGACGCTGACCGCGACGGAAATGGAGAATCTCTTCAAGCGAACGACCACCTTCTTGCGACGATCGCTTGAATCGACGTTCCGGGAAAGTCTTGATGAGACGACAGCCGGCTTCGGACTCGCGAGTTTCATCGCAGAATCGTGGAACATCGTCAATCGCGTGCGCATCGTCCTCATCACGAATCGTGTGCTCAGCAGCCGGGTGGATGGCCGGGAATCGGGTGAGCTCGATGGGCGAAGGATCTCGTATAGTGTCTGGGATCTTGGGCGACTGCAGCGTTACACGCAGTCCGGTCGCAGCAGGGAGGACATGGTGGTGGACCTGTCAGAGTATGGCGGGCCGGTCCCGGCCCTCCGGGCCCACCTGACGAGCGCCGGCTATGAGGCATACCTGCTCGTCATGCCGGGCAGCCAACTCGCCTCCATCTACGACCGGTGGGGCGCGCGCCTGCTCGAGCAGAACGTGCGCGTCTTCCTACAGGCGAAAAACAACGTCAACAAGGGCATCCGCAACACGCTGGAGAACGACGGTGAGATGTTCTTCGCGTACAACAACGGAATCACAGCCACCGCAGAAGAGGTGATCACCAAGAACGATCGCGGTGGATTGCTCGTGACGGGCATTCGCAACTTGCAGATCGTAAACGGCGGCCAGACGACGGCGTCCGTTCACGCAGCGAGTCGCAAGAAGGAAGTCGACCTCGGCCGCGTCTTCGTGCAGGTGAAGCTTTCGGTGATTCCGCCGGAACGCTCGGAAATCGTCGTCCCGAAGATCTCCGAGTATGCGAATAGCCAGAACAAGGTCAACGCCGCTGACTTCTTCGCCAACCACCCGTTTCATCTCCGATTCAAGGACTTCTCGGAGAAGCTGTACGCACCATCGCGCGACGGGACTTTCCGCGAGTCGAAATGGTTCTACGAGCGTGCGCGAGGACAGTATCAGGACGCGAGGAGCGGACTCAGTGCAGCCGCCCTCAAGAAGTTCGAGCTGGAGTATCCAAAGAAGCAGGTCATCACCAAGACCGATTTAGCGAAATTCCTAGTCGTATGGGATGGTCTACCGCACATCGTCAGCACGGGCGCGCAGAAGAACTTCGCACAATTCGCGGCGAATATCGGAAAGGAGTGGAGCGAGCACTCAGATCGTTTCAACGAGGCGTTCTTCAGGGAGGCGGTCGCAAAGGCGATTATCTTCAAGGCGACCGAGGTAATCGTCAGCGGCAGACCTTGGTATGACGGTGCGTATCGGGCGAATATCGTCGCGTATGCCATCTCGAAGATGGCCAGTGACGTCAAAAGAGCCGGAAAGGGTCTCAATTTCGATCTCATCTGGCGTGCCCAGCAGATCCCGGAAGCCCTCAGGGATGCACTCGCATTAGCGGCGGATGCGGTGCGTGAGACGGTCAGTGTGCCGCCGGCGGGCTTCGTCCAGAACGTGACGGAATGGGCGAAGAAGGCGGCGTGCTGGCAGCGCGTCGAGCAACTCTCGGTCAAATGGCCGACTGCCCTAGAGTCTGTTCTCCTCGACTGGGAGGATCTCAAGCAACGATCCGCAGACAGCGTCAAGGAACAGCGCATTCTCAACGGCATAGAAGCGCAAACATTGGTGGTGAACGCCGGTGCTCCAGTGTGGAAGAAAGTGCGCGATTGGGCCGTCGAGAAGAAGGTGCTGAGCCTGAAGGAGTTGGAGATTCTCGGCGTGGCGTCGACCCCGGGTAAGCTGCCATCCGAGAAGCAGTCGATCATCATCTGCGAAGCCCTCCGGAAGGTCCGAGCCGAGGGGTGCCCCTTTGGGCCGGTGTAGCGCGCGGACTCCGACGAGTGTCATGTCGAACTCGCCGTGTGAGAACACATGATCAAGATTGTTGATCTCTTCGCCGGCCCCGGTGGTCTGGGCGAGGGATTCTCGGGACTCACGGACGCCGCAGGCCGGCGGCGCTTCGAGCTTGGGCTGTCAATCGAGAAGGACCGCTTCGCGCACGAGACGTTGCGTCTTCGCGCCTTCAGGCGACGCTTCGACGACAAACTTCCGGCCGCCTACGACAGATTCGTTCGCGGCGAGCTCGATTGGAGCTCGCTGGCGGCACAATCGCCGTCGCCAGCACGGACTGCAGCTGCCGAGGCCCTGCGCATCGAACTCGGCGCCGACGGTGTGACGGCGGTGCGCGACCTGATCAGGGCCGTCGTGCCCCGGAATGATCGCTGGGTCTTGATCGGCGGCCCGCCTTGCCAAGCGTACTCCCTAGTCGGCAGAGCACGAAACAACGGAAAGCGGGGCTACGTGCCGGATCAAGACCATCGGCAGACTCTGTACATCGAGTACCTCCAGATCCTGGCGGATCACGCGCCTCCAGTCTTCGTGATGGAAAACGTGAAGGGACTGCTCTCGGCACAACTCGACAGCAGCGGCCTGTTCGAGCGAATCCGCACCGATCTCAATAATCCGGCGGCAGCGCTGATGCGTGAGGGACGTCGAAGTAGCGGAAGACGGCCTCGTTACGACGTGCGGGCGCTCGCCCCGGGACCTCACACCACGGACGACGACGCGCGGCGGTACATCGTGCGCTCGGAGCTGTTTGGGGTCCCACAACGTCGCCACAGGGTGATCCTCGTCGGAGTACGTTCAGACTTGCCATCTTCAAGCTTGCCAACCCTTGTCGAGCACCGAAAGCAAGCAACCGTTGCCGAGCAACTGCGCGGGTTGCCTCGCGTTCGCAGCGGTCTGAGCAAGACCCCGGATGACGACGCCGCTTGGCTGGCCGCTGTCATGGGGGTGCGCAATCGGGGCTGGCTGGCCGACGTTGACCCTGACGTTCGACGTCGAATACGCGAGGTGGTGGCCAACTTGCGCGCTCCGGTTGCGTCTCGCGGCGGCGAAGTCCTTGCTGGTCGTGACGGAATACTGGTGCTGAATCACTCGACGCGCGGTCACATCGTGGAGGATCTCGATCGATACTTGTTCGCCAGCAGCTTTGCTCAAATCCGGTGGCACTCACCTGTGCTGGCAGAGTACCCAACGGCGTTGTTGCCGGCGCATGCAAATATCGGCCGAGCGGTTCACGAGGCCGTGTTTGTCGATCGGTTCCGCGTGCAGCTCGCGCACCAACCATCCACCACCATCACGTCGCATATCTCCAAGGATGGCCACTACTACATCCATTCTGATCCGAGCCAGTGTCGGAGTCTGACTGTGCGAGAAGCGGCTAGGCTGCAGACATTCCCCGACGACTACTTCTTCTGCGGTCCCCGTACCGCGCAGTACCAACAGGTAGGAAACGCGGTGCCCCCAGCGCTTGCCGCGCAGATCGCATCGGCGATCACGCATCTCCTGTAGCAAGATGGATATCGTGAGTAGGGCGGTTCGGAGCAAGATGATGGCCGCGATCAGGGGATCGAATACCCGGCCTGAGGTCGCGGTGCGCCGCGCCTTGCACAAGGCAGGACTCCGGTTCCGACTTCATCGTCGGGATCTACCCGGCACTCCGGATCTCGTGTTTCCTCGCTACCGTACCGCGGTGTTCGTCCATGGATGTTTTTGGCATCGGCATCCGCAATGCAAGAACGCGCGCTTGCCCGCAACAAATGCTGAGTGGTGGCGAACGAAGCTTCGAGCCAACCAGCGCAGGGATCGGAGGCAACGGCGGGAGCTGCTTGCGGCGGGATGGCGCGTGCTGGTGGTTTGGGAGTGCGAGGTCGGAGACATGCGGACACTTCGAGCGTTGGAGCAGCACATCCGACAGCGCGGCTGAAGGTTCCGCCCGACCCCCGCGGTTCTTGGGGGGGGGCCGTAGAAGGCTGCGGCCGAGTGGCGTGCTCCTCCACAACCGTCGTGCTGGCATCGGACACCTCCGAACCCCGTTGTACCTTAAGGATGGTGTCCACCGAACCCGGCGCAACTAAGAGCAGGTCTGCCCGTCCGTGGCCTCTACCCGTACAAACGCCCGCGCCTCAGCCTCGGCGCGAAAATTCCGGAGCGAAGAACGTTTCATAGTTAGTCCTCGCTACATGCTCACCCATCGGCATCCCTCCGCTCCGTTCCAGCCAAACCCAGGAGTCGCTCATAGGCAGCGATATTGAAGATCCGATCCGAGGCCTTGGCCACGGTCGCCGCTGTGAGTAAGCGTTCTTCCTCGGTCACTACGATGACGGGGGCGCCGTTGATGGTCGTGTACATCGATGTCGCCGCCATGATTTCTTCGTCCCACACTGTGTTTCTGTGTTGGCCGTAGCCGCCCCCCTTCGCCTTCATCTCGGCCACGACCGCGTCGCGAACGGCAAAACCGACGGAGGTAAGCTTCATTACCTCGACAAGCGCCCCCGTCGCGCGGAGCAGATCGAACTTGGCTCCGTACTGAGCTTCGGTGCGGCGAACGACGCGCGCCGCGTATTCGAGATTCCTCTTCATGAGATTCGGCTCGTTTGTCGTGCGGCCTTCCGCGACTTGTTGCAAATCGTGAACGTACTCCGATTCGACTGCCTCGACCGTCCGCTGCACGGCATCGAGCGGCATGGCAATGCTCAGCAGCGGATCGTCTACTGATGCCTCAGTTATTACGCGGATCAGATCGGCGGCCAAGTCGAACCTTTCGGTGTCGTCTGGATGCTGTGCGCCGGTCAGCAGTCGGTACACCTGACAATCAGTGTGACTTAGGAAGTTGATTGACGTCCGACTGCCGTCGGTCACGCGGCAGTGCTCGCCCATCTTCCTGATCGCGGCTCGATTTCTCCCACGCTGGTCGTTGACCGGATCGCGAGCCCGGGCGAAGAGCTCTTGCAGCACAGCCATGCTGGCAAGCGCGGTAACGCCCCGGCTCCTTTCCGCCGCGATTATCGCCGCAAGCCGGGGTGGGGCTATCCGCTTGTATGCGTTGTTGTCGAACACGACGTGCTCGGCCATCTCACGCTACCGATTCTGGAGTGGCTAAACGCCACCCGCTGAAGTTTAGGGCGTTTTTGGGGCGTTTCAACGCAAACGGCCACCGCTAAGGTGGCCGTCGCTTTTTCAATCTTATGACGCTTCAACAATTTACCGCAGTGGCCAGGGACGGAATCGAACCGCCGACACGCGGATCTTCAGTCCGCGCCCCGGTCGCGTGTACGACCTCGCCTTGCATGTGCGGGACGAGATACGGACTTGGTATACGGCCAATCCCAGTGCCGGGAAGATGCTCGCGTCCACGGATCTTAGCGGGCTGTTTCTCGCCGATTTGAGTCGACAGTTTCCCGGGAATGCCGCCACCAATGCGGCCGAGTCCAGTCGAACGCAGCGCCTGCCCAGCCCCAGGGTGAACTCGAGTAGCAGCGTGCGGGAGTACCGGAGGCTCTTGGCACAACTCGCTGATGTCTACGATGTGTTCGAATTAGAAAGTGTTGGTGGTTTCCGAACACCGTAGCCAAGGTCGCGGGCGTTGCGGTCGCGCGTAGCGCGGCCGCCGAGCGGACGCAAGAGCTCATCCCGAAGTTGGCTCTCAGACTTCCCCTAGCACGGACGAGGGAATTGTCGGCGTCGCGCCTTCTCGGTCAGCGTTTGACACAACTCGGACCAGCCTCATCCCCGTTGAGTGTGCCTTCCGCTGGCGCCACGTCTCGAGACGCCACTGCGGCGTCGTTCCCCGAACATCGGATCCGCCTGCTCGGACCGTCAACGGCGGACCGGCTTGACAACACTGCCAGCTACCATTAGCTTACACGATATGAATCTGGGCTGGATTCGACGCGTGGCCATGCCACCCGGGCTTTCGTCAGCCATCCAGACGAGCTCCTAACTAAAAGTCTGTAAAAGACTTATGCACTTGGGTCTGAGATGAGAGCGATGACGAACCACGCTCGACCGCGCGTGATTGACCGTCGCACAATGACCGTATGAATGGAGATTATCGATGAGATATGCGTTGTCAATATCGGCATCCGGAGCGCCGCCGACCACGATCACCGAGCTCACCACGGCCTGGCGTGAGCAGGCGAAGGAGCTTGAGCGGTACCAAGCCCACGCGCAGGCTGCAACCCTGCAGCTCTGTGCCGCTCAGCTCGACGAGACCGCACGACGTATCGACGACGGCGTGCTCAGCCTCGCCGATGCAAGCCGGCGGAGCGGCTACTCCGCCGATCACCTGAGCAAGCTCGTCGCCACGAACCGCATCCCAAACGCCGGCCGGAAGGGCAAGCCGCTGATTCGCGTGCGCGACCTCCCCAAGAAGGCGTCACCGCTGGTTCGCGACGCGGCGCCGGCGTACGATCCGATCGCGGATGCGCAGTCCCTCCGGAGCCGTGGCAGGTCGGCGGCATGACGCCAGCCGCACGGGGCCGTGGGAAGTGGGAGCGGACGAACGGCGCGTGGGTGCTGTCGATCGGCATGCGAGGAACCCGCGTCCGCCTGTATGAGAATCTGAAGAAGGGCGGGACGTACTACCGGGACGTGTGGGCCGGTGGCAAGAAGGACCGCCGGAGCCTCCAGACGCGCGACAAGTCAGAGGCCGAGCGGAGGGGCCGGGCGCTGCTCGGTGCGCTCCTCCAGGAACCCTCCCCAACGGGGGTCGAGGTCCTCACGCTCGGCATGCTGTGGCGCCTCTTTCGGGCCGAGAGCGCAGCGCACCTGGACAACAAGGAATCCACGCGGAAGGACGACGCGCATCGCGCGACCGTCCTGCTCGCGTTTTTCGGCGACGACAAGGATGTCTCGCTCTTTACCGAGAATGACCAGCTCAAGTTTCAGAACGCCCGGCTGAAGGGCGGCCTCGTGGTCGACGCGGAGACGTGCACGCGGCGGGTGCGCCAGCGGACCGTGGCGGCCGACCTGCGTCTCCTGCACACCATGCTGCGGTGGGCGACGCGGTATCGCTTGCCGAGTGGCCCGCGGCTCCTGAAGGAGAATCCGCTCCACGGGGTGCAGATCCCGCGGGAGCGGAATGTGGTGCGTCCCGTGGCGACGATCGAGCGGTTCACGGCGACGCGCGCGGCGATCGCGCGCGAGATGGCCACGGCCGTGCAGGCGGAGGACGAGCGGGCACGCCTGATGTGGGCGAAGCTCGACTTGGCCTTGGTGATCGCCGAGGCGACGGGACGGCGGATCGGGGCCATCCGGCTGCTCTTTTGGTCCGACTTGCGCCTGGAGGGTGGCGAGGCGGGGAACTTCATCACGTGGCGCGCCGATGCCGACAAGAAGGGCGTGGAGCGCGTCACGGCGATTCCCGAGGCGCTCGCTGAGCAGATTCGGCACGGCATAAAGCAGCTGGACGCGATCCATACGTTCGTGTTCGCCTCGCCGCGCAATCCGCACGCGGCAATCAGCCGCCACCTCTTGGCCTATTGGCTCCAGAAAGCGGAGCGCGCCGCCGGATTGCCGCCGCTCAAGGGCGGCGTGTGGCACACGTATCGTCGCAAGTGGGCGACCGAGCGGAAGGACTATCCGATGAAGGACGTGATGGCCGCCGGCGGCTGGACCGACGTGACGACGTTCTTGACGTCCTACCAGCAGGTGGACGCCGCGACGCAGCTCCGCGTGATGAGCGCGCCGGAGAAGCTCTCCGAGAAGGTGGGACCGGGCGCGATCCCGGTGACACCCGCCGCTGAGGCCAGCTGAAACGGGTATCCAAACGGGTATCCAAAGAAAAGGCGTCGGGATTCCCCGACGCCTCATCTTCATAGCGAACAAGCAGTTACCGAGTTGCCCCTCCTGGGATCGAACCAGGACTCTCCTGATCCAGAGTCAGGCGTGTTGCCAGTTACACCAAGGGGCAGTGGTCACGCATTCTAGCGCCTCTACCACGCCCATTCAACCCCGTCTCGACCGTTCGTTGCACGACTAACCATTTGGACCTATATTATAGTCCATATGAACCACGAGAACGCCGCCACTGATATCCTCCGCCTCTTCAAAGGGCCGAGGAACCTACGCGCTCCGGGCAGAGTCAGCGAACGCCAGATGCACGCCTACGACGTCGCACTGCACCGCATGGTCGCTCACGGCCTCAAGGCGTCCGATCTCGACGGGATCTCGCGCGTTATCGGCGCCACCGCCGGCGCCGCTGCCGACGTGCGCCGCGCCGTGGTCCCAGACTCCACCTGGAAGCGCCGCAAGGGCCGGACACTCTCCCCAACCGAAAGCGACCAGACCGCGCGGCTCGCGCGCGCCACGGCGCTCGCGCTCGACACCTGGCACGACGATCTCGACGCCGTGCGCGCGTTCTTCGGAGCGCCGCACCCGGAGCTCGGCGGCGAACGCCCGGTCGATGCCCTGCGCACCGACTCCGGCGCGCGCCTGGTGGAGGAGATCCTCAATCGGCTGAGGTATGGGCTCCCCGTCTGAGCGCACGCTCGACGAGCCGCTCGACGTCTTCCGGCTTCACGATCCGCGTTTCGCACCGCTCGACGCCACCGGCGCCCGGCTCCACGGCGGACGATGGAACAGTCGCGGCGCCGAAGTGGTCTACGCCTCGCTCACGTATGGCGGCGCCATCCTCGAGACGCGCGTCCATGCCAACGTGCGCACGCCGCCGCCCCGCCGGATTGCGGTCATCACTATTCCGGCCGGCGTTCGCATTTCCGAGTTGACCGCAGTGGATGTTCGCGGCTGGGACGACGCTGACCTCGTCCCGAGTCGAACCGCCGGCGACGCATGGCTCGCCGCATCACGCTCGGTCGGGCTCATCGTGCCGGGCAAGGCCGGCGCGCCCATCGAGCGGAACATCGTGCTCAACCTCGGCCACATCGATGCACGACGGCTCCAGGTTACGTCACTCGGCGACGTCTCGTGGGACGTTCGCCTTTTCGAAGGGCCGGAGCACCACCGCTTACCGCGATCGCCGAAAAGTCATTCACGCGCGCCGCGAAAGAAGAAGTAGCGCCGGCCCGGGCCTCGGCCTCATGGCGCGCGCCGGGCAAACCGTCGCTGCTACCGCCTCTGAAACTCAGGCGATCCCAGCGCGATGCCGAGCAGGTCCCTCAATGACGGCCGCACCGGCGCCGCCGTATTCGCAGCCGCCAGCGGATTCTGCCCCCTGAACAGAATGCTCCGCGTCTCCGGCGACGCATTGCCGCCGAGCACTTGGTCCACCACGCCATCCACCTGCCTGTCGAGCGGCATCGCCGAAAGCAAAGCCCATCCGGGCCACTGCTCCGCCGGCGCGAATCGCAGCCGACCGCCTCCCACCTGCACCCCGAAGTTGATCCGGTCGAGCAACGATCCCGCGTTGATCCACTGATCGCCGGTCTCGGGCCACCCGTTGGGTGCGAGATGACCGAACAGCTGTTCGCCCAGGCGCTGGATCTGGAACGCGGTGCTCGCCGACGTGTCGGGCGATGCGTTCATGATCCGCCGCGCGCTCAGCACGAGTTCGAACGGATCCTTCACCTTCGCGCGGTACGCCGCGCGCGAGAAGAACTCCGGGCTCGTGACGATCGTCCGCACGACTTCCCGCAGGTCGCCGTCCGTCCGCCGGAAAGTCTCCGCCGCGCGAGCGACCAGCGCCTTGCTCGGCGTGTCGCTCACGAACCGCCGCGCGAGCTTGAGCGCGATGTAACGCGCCGTCGCGGGATGCCGCGCGACGATGTCGAGCACTTCCTCGCCATCCTCCTCACCGCGCCCCGCGCGCAGCGTGTGCCCGAGCACCACTTTCGGTTCGGCGTCGTGCATCCCCTCGCGGAAGATGAATCCGCCGCCCGTGCGCGGATCGACGAGCGTCCACCCCGTGAGCGCTCGCGCGACGGCGATCACGTCGGTTTGCGTATAGCCGCCGTCCACGCCCATCGTGTGCAGCTCGAGCAGCTCGCGCCCGTAGTTCTCGTTCAGGCCGTTGCGGCGGTGATTCACGGGACGCCGCCCGGTCTTCTCGGCCTGCCGGAACTCCGGCAGCGTCATGTGGAGCGAGTCAGCCGCGCTCTGGAAGTTGTCGAGGTAGTAGAGCATCGCCGAACTGTGCGCGACGGCGCCGAGGAGGTCGCGGAATTTCCCGAGCACGTGTGGACGGATGACGTCGCGGTCGTACTCGAGCAGCGTGAACCGCGTGGGCATCTTCCCGGCGAACACCGAGAAGTGATTCTCCCAGAAATCGGTGAGCACTTCCACGAGCTGCCGTTCGCTCATCTGCGCGCGCACGACCTTCGCCGCCAGGAACTGGTTGACGTGCTGGTTGCCGCGGTCGTTCATGGCCTTGAACTGCGCGCTGTCCTCGGGCGAGAGCTGGAACTGCGCATTCGGCGCGAGCCCTCGCACGACTCTGAGATTCCGTAGATAGACGTCCTGCGGCGGGAACGAGTCGGCGAGGATCTTCGCCTGCGTGGTCCACACCGGAAGTCCCTGCAGCACGCTCTCGACCGCCGCGTCGCCAATGCCATCCGGGAGGAGCTGCCGCTCGATCCAGCGATCGGTGCCTATCGCGGTGACGCGCTCCACGTCGCCGGGACGCGGTCCGAACGTGAGGCGGCTGACGGTCTGCGCGGCCTGCTGGTCGGCGGTCAGCTCGCGCACGCCTGCCTCCGGCAAGGGCGCGACCGCTGGCGCGGACCGGGCGCTGCCACCACAGGAGGCAACCACCAGGAGCGCGACCATCGGCACGTACGGGGAGCGCCGCTTCAGCATCATTGGATGGTATCCCGATGAAGGCGAAAAGTTGCCGCTGCGGCGCGTACCCGGATTGTGCAAATTGTCAGGCATGACATCAACCACAGACTCACCCGACCTGCGCTACCCCATCGGAAAGCCGGTCCGCCAAAGCTCGCTCACGGCCGCCGAGCGTGCCGCCGCCCTCGCCACGATCGCAGAAACGCCGGCGAAGTTGCGCGCCGCGGTGCACGGCCTCACGGACGCCCAGCTCGACACGCCCTACCGGCCCGGCGGCTGGACGGTGCGCCAGCTCGTGCATCATGTCGCCGATTCGCATATGCACGCGTACATGCGCACGCGGTTCACCCTCACAGAGGAGAATCCGCCGGTCAAGCCGTATCCAGAGGCCCTGTGGGCCGAGCTCGCCGACGCGAAGGCCACACCGGTCGAGCTGTCGCTCGGAATTCTCGACGGACTGCACGCGCGCTGGGTCTTCCTGTTCAGATCGCTTGCGCCCGACCAGTTCGCGCGGACGATGTTCCACCCGGAGCACGGCGCGCTGACACTCGACGGCCTGCTGAAGATCTACTCGTGGCACGGACCGCATCACGTGGCGCATGTGACGGGGTTGCGCGGGCGGAGCGGATTCTGAACTGAAGACCGAAGACGGAAGACCGAGGACCGAAGACGAGCCACTGCGCCCGCCGTTGAGCGTCCGTCTTCGGTCTTCCGTCTTCGGTCTTTCGGTCTTTCGTCCACCAGAACGCGAAAAAGCCGCCATCCCCATCGGGATCGCGGCCTCATGTTGAAAGTTGTCCTGCAGGTGCCACGCACACCGTCATTGGAACTCTACGTCCTACCGAACGGCGGCGGGCAATCACTACGAGGACAACCGAAATCTCGAAAAGTCACACGACCTGCAAACAAGTGGAGCTGAGGGGGATCGAACCCCTGACCTCTGTCGTGCGAGGACAGCGCTCTCCCAGCTGAGCTACAGCCCCGTAACCCACTCGGGCTCGCTTCGCTGCACTTGCCAGGACCGGTCTCGCACTCGAGTCCTGATACGACCAACCCCGCCGTAAAGCTGCGGGCGGGGCCGACTTCACTCCCCATATTATAGGCATGCGCACGCCAGAAGTCAACCCGGGGCAGCGACTTCTTCCCTCCCCCGAGGAAGTCCGCGCGGCGGCCGTGCGCATCGCGCCGGCTATTCGCGCCACGCCCTTCTATAAGTCGGAGACGCTCAGCGCCTTCCTCGGCGGCGACGTCTGGCTCAAGCTCGAATCCGAACAGAACACCGGCTCGTTCAAGCTCCGCGGCGCGACAAACGCACTCGGGATGCTCACCGACGCCGAGCGCGCACGCGGCGTGGTCACTGCGAGCGCGGGAAATCACGGGCTCGGCATCGCCTCCGCGGCAAAGGCGCTCGGCGTCCGACTCACCGTCTACGTACCCCGTACGGCGCCATCCGTGAAGCGCGACCGGATCGCCGGGTTCGGCGCCACCGTCGATGCGAGCGCGGCGAATTACGACGACGCCGAGGCGCTCGCCCGCGCGCATGCCGATCGCACCGGCGCGGTGTTCGTGAGTGCGTACGCGAGCATGCCAATTCTCGCCGGCCAGGGCACCGTGGCGCTCGAGATCCTCGAATCGCTGCCGACGCTGCGAACCATCGTGGTCCCAATAGGCGGAGTGGGGCTCGCGAGCGGGACTGCGGGGCTGCTGCGCGCCGAGGCGCCGCAGGTGCGCATCGTCGGCGCGCAAAGCGAGCGCACGAACGCGATGACCATCGCGATGACCACCGGCCGCCCCACCGAAATCCCCGACCTTCCGACGCTCGCCGACGGGCTGTCGGGGCAGGCGGACGCGTACATGCTCGCGCAGGGCCGCGCCGCGCTCGACGACATCGTCGCGGCGAGCGAGGAAGATGTGGCGAGCGCGATCGCCTACCTGTTCATCGAGGAAGGGTTCACGGTCGAGGGGGCGGGGGCGGTCGGAGTGGCAGCGCTGTTGTCGGGGCGGGTGGAGAACCTCGAGTTCCCGGTGGTGGTGGTGGTGAGCGGGGGGAACATCGACGAGGCGAAACACAGGGAAGTTCTCACGGGGAGACGGTAACGACGAGTTGATCCGTTATTGGTTGGTTGGTTAACCGAAGCGAGAATAATTGGTCCGGGTGATGCAGCGCCCGATCGCGATCGGGGTCAGGACCAATTTTCTTACTTCGGTTAACCAACCAACAAGAAACGTGTTCACTCGCAGTTGACGTTAGATTCCAAGGGTGAGCCTCACTCTCCGCTTCCTCGGAACGTCTGCCAGTCGCCCGACCGTCGAGCGCGGCGTCGCCTCACTCGCCCTGATTCGTGAGGGCGAGACGCTGCTCATCGACTGCGGCGAGGGAACCCAGCGCCAGATGATGC
>OCZT010000988.1_pt1 | contig 29225 bp, 29 predicted proteins | sample 1539031 | NCBI WGS metagenome assembly OCZT01 (sample SAMEA3539308, study PRJEB22396) | soil metagenome | biome: tundra; feature: field; material: soil | place: USA | collected 2010-05 | depth 0.15 m | reverse complement strand
GATCAACAGCCAGAATTCATGCCATTGGTACGAGACTTGCAGGAGTCACCACTAGAGCAGCTTGTTGAGCTGGTTCTCCACCGGTCTCCGCCGCCCCTGCGCTGAGTCTCTTGACGGCGTAAAGAAGCCCCCCTTTTACGACCCCGACCTCGACCGTATTCGCCACAAACTCCTCGACAAACTTGTTGATCTCGTCGTCGTGCTCGCCAACAGGACGAGAGGCTTGGCGCGAGGAGACGCCGAGCCTACTGCACTTTGCCGCGGGCGAGGACTGCCCAGCCCGCCTCGATCCGCCCAGCGCGGTGCGCGTGCAGAACGTCGTGCAGGTTCACGGTCGTGTCGATGTGGGAGGGGAGGAGCGTCACCCGGTCGCCCACCCGCAGCTCGCGACGTTCGGGCTCGCCGGTGGGTGTGAGCGTCCCGTGCTCGTCTCCAGCGTGACGGTATGACCAGCCCGGCGTATCGACGAGTCGCGCGGGTCCGGAATCATTGGAGAGTGTCTTTAGCCCAGCGTCGATCACCGCCCGGTCCGGGGTCGGCCGGCTGATCACGGTGGCGATCGCAGCGAGCGCCGTTTGGTAGGGAACGCCGGCTGTGTCGAGGTAGTCGGCGTCCATGAACATGAACGACCCGGGCTGGACCTCGGTCACCGCTTCGTGCGCGGCGCAGAATTGCGCAGTGCCGGTGCCGCCTGTGGTCACAACGTCGACCGTGTGTCCCGCAGCGCGCAGATCCATGACGGCCACGCTGAGGCGCTTCATCGAACCGTCGCAGAGCCTCTGCCGTTCGCCCGGGTCGCGCACGTGCTGAAGGTTGCCCTCGTATCCTTGCAGCCCAACGAGCCGTAACCGGTCAAGTTCCTGGATGCGATCCGCCAGCGCGAGCGCGTCCTTCGGCGCAACGCCGCAGCGGTCCTGCCCGACGTTCACCTCAATAAGCGTCTCGAGCACGCGCGGCAGCGCAGCGTCGATCGCCGACGCGCCCTCCCACGAGTCCACCACGACACACACGCGCGCCTCTGGCCAACGGGAAATCAGCTGCGCTAACCGGCGTGCCTTGATCGGACCCGCGAGCTCCGTCGTGACCAGTACGTCATCGATCCCTGCGGCGAGCATCACCTCAGCTTCGCTGAGTTTGGCCACGCAGATGCCTACGGCCCCCGCATTCAGAAGCAGCCGCGCCACCTCGGGGCTCTTGGCGGTCTTCAGATGCGGCCGAACGCGCACACCCAAGAGACGCTGCATACACAACCGCACGTTGCTTTCAAAGACGTCGAGATCCACCGTCAGGCACGGCGTATCCAACTCGTCGATCGCAAGGTCGTCCATCGATGCGGATCGCGGCTCAGCGGTCGATGATGACCTTCAGTGCCTTGGTCTCCGCCGCCCGGGCGAACGTGTCGTAGGCGTCCATCATGTCGTGCAGCTTGAAGTGATGGGTTGCGAAGTTATCGACGTTCAGTTTGCCGCTGGCCACCAGTTTGAGCAGCATCGGCGTGGTGTTGCTGTTAACCAGCCCCATCGAGATCGCGATGTTGTGAATCCAGAGGTTCTGCAGTTGGAGTTCCACCGATGTTCCGTGTACTCCGACGTTGGCCACGTGCCCACCCGGGCGGACGATCTCGGTCGCCATCTGAAACGTTTGCGGAACGCCGACTGCTTCCACGGCGACGTCCACACCCCAACCGTCGGTCAGCGCCATGATCTGCTCCTTCCAGTCGGCGTCGCCGGAGTTGACGCCATCCGTGGCCCCGAACTTAGTGGCCTGCTCGACCCGGTTGGCGTCCAAATCGACCGCGATGATCCTGGCCGCCCCGTACAGGCCCGCCGTCGCCATCACGGCGAGTCCCACGGGACCGGCACCGATCACGGCGACCACATCACCGGGTTTTACCTGCCCGTACTGGACGCCGATCTCGAATCCCGTCGGCAGGATGTCGCTCAGAAGCACACCCTGTTGGTTCGTGACGCCCTCGGGCACCTTGTACACGGATGTCTCGGCGTACGGCACCCGCACGTACTCGGCCTGGGTGCCATCGATCAGGTGGCCGAAGACCCAGCCGATGCCTGAGGCTCCCTCGTCACCCAGGCAGTGCGCGAAAATGCCCTGCTGACAGAAACTACAGTGACCACAGGACTTGATGCAGGAGATGATCACGTTGTCGCCGACGGCGAGCTGCGTCACCGAGCTACCCACCTCGGTGATGACGCCGACACCCTCGTGACCGAGAATCCGGCCGGGCGTGACCGCCGGCACGTCGCCTTTGAGGATATGCAGGTCGGTGCCGCAGATGGTCGTGGTGTCGATCCTGACGATGATGTCGGTCGACTTCTGGATCTGCGGGTCAGGCGCATCGGTCCATGACTTCTCACCGGGGCCGTGATACACGAGCGCTTTCATTGATGTCCTCACGTTCGACGCGGATCACCGGATGCGGCGTCCGACTGTTGTATAGGGACCGCATTGCCGTCGCTGGGCACGATGATGTCCGTGAGGGCGCCGCTCGGCGTGCGGCCGGCGGTGTCCTGCGCGAAGTCTCACTAAGGCACCGTAGGAGAGATCCTAGAGCATCCTTCCCAGGATTCGTCAGCCGAACCCGTCAGACAGACAGGCGGTCAAACAATCGAGCGACGCTCCTTGCCTTATCCGGTGGCAAAGAGAAACTTGAGTAAATGTCCGGAAACTGGCCGAAAAGCGAGTAGACTTCATGTCCGGGTTGGTTGACAGTACCTGGCGAATGATTCGCACAGGCGACCGTATGTTGATGTCCTCACGGTCGTTTCGTCAGACGATGAAACCCGTCAACGGTCGTTTCGTCAGACGATGAAACCCGTCAAATACGAGGCCCTTCCGTTTACCTCGAAGGACCCCGCACCGGCGCACTGACGCGCGGTGAGAGGAGATACTCATGGCCCCTAGGGTCCCCAAAGGCAAGACCAACCAGCAACGTCCTACGACGAGGGTGCGCTCGTTGGCGGCGTCCAGTCGCCGTCCGATCTTCGTCGGCTTTCTGCTTACCGTCGTGTTGCTCGCGATGTTCGCGGTGAAGTCACTCCCCAGCGGCGCTGTGACTGTGGGCGCGCCGGCGGCGAGGATGCCGACGGGCACGGCCGCGGCGCTCACCGCGCCGACGCCGATCCACGTACTCGCGCGCGACCGGCTGGTCCGCGTCGACACCGTCCTGAGTAACCCGCCCGGCCGCGCACGCGGCACCCATGCGTCGCGCCGCGCGGCGGCGTCGCGTGCTCGCGTGACCGCGATCGGCAACGGAGAGGTAAAGCTTTCCTTCACCCTGATGGCGGGCAGGCACCGCGCCAAGCTCCAAACTCTCACCGCCAGGCTGCCCAGCGGCATGGCGTTCTCACACATGACCGAGCGGCTCGCGGCAGGAATCGTCGTCAGGACCAGCGGGAAGCGGCTGAAGCTGACCGAAACGCTCAGCCACGGCAAGCTCACGATCAGCCTCAGGGCCCCAGCGTCCAGCGTTCAGGTCACGATCGCCAGCCCGGCGATCACCGTCAGCCGAGCAGTCGCGCACAGAGTCAGGACGCAAGAGATCAAGGCGCTGTACACCCGCATTGCCACTACGAACACGAACCACGAGACGACGCGCCTAACCCTCAAGCCACGAACCAGCTAAAGCGCCCGGGCTCGGCTGCGGTCCGCGCGGGCTCAGCGACTACGCACCCGCGAGCGCCGTGACTTTGTTGCCGGTGTCCCGCGGTCCCCAGCCGTCGTGGTTGCGGTAAGGACCGGGCTTGGGCCGGGGCGCGCCGCCTGGGAATGCGAGCCTCACGATCGTCCGCTGCACGGCGCCCAGCTGCTTCAGAAATGGGCCGGTGTTGTATGGCAGGTCGTAGCGGTCGCAGATCTCGCGTACGCGTGGGGCGATCTCGGCGTAGCGCGTGCTCGGCATGTCGGGGTAGAGGTGGTGCTCCACCTGATAGCCGAGGTTTCCACTGAGGACGTGGAAGGTCGGGCTCCCCTCGATGTTGGCCGCACCGAGCAGCTGGCGCACGTAGTACCCGCCGCGTGTCTCGTCGGCCACCTCCTCCGGACTGAACGTGTAGGTCTGATCTGGGAAATGCCCGCAGAAGATGATCGCGTAGGCCCAGACGTTGCGCACGACGTTCGCGGCGACGTCGGCCTGCGCGGTTGTACGAAACGTGCGCCGGGCGGCGTCCAGCGCGTCAGCGATCGTCTCAGCACGCTTTGTACTCGGCGCCGCGCCCAGGCCAAGCGCCCGCAGCCCGCGCCCGACGCGGCTCTGGGTCTTGCCACGGACATTCGCGGCGGCCCATGTGGCGCCCGCGGCCAGCCCCGCGCTGATCAACGGGAAGGCCACATAATCCTTGACGATCTGCGCCCGTGCCTTGCCGGCCATTCCCTTGAGCTCGCGCTTGATCGCCTCCTTGGACTTCTCGCCGCGCCTGATCGCTTCGAAGTCGAGATCGTGGAATGCCACGCCCCACTCGAAGATTGCGGCCAGCAGGAGGTTGTAGAACGGCTGCGCCAGGTAGACGGGGTTCCATTTCTGGTGCGGGTCAATCCGCATGATCTCGTAGCCGAGATCGCGATCCTTGCCGCGGATGTTGGTGTAGGTGTGGTGCACGTAATTGTGGGAGTGCTTCCACGCCTCCGCCGTGGAGGCCGCGTCCCAGTCCCACGTCGAGGAGTTGATCTGGGGATCGTTCATCCAATCCCATTGGCCATGCATCACGTTATGGCCGATCTCCATGTTCTCGAGGATCTTGGCCAGCGAGAGCATCGTCGTGCCCGCCAGCCATGCCGGCCGATACCGAGACGCGAACAGTACGATCCGCCCGGCGACCAGTAGGCGGCGATGGATCTCAATCATGCGCGTGATGTATGCACGGTCACGGGTTCCCAGCTCCGCCCTGACATTGTCGTGAATGGCGTCGAACTCATCGGCGATCTTGTCGAGCTGTTCGGCGGTCAGACGGCTCAGGGGACTCTCGATGAGAGTGGCCATGTGGGGTTCTCCGGTCATTGATAAGTCGTTGTTCAGAGTTCGATCTCGACCGCGCCCTCGGGCGCGTTGATGCAGGTGCGGACCATCTCGCCAGCCTGCCCGTGTACCTCACCGGTGCGCAGGTCGCGGACCCGGCCTGAACGCAACCGCCCGACACAGGTGTGACAGATCCCCATCCGGCAACCGAACGGCAGTGTCGCGCCGACCTGCTCGCCCGCGAGCAGAATCGGCTCGGCCCCCGTCACTGAGCGCATCCAAGTCACTCGAGCAGAACCGGATCGCTCCGCCGGCACCCTTCTCGCCCGCCGCGCCGTCGAGATACGGCTGGAAGTGCTCGAGGTGAAGTCGATCACAATGGCCAAGCTCGGCCTTGAAGTAGTCGCTGGTGGCGTCGAGCATCGCTACCGGTCCCGAGAGGAAGGTCTCGCGCTCGCGCCAGTCGGGACACAGGCGGTCTAGATCACCGGGGCCGATGCGGCCCATTACCGAGGTCAGCTGCTCGTGCAGGCGAAAGCTTGTGCTCCGGCGGGCGAGGTCACGCAGTACTCTGCCGAAGATCACATCGTCGGCAGTCCGCGCCGAATGCAGGTGCGTCACGTCAGTAAGCGCGCCGCCACGATCCAGGCTTCGCAGCATGCTCATGATCGGCGTGATCCATGGCTGCGCTGATCAACAGCAGCTTGGCCGGCAGCCGGTCGGGCAGCGTGAACGTCCCTTCCACGCCGCCGAGTCGGACGATCACGCCCGGCTTCGCCCCGCGCACGAGGTACTGCGACACCGCACCCGTCTCGACGTCTCGACGTCTCGACGAGCTTCGGTGTGATGCTGATGCAGCCATCAGGGCGCCCGGGATCAGAAGTGATCAAGTACGCACGCCAGTGGTGCACACCGTCAACGACGATGCCAACCCGCAGATACTGACCCGGCCTGTGCCCGGGCCACGCCCAGCCGGGCTTGATCGTCACCGTGGCGGCATCTCGCGTCTCGAGCTCGATCCGCACGATTCGCCCGCGCAGCTCTCGCGTCGACCACACGGGGTTGATCATCTCCAGGTAGTCGTCGGGCAGCAGCGGCGTAAAGAACGCACGCGCCGCCCTCAGCATCACGCGCCTCCTGGCAGGCACAGCGGGCAGTGCGCCGCGCTCAGCCATCAACCGACTCCTACTGCTGCCCAAACGCGGCAGCTGCTTGGATGACGACCATCGCAAACACCAGCAGCGCGTATGCGAGGACGCCGCCGAGCACGACGCCCGCGGCCACGATTCCTAATCTCTGAAACCCCACGCCGACAACGTGTAGTCCGGTTTGCATGAGTGACCTCCGGGTGGGCGCCAAAGCCCCCGGACCGCAGCGTCCTTGGGCCCAACTCCCTTTAGAAGCGGACCTGAACTCGGCCGAACGCCGAGAACCGCTCAGGCGGAAGCCAATCGTCGGCTGGTCAACCAGCGAAGAGTCGACTAGTTGGCGACCGTCCGCAACCGACTGTAAGCGGATTCTCAGCGGATTGGAGATTTGTTGCCGAGGACGACTTGTCTAGAGGAGCTTTGCGGAAGGGGTCAGCCGGCTCTTGCGCGCCACGAGATCGAAGTACAGGACCGCCGTTGTCAACGCTACGAACGACCGGGTGATCGTCAGGAGCGCGATGACGACCACTACCTGGGGGACGTTGGCGCTGGTTCCGACGATGGCAGCTCCCGCCTGCTCCAAAGCGAGGGCGATCAAGCCGACGATGACCAGGACGGCGAGCACGTGAAGGTAGTTACCGGCTGTGAGCTCGCCGCTGCGACGGAGCGCACCCAGCCAGTCGCCGCGTTCGATCGCCGCGGCTTGGGCCACGACTGCCCAGCGAATCAAGAGGAACACGCCGGGAACGATCAGCAGCAGGAACCCGACCCCGGTCGCGATACCGGCAACGACCTCGGCGGCGGCTACGACCGGCAGCACCCGGACGCCCAGCGCGGCAACTTCGAGCAGCCTCGGCTGTCGCCCCTCACCGACCGCGACCAATGCGTGGATAAAGAGCGCCGAGATCAGCGGCGTCACGATCAACAGGTCAAGCAGAAGCAGGATCAGCACCGCCGTCGCGCCTCCATGTTGCCGGCCGAGAGGGGCAGCCCCGTTCGCCACAAGCACGATCAGCGTGTACGGCACCACCACACCCAGCGCCAGAACCGCGAACAGCACCGGGTATCGCGCGTAGCAACGCAGGGCGTCACCGAGGACCCCTCCCACCGATTTGGGCCGCCGGAGATCGATCGCCATCGGTGTGCCTGTGGTCATTACGGAAGACGTCGCAGCGGAGATCTGTCTCCCACGAGCCACAGGTGTCCGAATGGATCGTGAAAGCCGCCCTGCCGGTGCTTACCCCACGGCGTTTGATGGTCCTGGATGCCATCGATGATCCCGGTCGCCCCAGCTTGTACCGCACGCTCGACGAATGAGTCGGGATCGTCGACGAACACCTCGATTCTCGCCGTTGTGGTGCCGATCGCCGCGGGACTGTCCCAACCGTGGCCGGCCGGCTGGGCGAGGAAGAACGGTGCGCCGTCGACCTCCAGACCCACGACCGTACCGAGGTTCCACAGCTCGGTCGCATCGATCGCCCGCTTGTACCAGTCGACAGCGGTTGGCGCGTCCGGCACTGCGCGCATAAGCGAGATCGAGAGCGAGATCGAGAGCCCACGGTCCTTCGAATTCATGACATGCTCCCCTCCTCGCCGACCCTCGAAAAGAGTCTACGAGCCTTCGGGGGGCTCGAGCCGGCCCAGACCGCGGGCCAGTTAGGGTCACGCGCGCCGTGCCGCCGTTCTTGAGCGTCGGTCGCGCCCGTTAGCCTGAACCTCGATGGTGCCTTTCAGCGAGAGCGCCGCACTGATCGCGCTGCTTCGCACCGGCAGCCGCCCGTGGCGCGAGTACGCCGAACTGGTGGAGGACGCTGGTAGCGCGCGCGCGGTGCTCGAGCAAGAGCGGGGGCGGATCGAGGCATCCCCACGGCTCTTTGAGCCAGACGATGACTTTCGAATTCACACCGCGGCGGCTGAGATCGCCGGCTGGAAAGCGCAGGGCATCCGGGTGCTGACGGTGCTCGACGCGGAGTATCCGGACAACCTGCGCGCCGTTTTTGACCGACCGCCGCTGATCTTCGTCGCGGGCAGTTTGCTGGCCCGTGACGACCGATCCGTGGCGGTGATCGGATCCCGGGAAGCGACCGGACGTGGAACGCGGTCCGCCGGACAGATCGTCGAGCACCTGGTCGCCGCCGGTTATGCCGTCGTCTCCGGGCTGGCCGCGGGGATCGACACCGCTGCCCACGCCGCGGCCCTGGCCGCCGGCGGGCGCACGGTGGCGGTGATCGGCACCGGACTGACCCGCTGCTATCCCCCGCAGAACTCCGCGCTTCAGCGTCGCATTGCCTGCGAATGCGCGGTGGTGTCGCAGTTCTGGCCCGACGCCGCGCCGAGCCGGCGCAGCTTTCCGATGCGCAACGCGCTGATGTCCGGGCTCTCGTTGGCGACGGTGATCGTCGAGGCGTCGCAGACCAGCGGCGCCCGGTCGCAGGCCCGCTTTGCGCTGGCCCACGGGAGGCCCGTGCTGCTGATCGAGTCGCTGCTCGAGCAGGCGTGGGCCCGGGAACTGTCGTCGCGGCCCGGGGTGCACGTGGTCTGCTCTGCGGCCGAGGCGGTCTCAGCGGTGCAGCGCCTGAGCGACCCAGACGCGCTGGTCGCCTGACGCCGGCATGGCCTCGATCGCCGAGCTGAGCGATCTGTACTCGAACTTCATGTTCGGGCCGCGGGCCGGTCCGGGCGTGTGCAGAGTGTGCTTCGACTTCACCGACGGCTATGACCGCTGCTTCGGGTGCGCGCGCCGGCCCGAGTGGCTCGACGCCGTGGCGCCGATCTCCTACAGCGTGGCGCACGAGCAGTTACACCACGCGCTGGCGCGCTACAAGCGGACCCAGGGTCACGCCGCGCGACGGCTGGGCGTCGGGTTGGCGGCCGTGCTGTGGCGAGCGCTGAGCGCCCACGAGCCATGCGTCGCCGCGGCGGCTGGCGTGCAGGCTTTTTCGTTGGTCGCCACCGTGCCGTCCAGCGATCCGCTGCGGGATCGGGATCAGCCGCTGCGCTGGATCGTCTCAGAGCTCGTCGGGCCCACCAGAGTCAGGCACGAGCGGCTGCTCAGACGCACCGACATCGCGATCGAGGGCCGCGCGTTCGACGCCCGCAAGTACGAGGCAACCCGGAACCTGAGCGGCGCACCGGTGCTGCTGATCGACGACACCTGGACGACCGGCGCCAATGCCCGGAGCGCAGCGGCGGCGCTCAAGGCGGCGGGGGCCGGGCCGGTGGCCGTCGTGGTCATCGGCCGCCACCTCAACCGCGAATGGCATCAGAACGATCGGCGCCTGCGCGCGATCACGCGGCCATTCGATTGGGGTCGCTGTGCGTTGTGCGCGACGCGGCTTGATCAAGTGCTGGTTAGCACCTGAAGAACGTGGGTATGAGCGCTCAGGTCGGCTTGACGGAACCTTTAGGATCCGGCGAGGAGAGAGAGAAGCAAGGGAGAGGGACTAGTTCGTGCGCCATGTCGCGACGATTCTGAGTGTTGCCTTCAGCGTGATCGCGCTGGCCGCGTGTGGCGGCTCCAGCAAGGGACCGGTGGCGCTCAACTGGTACGTGTTCCCCGAGCCGTCCGGTTCGTTCGCCAAGGCGGCCGCCGACTGCTCCAAGGCCTCGGGCGGCAAGTACACGATCAACATCAACTTCCTCTCCACATCGTCTGACCAGCAGCGCGTCTCGCTCGTGCGCCGCCTGGCCGCCGACGATCCCTCGATCGACATCCTGGCGATGGACGTCGACTGGACGGCCGAGTTCGCCACCGCCCAGTGGATTCGTCCGGTGCCGGCATCGCTGGCGGCCCAGATCCGCAGCGAGGACCTCGCCGGGCCGGTCAAGACCGCCACCTGGCAGGGCAAGCTCTGGGCCGTGCCGATCAACTCCAACACGGAGCTGCTCTGGTACCGCAAGGATCTCGTTCCCAACCCGCCCACGACCTGGAACCAGATGATCGACGACGCGATCCAGCTGGCCAAGGAGGGCAAGCCCCACTACATCGAGGAGCAGGGCGCCCAGTATGAGGGCCTCACGGTCTGGTTCAACTCGATGGTCAACTCGGCGGGCGGCCAGATCATCTCCGCCAACGACAAGGTCGTGATCGGTCCGGCCGCCAAGACGGCTGCCGTGATCATGCGCAGGCTCGCGAACTCGCCGCCGGCCGACCCGTCGCTGAACGTCGCCCAGGAGGGGCCGTCGGAGACCGCATTTGAGAACGGTGTGGCCGCGTTCCAGATCAACTATCCATTCGTGTGGTCAGCCGCGCACACCGACACCCCGAAGATCGGCGCGCAGATGGGATACGCGCTGTTTCCCGAGGTGGTCCCGGGCATTGCTCCACACGTGTCGATCGGCGGTTACAACCTCGGGGTCTCGTCTCACTCCCAGCATCCGCAGCTCGCCTTCGAGGCCGAGCAGTGCCTGATCGGACCCGCCAACCAGAAGACCGACGCGATCAAGGGAGGGCTCGCCCCAGTGGCCACGAGCATCTATGCAGATCCGGCCTTCGACAAGGCATACCCGTTCCACTCGCTGATCAAGTCCCAGCTCGAGACCTACGGCATCCGTCCGCAGACGCCCGCCTACGCCGACGTCACGCTGGCGATCCAGAAGGCCCTCTCCCCGACCTCGAGCATCGATCCGAACACGATCGTGAGCAAGCTGCGCAGCGAGATCAAGCTGTCGCTCTCATCGGCGGCCCTGCTATGAGCAGCGGCGCCGTTGCCGCCCCGGCCACCGCGGCGCCGCCCCGGCGACGTCGTCATCTGACCGAGCGCACACGCGCGGAGCGGCGCCTGGCCGCGATGTTGGTCGGTCCCGCGGCGATCGTGATGATCGCGGTCACCGCGTATCCGATCATCGACGCGGTGGTCCTCTCGCTGCAGCGAGCCGACCTGCGCTTCCCGGCGGAGAACAAGTTCATCGGCCTGTCGAACTACGGCCACGTCCTCAGCGCCCCGGTCTGGTGGCAGGACGTCCTGCATACCGCGATCATCACCGTGATCACGGTCTCGATCCAGTTCGTGCTCGGGATGTGCCTGGCGCTGGTCATGCACCGGGTGATCTTCGCCCGGGGATTGGTACGGGGGATCGCGCTGATTCCCTACGGGATCGTCGCGGTCGTATCGGCCTACTCGTGGCAGCTGGCGTTCTCGCTCAACAGCGGCTGGATCCCGAAGCTGCTCGGGTTGAGCAGCGACCCGCTGAGCCACACGTTCGGGCTCTACGTCGCGATCATCGTCGCCGAGATCTGGAAGAACACGCCGTTCATGGCGCTGCTGCTGCTGGCCGGCTTGGCGCTCGTGCCCGACGAGCTGCTCGAAGCGGCCAAGGTCGACGGCGCCAGCACCTGGCAGCGGTTCGTCCGGATCACCCTGCCGCTGATGAAGCCGGCGATCTTCGTCGCGCTGCTGTTCCGGGCGCTCGATGCGTTCAGGATCTTCGACACGATCTACATCTTCGGCCAGGGCGCTCAGGGGACCGAGTCGATCTCGATGCTGAACTACTCGACGCTGCTGGACCGGCTCAATCTCGGCCTCGGCTCGGCGGTATCGGTGCTCCTGTTCGTGCTTGTCGGCCTGATCGCGCTCGCGCTCTACAAGAGCTTCGGCGCAGCCGCCGCGCCGGGGGGGTCTGAGGCATGAGCCAGCGCACGCGGCAGATGGGCGGTTGGTCGGCGGCGGTCTTGGTGGTGGTCGTCGTCTCGCTGGTACCCGTGGTGTGGATCGTGATGCTGTCGCTCAAGACACCGGGGACCGCCACCGACGGGAGCTTCATCCCACACGCGTGGACGTTGTCGAACTACTCCGACATCTTCAAGCTCGGTGAGTTCACATCTGCCCTGCGCAACTCGATCGGCATCGGGCTGATCTCGACGGCGCTGGCCGTGCTCCTCGCCTCGGCGGCGGCCTATGCGATCGCCCGTCTGGACTTTCCCGGCAAGCAGGTCATCCTCGGAGTGTCGCTTGGCGTGGCGTTCTTCCCGCAGATCTCGCTGGTCGGCCCGCTGTACAACCTGTGGCGCCAGATCGGGCTCTACGACACGTGGCCGGGGCTGATCATCCCGTACATGACGTTCGCGCTGCCCCTGTCGATCTTCGTCCTGTCGTCGTTCTTCCGGGAGATCCCCTGGGAGCTTGAGCAGGCGGCCCAGATCGACGGGGCGACACCGTTCCAGGCGTTTCGCAAGGTCATCGTCCCGCTTGCCGCGCCCGGCATCGTGACGACGTTCATCCTCGTGTTCATCATCTGCTGGAACGACTTCGTGTTCGCGATCTCGCTCACCTCCACCGACGCCGCGCAGACGGTACCGGCGGCGATTTCCTCGTTCCCCGGTGTGTCACAGTTCACCGTGCCCTACGGCGACATCGCCGCGGCGGCGGTGGTCGTTACGGTTCCGGTGATGATTCTCGTGCTCCTGTTCCAGCGCCGGATCGTGTCCGGCCTGACCGCGGGCGCCGTCAAGGGATAAGGAGAAACCATGGCCGAAATCGCACTCGAGCACATCACCAAGCGCTACGACGACGGCTATGAGGCCGTCAAGGACATGAACCTGGAGGTCGCCGACGGCGAGTTCATGATCCTCGTCGGCCCGTCGGGCTGCGGCAAGTCGACAGCGCTAAGGATGGTGGCGGGGCTGGAGGACATCTCCTCCGGTGAGCTGAAGATCGGCGGCCAGGTCGTCAACGATAAGGCGCCGAAGGATCGAGACATCGCGATGGTGTTCCAGAACTACGCGCTGTATCCCCACATGACCGTGCGTGAGAACATGGGCTTCGCGCTCAAGCTGGCCAAGACTCCGCAACAGGAGATCGATCAGAAGGTCAACGAGGCGGCCCGGATCCTTGACCTCGAGCAGCACCTGGAGCGCAAGCCGGCCAACCTCTCGGGTGGCCAACGCCAGCGCGTCGCAATGGGGCGCGCGATCGTGCGCAGTCCGAGCGTGTTCCTGATGGACGAGCCGCTGTCGAACCTCGACGCCAAGCTCCGCGTGCAGATGCGAACAGAGATCTCGCGGATCCAGCAGCGGTTGGAGACGACCACGATCTACGTCACCCACGATCAGACCGAGGCGCTGACCCTCGGCGACCGGATCGCGGTCATGCGGGCTGGCGTACTGCAGCAGGTGGGCCCACCGAGCGAGCTCTACGGCCGGCCCAACAACCTGTTCGTGGCCGGCTTCATCGGGTCCCCGTCGATGAACTTCCTCCCCGGCGAACTGGACGGCGACAGCGTCAAGCTGCCGATCGGGACGGTGCCGATCCCCGACGCGCTCCGCGGCCGGCTACAGGCGGGCCCCGGCGGTGGCCGCGGCGGGGTGATCGTCGGCCTGCGCCCCGAGGACTTCGAGGACGCGACGCTGGTCGGCGACCAATCGCGAGGGATCACGTTCAAGACCAAGATCGAGGTGCTGGAGTCGATGGGGTCGGAGTTCTACGCCTACTTCACGCTCGAGTCCGAGAAGGTCTCCTCAAAGGAGCTCGAGGAACTGGCCCACGACGCCGGCGCCGCCGACCTTCCTAGCCAGGAGGGAAGCCAGCTCGTCGCCCGGCTGGAGGCCGCCAGTCAGGTCCGCCAGGGCCAGGAGGCCGAGCTGTGGTTCAACAGCGAGCACCTGCACCTATTCGATCCCGAGACTGGCAAGTCCATGCTCGGCGCGGGCCCCGATGGCGGCTCGGCGCCGGCCGCCGCGCCGAGTGCCGCCGGCAGCCAGGGAGACGCCCCGCCGAGCAGCTAATCTCGGGCGCCGATGCCCAACGCTCGGCGCTCGACAGGAATGCCCGGGTTCGACGCGCAGCAAGATTTCCTGCGCGCGCGGCGACGCGCCACACTGGCTCGGCTTGCTGCCCGGCTGCGCGGTCTGCCTGACGACGTCGGCGTGATCCTCCCGTACGAGGAGGTCGTGCAGGCGCTCGGATTCGTCAGCGAGCATTCCGGCGGACATCACGTGGTCGAGCTCGAGGCGATCGTCGGCACTGTAGACCGCGGCCGTGAGTTTGACCGTAGCTTTCGTCCCACCTCGGCCCGGGTCCGTTCGCGCTGGGAGCACATCGCGGCGGCGATGCGCCGCGGTGAAAGCATGCCGCCGATTGACCTGGTGCGGATCGGCGAGATCTACTTCGTGCGAGACGGCCACCACCGGGTGTCGGTCAGTCGGGCGCTGGGGCGGACCGACATCGACGCAAACGTGACCGAGGTCGTGACCAAAGTCGGCGCCGAACAGACGATCACGCTGGCCGACCTGCCGTTCAAGAGCCACGAGCGAGTGTTCTCTGAGCGCGTGCCACTGCCCGAGGACGCCCGCCGGGAGATCATGCTGTCTGACCCTTGGGATTACGCCAAGCTCGCTGAGCACGTCGAGGCCTGGGGCTTTCGCACGATCCAGGACCGCGCCGAGCCGATCAACCGCCGTGAGACGGCCTATCTGTGGCTGGAGAACGAGTACCGGCCGGTCGTCGCGATGCTGCGTGAGGCCGGCCTGATCGGCGAGCAAACCAACACGGAGGCCTATCTGCGCATCAGCGCGGAGCGCTACCGCCTGCTGCGTACCCACCGCTGGGACGAGGAGGTCCTGCGGCGCGTCGTGGAGGGCGAAGAGCGCGGCGGGCGCCACCACTGATCCCGGCGCGCGGTCCGGTCGGCGCTGAAATCATCAGCTCGCCCACCAGTCCCCGAGCACCCGGCGCCAGTTCTGCCAGCCGATCGCGGCGATCTCCGGCGCGCTGAAGCCGATCTGGGTCAGCGCGTCAAGCAGGCGCGGGACTCCCGCCACGTCTCCCAGCGGCGCAGGGATCGTCGCCCCGTCGAAGTCCGAGCCGAGCGCCACGTGGGCGACGCCGATCCGCTGGGCGACGTAGGCGGCGTGCTCGGCGATCAGCTCCAGGGGCGTGGCGGGATCGTCAGCGAAGTCCGAGCGCAGGAACGGACACGCGAACACGATCCCCACCAGCCCGCCCGAAGCCCCGATCGCATCGAGCTGGGCGTCGGTCAGGTTGCGAGAGGCCGCGCACAGAGAATGGGCCGCCGAGTGGCTGGCCACCAGCGGCCCGGGCTCGGCCCGGGCGACATCCCAGAAGCCCGCCTCGTTGAGATGGCTGAGGTCGACCAGAATCCCCAGCTCGGCGCAACGCCGGACGAGCGCTTCGCCGGCCGCTGTTAGACCGGGGCCGGTGTCCGGGGTACTGGGCGAGATGAACGGCACGCCGTGGCCGAAAGCGTTGGGGCGACTCCAGACCGGCCCCAGCGAACGCAACCCAGCCGCGTACCAGAGGTCAAGCGCCTCCAGCGCCGAGTCGATCGCCTCGGCGCCCTCCAGGTGCATCACCGCCAGCGGCGACCCGTTGTCATCATGAGCGGAGTCGAGGTCGGCGATCTGTCGCGCGACGCGAATGTGGCCATCGCGCTCGAGCGCCAACAGCCGCCCCGCCGCCGCGGCGGCGAACGCGGCGGCGTGCTCATGGGAGACCTCGGAGGCGAGCTCGAACTCCAGCACACCATCGTCACGCGCGACCGGGGTCCGGACCTCTGACGCCGAGGGAGTGAAGATGGCAAAGATCGCCCCCCTCACTCCCCCCGCTCGCATCCGCGGTAGATCCAGGTGACCGTCGGGGCGCCCGGTGACGATCAGGGCGTGATCGTCACACGTCAGTGCATCGTTGTGACCATCGAAGACCGGCCGCACTACTCGACCGTAGCGGGCCGGCCACGGGCAAGAACCTACACCGCTGTAGGCTCGTGCCGGGTTGGTGCTAGCCTGCCCGCCGATGCAGCCCCGACCCTCGTCGGACACCGCCGGTAAGGCCCGTCGTCCCTACGCCCCTCGGATGGCGCCGACCGCGCGCCGGGAACAGCTGATCGACGCCGCGCTCAGCGTGATCCTGGCGCACGGCTACGAGGGCGTCACGATTGAGGCCATCGCCAGAGCCGCCGGCGTGACGCGGCCCGTGATCTACGACCACTTCGAGAATCTGGGCGCGCTGCTACAGGCGCTGATCGCTCGCGAGGAGCGCTACGCGCTAGAGCAATTGGAGCAGGTCGTTCCCGACCGACCGGGCGATCGCGATCCGGCCGAGCTCGTGGCCGCGGGCGTGAGGCGCTTCCTGGATGCCGTCGCCAGCCGGCCGGCGACGTGGCGGATCATCCTGCTGCCGTTGGAGGGTACGCCCGCGATCGTGCGCCACAACGTCGAGACCAACCGGGCGCGGACGCTGGAGCGAATCGAGGCGCTTGTCCGGTGGGCGTTGGAACGCTCCGAGCCGGTGGGCGCGCTCGACCTGGAGCTCACCGCGCACGCGATCCGCAGTTTCGGTGAGGAGGCGGGACGGATGGTGCTGACCGACGCGCAGCACTACTCACCTCAACGCTACGAGCAGTTCGTCGAGACGGTGATGAGTCGCGTCTGGCCGCTCTCATCGTGATGGACACGCGCGGCGAATCCGGTCCCATGACCACGCGCTCGGTGCTGTCCCTGGCACGGGCCATACGCACGCGCGAGCTGTCGGCGTCAGAGGTCGTGGGGACGCACATCGAGTGCCATCAGCGACTGGCGCCACGCATCAACGCCCTGGCCGCCGACCGCTTCGACCTCGCCCGGCAGGAGGCAACGCTCGCCGACGAGCTGCTCAGATCCGCCGGACCGGAGGATGTCCTGCCATCCCTGCTCGGCGTCCCGTTCACGGTCAAGGAGTCGATCGCACTGAGGGGCATGCCGCAATCGGCCGGCCTGGTGGCGCGCAAGGACTGCCTGGCCACGGGGAACGCCCCGGCCGTGCAGCGGCTGCTGGACGCCGGGGCGATCGCGCTCGGAGTCACCAACACATCGGAGCTGACGCTGTGGATCGAATCCTCCAACCGGCTCTACGGCCGGACCAACAATCCCTATGACCCGTCGCGCACGGCGGGAGGGTCCTCTGGTGGGGAGGGAGCCGCGGTCGGATCGGGCGCGTCGCCCTTCGGTCTGGCGTCAGACATCGCCGGCTCGATCAGGCTGCCGGCGTCGTTCTGCGGAGTGTTCGGGCACAAGCCATCGTCGGGACTGGTGCCCAATACCGGTACTTATCCCGGCACACCGGGTCCAGCGGGGAGGATGCTCGGCGTCGGGCCGTTGACCCGGCATGCCGAGGACCTGATCGCCCTGCTCTCGATCCTCGCCGGCTCCGGCGGCGCTGGCCACGGGGCGCCCGACGGCAATCCCGGCGATCCGGCCGGCGTCTCGCTGCAGGGCCTGCGCGTCGTGATCCTCCAAGAGAGCTCGCTGCTGCCGATCAGCCGCGAGCTGCACGACGCGCGCGAGCGGGCCGCGGGCGCCCTGGCCGCGGCGGGGGCACAGCTTCACCGAGTGGCGCTGCGCTCATGGCGCCATGCGTGGCTGCCGTTCGTGGCGACACTGCAGGCCGAGGCTGAGCAGACCACCCTGAGCCTGCTCGCGGCCGCGGGGGCAAAACGCCCAACCTGGCGAAGCCTGCTCTCGCCCCGCGGGCCCCACACGCTGCCGACACGGATTACGCTCGCGCCTGAGCTGCTGCCCCAGGGCTCGCAGCCACCCGGACGCAAACGCCTGCTCGCCGCGGCACACGAGCTGGTCGGCGAGCTCGCCGAAACGATCGGCGACGGGGTCCTGCTGCATCCGGCCCATCCCCGAGTGGCACCGAAACACGGGCGAACGCTGGGACGGCCGTGGCTACTGAATTCCTGTGCGGTCTTCAACCTGGCCGGTGTGCCGGTGACCGAAGTGCCACTGGGACTATCGCCGAGCACCGGGCTTCCGCTCGGGCTCCAGGTGGCCGCTGGAATGAACCGGGACCACGTCTCGATCGCGGTCGCGATCGAGCTTGAGCGCGTCTTTGGCGGCTGGATCCCACCGCAGGTCTAGTGTCGTGGTTCGAGATTTCGCGAGCAATTCCGGACCACCACTAGCCACGACGACATCGACGCCGACCACGCCGCGGCCGCGAAATCACGATGTGCGGCGTAAACACGACGAGGACCCGATTCCGGGTCCCCGCCGCCGATCTCCGGGACGCTCCACGGCCGGGTTGGGCGCGTCCCGACGGAGAACGATTACGTCGGTTCAAACCCGCAGCGGCGCGCAAAGTTGCGAACTACGGCGATCAAGGTCTCTTGTCATACTTGAGCCTCCCCGTCAGGGGGGCGTAGCTCAGTTGGTTAGAGCGCCGGCCTGTCACGCCGGAGGTCGCGGGTTCGAGTCCCGTCGCTCCCGTAAGTCACAGCGAGTCAGATCGCGCCAGCAGCAGGGCTTTTGCGTGCAGCGCAGAGCCTGGCGTTCGCCACCGCAAGCCACCGGAAGTCAGGCCGCGCCAGAAAAACGGTGACCAAAACGGTGACCACCAGCGGCTGCCGAGAGCGCCGGTTCTGCGGTGAGCGACCGTCGCGCGTGGCTGGCCGAGTGGTGCCCGGAGTGCCGGGCGGCGCCTGGGACGCGCTGCCGGGATAGGCACCGGTATTCATACAACGCCCGTTGCGGGCCGGCGGCGTGTCTGCACGTGGCCCGCGGATGGCGGGCGCGGCGCTGTCCGACATGCAAGGCGCTGCCGGGCGACCTGTGCCACACGCCTTCGGGTTGTGAGGCTTCCCAGCCGCATACGGCACGGCTGCGGCCTGGGCGGCGCGAGCTGGCGGCTCGCCGGGCTGTGTGGGAGGAGCTCGCGCGTCGCGGCGCGACGGTCGCGGTCGTTCCGTTCTCGGGTCGCGCCGGCCACGGGGGAACGACGGGAACGATCACGCTCAGTGGATTCGCGGGCGACGAACTCGTCGACGTCGAGCGATGGACGGGTCGCGACGAGCTGGCGCTCGCGCTCGAGGGCCCCGTGTGGGACCGCTTTGGCCAGTTCGCTGGCCATCCTTGGATCCGAGGCACGGTCAGGTGGTCGCTCGCTGACCGTTGCATCGTGATCGCCGGTCAGCGCGGCGACGAAACGTTCGAGGAGTCGCTCGCATGAGCCCGCGCGCAGGCCGTCGCGCGCGCGCCTACGGCGATCTCGGCGCTGGCACCGATGGTGCTCGCCGACAACATCCTGGAGCATTGCCCCAGACGGGCTGGCGGTCCACCCCGTCGACGAGCGCGGGCGGCTGCGAGTTCGTCTCCCCGAGCAGAGGCCCACCAGACCGTGCTGCCCTCGGAAACGAGAAAGACCGGGTTCGCGGCCCGGTCTTCCAACACATACGCGCCTTCCAGCGCGGCACAAAAATCAGTACGACCAGTGTAGCCGGCTTGCGGACGGATCCGCGACCGGAATCCCGCTGTGCGGCCGGCCGCTCCCGCTGACGGTCATCGCGAACCCCGCTCTGTTGCGGTGTTGGCGATGGCTTTCAGCCACATCAACCTCGACGCGCCTGGCACCCCGCCGGGGCGCAACGACCCGTGCCCGTGCGGGTCGGAGAAGAAGACCAAGCGCTGCTGCGGGGTGGACCGCTCGCGGTTCCTGCCGTTGCGCGGCCGTCATCGCGGCGTCGTGCCCCCTGACCTGGCTGCGCGCGTCGATCAGATGGCCGGCGACTTCACCGTCCGGTTCCTCGCCAGGACGTTCCTCCCTGCGCGTCTCGGCGGCCTCTCCCCCGCTGCCCTGACCGACGAGGAGCGCGGCGAGCTGCACGAGCTGTTCAGCGACCAGCGCGAGCAGCTCGACCAAGCGCTCGAGATCCTCGAGCGGGTCGGCTACGGCCGACCGCGCGGCCGACGGCCGCGTTCAGAACGCGCGTACGGGCGGCGGCGCGGCGAGCGTCTCGACGGCCTTGTGGGCAAGCTGCCGCGGGCGCTGGCCAAGCGGCTGCCGACCTCGGCGGACACGCACCGCAGCGGGTGCAACGACGGGCAGGACATCTACGGCAGCGTTTCGTGCTCGCAGACGCTCCGCGCCGGGCATCTCGGGGTCCTCGCGGCCGCCGGCGGGCTGTGGCACTCGCGCAACCCCGCCGCGTCCCCGTACGCCGAGACGACCGCCGGCGAGCTCGCGCAGCTGATCACCGGGCGCCGGCGCCTCGGCGGCAATGACATCGCCGAGATCCACCGCCTCCTCGCCGAGCTGGAGCAGCTCCAGCTCTCAGCGACCGTGAATCGTCCAAAGGACGGCAGCAAGCCGAACCTCGCACTCAGGATCCCCAGCCCCCCGGTCGAGTGCGTTGAACGGCGCCTCCCCGACGGACGGTGGGTTGACGCTCACGAGTATCAGGACGCTCTCGCCAACCTCTCGAACGACGACGCGCTCACGACCGCCGAGGCCGACGCTGACGGCGCCGACGCGGCGGGCGACACGCTTACGATCCGGATCTACATCGCGGACTGGGTCCGCGAGCAGATCGCTCACGGGGAGGTGGTGCGCGTCGACTTCCGTGTTTGGGCGCATCTGCGGCCCGTGGGGCAGCGGCTGTACGCGTGGCTGCAGGGAACGCACCGCGACAGCTACGACGACGCGGTCGAGTTCTACCTCGCCGCACCGCTTCGCTACACCCTCGGCCTGCGCGGTCGCCAGCACCGGGCGGCCGGGAGCGTCCGCGCCGCGCTGAACCAGCTCTACGCCGCCGACCAGCGCTACAACCGCGCCCCGAAGTGGAGCATCCGCGGCCGCTACGCAAACACCAACATCCCCGCGTTCAGGATCAGCCCCCATCGCCGCGGATCCGCTCCCACCGAGCGTGTTCTGGAGCGCGCGAAGTGCCCTGCAGAGCGCCCCGCCTCGCTGCGCGGCCTGACGCTACGCAAAGCCCGTGAACAGGTCGAGCTCGTCGGCGAAGCACTGCATCAGGCAGCTGCACGATCCAGTGAGACGAGCGCGGCTTCGCCGCGCGATGGGCTCGGCCCGCTCAACGCCGGCGCGGCGATGCGCGCTGGGCCGTAAGACCGCAGCGCCTGTCCCAAGCAGACCCCACGTTGCCGCACATCGCTGATAGCCCCTGCGCGCGCGTCCGCTAGCAGAGGCATCGTGATCGTCGTCGGCGGCGGTTGAGGTGGTCGACGTCCCTGATTCGGCTCTCGGTGGCGATCGAAAGCTGTGCGCTTCACGCCGCGTCGATGGTGGCCATCGACGCGGTCCGGGGAATGGCGGCCACCCCCGGCGCTGCCCCGGGGAATGGCGGCCGTCGCGCTCTGGGGTTTGGCGGCAGCGGCGAACGCGGACGACGCGGGGAATGGCGGCCCGGTTCCGGGGGCCAGACGACAGCGAAGACCCAGAGCCGGCGGGCGGTTACGGGCCGCCGAGTGAGCGCGGAAGCTAGGCACGACCTTTGAAGCAGGAAAAGAACTCCAATTGGGCGCGCGGGCGCCAAGCGCAGCTTCAAACAGGTCCGCCCTCTCGCAAGTCGCAGCGCGGCGTCTCGTGGTCGGTGGTCGCGAACGGCGCATCGAGGAGGACTCGGCATAGCCCGGGATGTGGATCAGGGGGGCTAACGCCCCCGCGTCCATCCGGTCCGCTGCTGCGGTGTCCGCCGGCGTACGTGCCGACGCCGTGGCGTTGATATCTAGCTAGCTGACTAGCAAGCCCGCCAGTCTGCTAGCTAGTCTGCTAGATTGCGAGCTAGCTGGGGCGCGCGCTCGCGCTCGCTGGTTGTTGACCCCGAATCGGTAGGAGCCCGTGTGGCGATGCCCAAGAGGACGGAGATGGCGAGGACGTTCGCGGTGAGCTCGCAGAAAGGCGGGGTGGGGAAGACCACCACTGCGTCGAACCTCGCGGCGGTGTGGTCCGAAGCGGGCGTGCGCGTGCTGGCGGTCGACTTCGACCCGCAGTTCGCGCTGACTCGGTCATTGGGCTGGGCGCCCTCAGATGCTCCGGCGACGGCCGTGGATGTGATCGCGGGACACAGCGAGCTGGGCGCCGCGGCGGTCAACGTCCGCGCGGGTCTCGACCTCTTGTGCGGGCATCGTGATCTGGCGAAGCTGGAGTTGACGCTCGTCGCGCAGACCAAGCGCGAAGAGTTCCTCGCGCGCGCGCTGAAGGACAGCCTCTTCGATTACGACGTGATCATCGTCGACTGCCCGCCGAACCTCGGGCTGCTGACCGTGAACGCGCTGTTCGCCGCACGCGAGGTGCTGGTGCCCGTCTCGATGCTCGACGCGGGCGCGTACCAGGGCGCCGGGGAGGTGCGAGCGACCATCGCCCGCTTGCGCGATCAAGACGTCGACGTCCGCGTCAGCGCGGTGGTGCGCACGCTCGGCGACCGCCGGCGCGTCAGCTACCAGGTGATCGACACGGCCCTGGACCAGCTCGGGCTTCCGGTCGCTGAGACTGTGATCCCGCTGCGCGCGGAGTTCAACAACGCGCTCACCGAGGGGCGGCCTGTCGTCTGGCATCGACCAGACTCCACTGGCGCGTGTGCGTACCGCAAGCTCGCGCAGGAGATCGACAGCGGCGTGCCAATGCTCAGGGCGGTCGCGTGATGGCCGATCGTCCCAAGCTCGAGATCGTCGATGACCCCGTCACCGGGCTCAACCGCACCCGGTCGGCACCCGCACCGCCGACGGCGCCGCCAGCCACTCCGGACAGCGCGGAGCACGGCGACCCGGCCGACGAAGAGCCGCAGGCCCGAGACACCCGGCCGACCGGTCGTCCATCTCGGCGCAGCACTCCGAGCGATCCGGCCGAGGTTCCTCGCGCCGCAGAGCCCGTTCGCTCATATGGACAGGAGGAGAAGCGTGCCGTGTTCGGGCGGGTGCCGCGGTCACTCAGCCGCCGGCTCGAGCGGGCGGTCGTCGAGCTGCGCGACGAGTTCGAGGACCTGACCCAAGAGCAGGTGCTGGCGGCGCTGCTGCACGAGCACGTCGACGCGGCCGACCCCGCGGCTCTGGCTCACTTGACGGACACCGTGCGGCGCTACCGCCGCGAGCTCGGGCGCCGGTAGTAGGCCGGCTAAGTCGGCGTGTCGTCGAGTTTCGCCAACCGTTTCGCCAAACGCTTCCTAGTTGAGCTGAGTCGGCCTTTCAGTAGCCACGGCGCAGATTCGTACGCTAAGCGTTAGACGCGGTTCAGGCCGCGCGAAGTGGCCCGTCCGTCCGCCGCTGCGGGAGCTGCTCGGCGTGTTAGACGCGGCCGGATTGCGGTCGTGGCCGCCGGCTCCCGGCGCATCAGACGCAGCCCGCCACACTGATCACCGCTCCTAATGAGAATTGGAAGCGGTTTGGCCCGCCAGCCGGTTGCGGCGCATAGGGGGACCGCGCGGTGCGCCGACAGGCGCGTCCGAACATCAAAGCGGGTCCGGACGCGGACGATCGCTCGCGTGGCGAAGCGCTCGCGCGATGCTGGCGCCGCGTGGCCAGTGGTACGTCGCCGAAGCGAACGTCCGCCCCTGAGCTGACGGATCCCGGAAGCGATCGTGCGCTCCGAGAAGGCCGGACGCCTCCTTGTGGGCGCAAGCACGAGCGACGAACCACTCGGCGCGGCCGAGGTCCGGACGCCCGCTTATCGGCGAAGCGATCGTGCGCGAGGGAGGGTGCGGACGTGGGTGTCGATCGCAGTGTCGGCCGGGCGGGGTTCGACGCATGCTTCCACGCGATAGCGCAAGCCGACGCCGGCACCACGAGGCGCTTGCAAATCAGACCGGACTTCGGTCGTCAGCTAACTGATCAAGATGGCGGCAGTCCGGTTCGCGGCCGCGCTCACGCACCCTGAGCGACCGCCTGAATGTCCGTTGGAGCTCTTTGTTGTGGGAGCACCGGCCAGCTCATCGCCGGCGGTTGCGCACTGAGGCGAATAGGAGGTGCGTGCCGGACCGCTGCCGCGAGTTCTGCTTTGCTTGTGCGGGGCGTCTCGTCAGTGCTGGACTGCGTGAACGACGTATCGTGGGGTGAGCCACGAGTCTCGTGTGAAGCTGGTGCGGGTAGCTCCGAGTAGGTTCGGTTGGTGCGTTCGCCTGTTGCGCACATCGCCGAAGCGGCGTGTATCCGTGGAGCTGCGACACGACTCGCCGACTGGAGACGTTGCCCGTGCGGTCATCGTTACGAGGTCGCCGTGAGCGCTTTGGCTGGGCTCCCCGAATCGCTGCGCTCGCGGACTCGTTCGGTTGTAGGGTCGTCGACGGCGCAGGTGATCAGGCGGTGAGTGCGTGGCGTAAGCGCCACACGGCGACCGTCGTCGCGAGCGCAGCGAAGCCGAGCAGGACGCCGATCTGCGGCAGGACGCTGATCAGGTCCCCGCCGTGTTTGAGCAGCTTGGAAAAGGCGTCGTTGGCCCATGCGTGGGGTGTGACGTGCGCGATCGCGCGGGCGGTTGCCGGGAACACTTCGAGTGGGGCCATCGAGCCTCCCAGCGCCGCGAGCCCGAGTCCGAGCAGGAATGCGACCGGACGAGCCTGTTCTTCGGTCTGGCATAGGCTGCCGACGAGCACGGCCGCGCCGGTGCCGACGAGGCAGAAGGACAGAATCACCGCGGCGGTGCCGAGTGGGTTTCCCCAGGTGACCCCGAAGAACAGCATCGAGCCGAGGACGATGATCAGTGCCTGGGTGAGGGCGACCGCGAGTCGGCCGAGTAGCTGGCCGGCAACGATCGTCCGGGTTGAGGTGGGGGTCGAGAGGATCCGGCGGGCGATTCCGAGCCTGCGCGTCTCGATCAGGAACGCCGCGCCTGTCAGCGAGGTGAAGAAGATGAACAGGACGAGCTCGGTGCTCGCGCCTTGCTGGAAGCGGCCGGTCGTGACGGCGTAGGGACTGCCGTCGGGTGCCGTCAGGACGGTCTGTACTCGCGGTACCCGCGCGACGACCGCGTTGGCACGGGCAAGCGCGACGGCGAACGGGAGCTTCAGCTGCCGCTGGAGCACTTGGGCGGCGGCGATCGTGCGGCTTTGGTCGGCCGCGACCGATTGGACAGTCGGACGTAACTGCTGGGCGACTGAGTTCGGGCGGTCGAAATAGCCGAGCGTCACGCTCTGGCCGTGCTCGAGGAGGTCGTCGTAGCCGGCGGGTATCACAAGGCCTGCGTCGGCGTCTCCTCGGGCGACGGCCTTCTGAAGCGAGGAGGAGCTCTGGTAGTGGATGAGCTGCGTGGAGGGGCGGTTTCCCAGCCTGGTGATGAACTGCTGTGCTAGCGGTCCGTGGTCGCGTTCGAGCACGCCGATGCGGGCCTTCTGCGAGCCGCCGAATGCGGCGCCGAGCAGAAGGATGATCAGCATCGGCAGGACGAACAGGAAGAACAGGTTGCCGCGCCAGCGCAGCAGCCGGCGCAGGTCGTTTGCGGCGATGGTGAACACCTTCACGGCGCCACGAGCTTCCCGATGCGCGTGTACGCGATTGCGCCCGTGATGACGGCGACCGCCAGGATGGCGGCGGCCGGACCGAGGACTGCGCTCACCCCGGCCCCGCCGGCCATGTTCTCCAACCCCCGGATGAACCACGCCTGTGGGGTCGCCAGGCTGGCGGCGGCGAGCGCCCCGCCCGCTTGGGCTACGGGGAAGAACGCGCCCCCGAGCATTCCGAGCACGAGCGCGACCATCGCCTGCCAGGACTGCGCCTGATCGGGCGTCCTCGCGAGCGTGGCCACGAGCGTCATGATCGCCGTCGCCGCGAGGACGCCGGCTCCGATCAGGATCGCCACGCCGAGGACGTTGCCCCACTGTGCCGAGAGCAGGAAGTGGGTTGCCACCGCGAGTACGACCATGCTGACGAAGCCCACAACCAAGCTCGTAAGCAGCTTGCCGGCCAGGATCGCATTGCGGCTGATCGGCGCGACGAGGATCCGCGCGAGCGTCCCCTCGCGTCGCTCCTCGAGCAGGCTCGCGGTCCCGAATTGAACGGTGAAGAACAGAAAGAACACGGCCATCCCGGCCGCATAGAACGTCCCCGCATCGAGCTGACGGCTCTTCGTCGAGACGTCCGCGATCAGTATCGGCGTGGGTATCGCGGCCGCCAGCTTGTTGCTGATCGTCCTGGCGCCCGTCGCCGCGACCACGATCCGTGCGGTATCCGTTGCGTCCGCGAACGACCGCGCGATCGACTCCGCGACCTGCGCCCCGATCGTGGAATCGAGGCTGCCGATCACGCGCAGAGAAGCCGACCCGCCGTGGCCGACCGCGGTCGAGAATCCGGCCGGCAGGACGAATGTGGCCGAGACCTTGGCCTGGTCTGCCGCGTTCCGCCCGGCGGCCAGCGAAGGCTCCTGGATTACAGTAATCAGCCCGCGGCGCTCGAGCGGGATCAGCGCGTTGGTGCTGAACGCTTGCGCTGCCGGCCCGTGATCCTGATCGACCAGCCCGAACTTGAACGAGATACGACCGCCGATCGCGTTGTGGAAGATCAGCCCGAAGATCGACGCGAGTACCAGCGGGACGACGATCGCGACGAGCAGCGCTGAGCGATCGCGCAGCCGCTGGCGCAGGTCCTTGCCGAGGATGACAAGCGCCGGGCGCATCGATCAGTCACGTAGGGCCTTACCCGTGAGGTGCAGGAACACCGCCTCGAGATCTGGCTCGATGACCTCGACCGAGCCAACCGCGGCGCCAGCGTCCGCAGTCGTGCGCAGCAGTTCGGGCAGCACGCTCCTGGCATGATCGACGATCAGTTCGATTCCGCCGTCCTGGACGCTCGCCGCGCGAACCTCCGGCAGCCTCAGACTCGCCTTCGCGGCCGCGCCCAGATCGCCGGTGCCCTCCAACGAGACACGGTCGTGCGCCCCGACGAGAGCGACGAGTTCAGCCCGTGTGCCCTCGGCCTTGAGCTCCCCGAGGTCGACGATCCCGATCCGGTCACACAGCCGCTCGGCCTCCTCCATGTAATGAGTCGTGTAAAGGACCGCCATCCCCTCGCTAGACAGCTTTTCGACGCTCTCGAGGATCGCATTGCGGCTCTGCGGATCGACGCCGACCGTCGGCTCATCCAAGATCAGCAGCCGCGGACGGTGCAGCAACCCGATGCCGATATTCAGGCGCCGCTGCATCCCACCGGAGAAGTTCCGGGTCTGCTCGCTCGCGCGGTCAGCGAGGCCAACCACCTCGAGCACCTCATCCACACGCGCACGGACGTCATCCGGCCGCAGTCCGTACAGCCGGGCAAAGAAGTGAAGATTCTCACGGGCGCTCAGGTCCGGATAGATCGCGAGCTCCTGCGGCACGTAGCCGATCGCTGCCTTCTCCTCCACGCTGCGGGAGGTCAGACGCTCGCCAGCGACAAACACCTCTCCCGAATCGGGCTCCAGCAGCCCGCACACCATCGAGATCGTCGTCGTCTTCCCGGCGCCATTCGGACCCAGGAGACCGTACGTCTCGCCCTCGGCAATCTGGAAGCTGACCCCACGGACCGCCTCAACCTCACCGAAGCGCTTATGAACGTCAATGCAATCGAGCACAACACCGTGCTCCAGCGAGCCCAAGCTCAGACCGGCGACCTGCTCAACAGCAGTCATGGCGAGAACCTTCCAAGCCAGCGCTCTGACGCCATCCGTGCAACACCCCGGTCCGACATGGGCAAACTACTCTGCCCCGTCGACCGGGTCCCGCCGTCGAGACCAGCAGGCTGACAACAGCCGCTTGGCCGACTCCGCCCAGGCCAACAGGAGCCCCGATAGCCGACTAATGCCGCTCTGGGTGTTTAGCTCCGATCCCATCGGAGACCCGATCAAGGCGCCTGACCCGTCGTGGCTCAGGCTTGCACTCCACGGCTGTGACGTCATGAGTAGGCGCAGCCCGGTGTGGGCAGCTACCGAGTCTGCACCCATCACTGCAGCTACCCACATGCAGCCGATTCCTTGCCGCCGGCAAGGTGTCGAGACTCTGTCATGGAGCGCCTGGTTTGGCAATACGGCGGACATCCAACAATCCCCGGCGATCGACCCGCTCAGCGCGGAAAGTGCGCACCCAAGCGCTAACGGCCGCTGCTGCCGCCGCTCGGGAGATCGGATCCGGAGCAGTCGGTCGGGGCGGCGCAGAAGTCGGCCGTCACGAGCCCAGCGTGATCGAGCACGGCGCTAGCTGCGCCGCCGACTCTGCGTCGGCGTGCAAGCACCCACGGACGCCGGCGCCGGCGCTCGCAATGCGCGAGAAGCGAGCGCGAGAGCGCGTCCGCGGCACACCTGCTCGGATCATCGAGATGCGCGGGACGATGGCGTGGTCAACCTCGTCCGAAGGAGGACGTCATGGAATCCGCTTCACTCGTGGATTGCGCTGGCCGGCCCCGGTCGCCGGCGACCCTACCCGGGTACCACCGCGGCCGACCGCCTCGTAACAAAGGGCTCCGCTATCCACCGGACCCACCGACGGTCGAGGAGATCATCGCCGTCATGCGCGCTGCCGGTGATGACCCCGACGCAGTCAGGCTTCGCGGCCTGATCGTCGTGCTGTGGCGCGCCGGGCTGCGGATCAGCGAAGCGCTTGCGCCTGCCGAGAGCGATCTGGATCGGGTCAGGGGCGCGATTCAGGTCCGACACGGGAAGGGCGGCCGGCGCCGTGAGGTCGGGATGGACCGCTGGGCATGGGAGCAGCTCGATCCCTGGCTCAACCTCCGTGCGGGCCTGCCGATCGGCGCGCTGTTCTGCGTGCTGCGCGGCCCGACTCGCGGACGGCCGTGCTCAGCGGCCGGGGTCCGTGTCCAGCTGCGCAATACGGCGATCGCAGCCGGGGTGCGTCGCCGGCTGGCGCCACATCAACTCAGGCATGCTCACGCTGTCGAGATGTCGCGCGAGGGCGTACCGCTCGTGGTCATCCAGCGCCAGTTGGGGCATGCCGACCTCGGGGTCACCTCCGTGTACTTGCGCGGCATCGACAACACCGAGATCGTGCACGCCGTCCACGAACGCCCGGCGCCGATGATCCCTGCGGTCAACGGGCTTCGGCTCACACACTGAGCCGAAGCAGCCAGGGGCCGCGCCGTCTGGCGCGGCCCACCGGCCCGCACGCGGCCGGGCGCGATCCAGGGCGGTCATCAACCCACCGCCCGGACACGCCAGCAGGTGCTTTCCGTTGATTCCGGTCGTCCGCCGTAAGCCGCTGAAATGACGAAAGCGATCGTCAACAACCGGCGAGGCTGACGCTCGGATCAGTAGCGAAGCGGTCGCACGAGCCGGAGCAGACGACACGCGCTCGCTCGAAAGCGATCGCGCGTTGCGCCGACGATCAGGCCGGTTCCGGGCGATCGGATCGTCGCCCTTGCACTCGCGAGCCAGCGGCCGCCCCGGCGACGAATGCGATCGTGC
>OCZT010000986.1_pt1 | contig 29252 bp, 25 predicted proteins | sample 1539031 | NCBI WGS metagenome assembly OCZT01 (sample SAMEA3539308, study PRJEB22396) | soil metagenome | biome: tundra; feature: field; material: soil | place: USA | collected 2010-05 | depth 0.15 m | reverse complement strand
GACAAAGTCTAAATTAAGGTTCTGCAAACCCCTGTCGATCAAAACGCCGATGTCCAAGATGGGTCATTCGCGCCATTCTTGAGCGACGCCGCTGGGCAGGGCGAATCCCACCCTGCGGTGCCACCAGGAATTAGATCGACGATGACGGCTTACCAAACGCTCTTCCAATCGCCTTCAGCGACTCTCCGCGCTTCCAGCGATCCCACAACTCCGTTTTCACTGCCGCAGTGAACCCTCGATGACATCTTTGACCCATCACAGCACACTCCATCTCTCGTTTAAGATAGAGAAGGGCCTGCTGGACCTGTGACTAAAAATAGAGAACTATTCGATGCAGCACGTACGCCACCTAACTCAACAGGCAACCCCATGTCAGCCCCGGTCACCGATAGCATTGACTCCTCACGACCCATGTTGTTCCAGCCGTTCAAGATCCGTGGCCTGACCCTCAAGAACCGCCTGGTCGTGCCGCCGATGGTCCACTACCGCGCCGGGCCCGGCAGCACCTGCGGCGCGTTTCACAACGTGCATCTCGGCCGCTATGCGCTGGGAGGCTTCGGGCTTGTCTTTGTCGAGGCGACTGCCGTCGAAGAGGTTGGCCTGATCAACGAGCATGACCTTGGCATCTGGAATGATGCACAGGTGCAAAGCTTCAAGCCCCTCATCGCCTTCATGAAGGCTGAGAAGACCGCGATCGGGATTCAGCTCGCCCACGGTGGGCGCAAGTCGTCCTCGCAGCGGGCGATGGACGGCATGGGCCCGCTCACCCCGCAAGAGATCAAGGCGGGCGCCAGGGTGTGGCAGCCTGTGGGCCCCACCAGCGAGCCCGTCGCATCGGGATGGCTTACCCCGCACCAGCTCACTGCCGAAGAGTGCAGGGCGATGGTACGCACCTGGGGAGCCGCGGCCCGGCGTGCGGTCGATGCGGGGTTCGATGCGATCGAGATCCACACAGCCCACGGCTATCTGCTCGCCTCGTTTCTTTCCCCCGTTTCCAACACGCGCAATGATGAATATGGCGGCGACCGCGAGGGGCGCATGCGCTTGCCGCTTGAGATCGTTGAAGCAGTGCGGCGCGAAATGCCGAACACGATGCCGTTGTTCGTCCGCGTCTCCGCCGTGGACGGAGCTCAGAACGGCTGGAATCTGGATGACACGGTTGCCTTCGCCCGGGAATTGAAGGCCCGCGGTGTCGACGTGATCGACTGCTCCTCCGGCGGCATTTCAGGCTCGGCGACGGCTGCCCAAGTCCCGCGCGGCCTCGGTTTCCAGGTGCCCTACGCCGAACGGGTCCGCAAGGACGCGGGCATAGCGTCGATGGCGGTTGGCATCATTCTCGAAGCACGGCAGGCTGAAGCAATCCTGGAGAATGGGCAGGCCGACCTCATCGCTGTCGGTCGGCAATCTCAGTTCAATCCCAATATCGCACAGCACTGGGCCCATGATCTCGGCATCAACCGGAGGTTCGAGGATTGGACTCCCGAATATGGATGGTGGCTCGAGAAGCGAATTCGAACCATTGAAGGGTTCGCGACACCGACCGGGGTCGTCAAGCGACATGCATAAGATGTCAACTCCAAGGGAGTGAAGCCTTCGCGCCGGACGTCCGGATCTTTTCGCCATTGTGGCATTTCCCATTGTCCCGAAAACGCTTTATGGTGCCCAGCGACTTCGCCGACAGGCGGCGTAAATCCATGATCAATATCAAAGGCTTGGCGGTAAGCCCGAGTCTTTGGAGGGCGATTTGACGCGGTATATTTCGACGCGGGGGGAGGCCCCGACCCTGGGCTTCTGCGACGTGATGCTGGCCGGGCTCGCCCGCGACGGCGGCCTCTACGTGCCCGAAGCCTGGCCGCAGCTTTCGCCTGCGACCATCGCCGGATTTTTCGGCCGGCCGTATTGGGAAGTCGCGGTCGATGTAATCAGCCCGTTTGTCGGCGGCGAAATCTCCGACGCCGATCTCGGCCGCATGGCGAACGAGGCCTATGCCACGTTCCGCCATCCCGCCGTGGTTCCGCTCGACCAGATCGGTCCCAGTCAATTCGTGCTGGAGCTGTTTCACGGCCCGACCCTGGCGTTCAAGGACGTCGCGATGCAGCTGATCTCGCGGCTGATGGACCACGTGCTGGCCAAGCGCGCGCAGCGCACCACCATCGTGGTCGCAACCTCCGGCGATACCGGCGGCGCCGCGGTCGATGCGTTCGCGGGTCTCGACAATGTCGATCTGATCGTGCTGTTTCCGCACGGTCGGATCTCCGACGTGCAGCGGCGGATGATGACGACATCGGGTGCCGCCAACGTTCATGCGCTCGCCATCGAAGGCCATTTCGACGATTGCCAGGCGATCGTGAAGGGGCTGTTCAATCATCACAGCTTTCGCGATGCGGTCGCGCTGTCGGGCGTCAATTCCATCAACTGGGCGCGGATCGTGGCCCAGGTGGTGTATTATTTCACGTCAGCGGTCGCGCTCGGCGCGCCGGCGCGGATCGTGGATTTCACGGTGCCGACCGGGAATTTCGGCGACATTTTCGCTGGCTACGTCGCCAAGCGAATGGGTCTGCCGATCCGCTGGCTGCGGATCGCCGCCAACATCAACGATATCCTGCCGCGCACGCTGAAGACCGGCATCTACGAAGTGCGCGAGGTTCACGCCACGGCGTCGCCGTCGATGGACATTCAGGTCTCCTCGAATTTCGAGCGGCTATTGTTCGAGGCGAGCGGGCGCGACGCAGGCACCGTTCGCCGGTTGATGGCGTCGCTGAAACAGTCCGGACGTTTCGTGCTGCCCGACGCGGCGCTGGCGGCGATTCGCGGGGAATTCGACGCCGGGCGTGCCGATGAGACCGAAACCAGCGCGGCGATCCGCGCCGCCTGGCGCGAGGCCGGCGATCTCGTGGATCCGCATACCGCGGTGGCGCTGGCGGTGGCCGATCGCGACACCTCGGATTCGAAGATTCCCAACATCGTGCTGTCGACCGCGCATGCCGCGAAATTTCCGGATGCGGTGGAAGCCGCCTGCGGCGTGCGTCCGGAACTGCCGCCCTGGCTCGAGGGTCTGATGACAAAATCCGAGCACATCAAAGTCATGAAAAACGACCAGGTTGAAGTCGAACGGTTCGTGCTGTCGGTCAGCCGCGCCGCGAAGCAAGGAGTTGCCGGATGAGCGTCGATGTCACCAGGCTTCCCTCCGGCCTCACCGTCATCACCGATAGCATGCCGCATCTCGAGACTGCGGCGCTCGGGGTCTGGGCCGGCGTCGGCGGCCGCGACGAAAAGCCGAACGAGCACGGCATCTCGCATCTGCTCGAGCACATGGCGTTCAAGGGCACCACGCGGCGCTCGTCGCGCGAAATCGTCGAGGAAATCGAGGCGGTCGGCGGCGATCTCAACGCCGGCACCTCGACCGAGACCACCGCCTATTATGCGAGGGTGATGAAGGACGACGTGCCGCTGGCGCTCGACGTGCTGTCCGACATTCTCGCCAATCCGTCCTTCGTGCCGGACGAGCTGGAGCGCGAAAAGAGCGTCATCGTGCAGGAGATCGGCGCGGCGCAGGACACGCCCGACGACGTGGTGTTCGAACATCTCAACGAGCTGTGTTATCCGGATCAGCCGATGGGCCGCTCACTGCTGGGGACGGCAAAGACCTTGAAGGGCTTCAACCGCGATACGCTGCGCGGCTATCTTTCGACGCATTATCGCGGTCCGGACATGGTGGTGGCGGCCGCCGGCGCGGTCGATCACAAACGGGTGGTCGAGGAAGTGGCGCAGCGGTTCTCAAGCTTCGACGGCGCGGCCGCGCCAAAACCGCAGCCGGCGACGTTCGGCAATGGCGGTTCCCGCGTGGTGCACCGCGAGCTCGAGCAGGCGCATCTGACGCTGGCGCTGGAGGGGGTGCCGCAAACCGATCTGTCGCTGTTCTCCTTGCAGGTCTTCACCAATACGCTGGGCGGCGGGATGTCGTCGCGGCTGTTCCAGGAGGTGCGCGAAAAGCGCGGGCTGTGCTACTCGATCTACGCCTTCCATGCGCCGTACGCCGACACCGGGTTTTTCGGGCTGTACACTGGTACCGACCCGGGCGATGCGCCCGAGATGATGGAGGTGATCGTCGATGTCATCAACGATGCGGTGGAGACCTTGACCGAAGCCGAGGTCGCGCGCGCCAAGGCGCAGATGAAGGCGGGACTGCTGATGGCGCTGGAAAGCTGCAGCTCGCGTGCCGAGCAGCTGGCGCGTCATATTCTGGCTTATGGGCGCCCTTTGACGGTGGAAGAGCTGGTCGCCAGGATCGACGCCGTGAGCGTGGAATCGACGCGGAACGCCGCGCGGGGGCTGTTGTCGCGTGGGCGCCCCGCGGTCGTAGCGCTTGGCAGCGGCAGGGGTCTGGACACGGCGGTGGCTTTTGCGGAAGGATTGACCAGGTCGAAGGTCAAGGCGCGCCTTCATTAAGGCGTGGCGCAATGAATCGGGTTCGGGCATCGGGGAGTACCACACATGGCCCTGTTTCGGCTTCCATCCAGCGGACCGGCAGCACTTGCCCCGCGCGGCCACGGCCTGCTGCTGCGCGCGCCGCAGATGTCCGATTTTCTGCAATGGGCGCATCTGCGCGAATCCAGCCGGGAATACCTGACGCCATGGGAGCCGATCTGGCCGTCCGACGATCTGACCCGCGCGGGCTTCCGGCGGCGGCTGCGCCGCTATGCCGAGGATATCGCCGCCGACAGATCCTATCCGTTCATCGTGTTCCGGGAATCCGACGGCGCGATGATCGGCGGCGTCACGCTGGCGAACGTCCGCCGCGGCATCGTGCAGGCCGGCACGATCGGCTACTGGGTCGGGCAACCCCACGCGCGTCGCGGCTACATGACGGCGGCGCTGCGCGTGCTGCTGCCGTCGCTGTTCGGCGAACTCAATCTTCACCGCATCGAGGCCGCCTGCATTCCCTCCAATGCGCCGTCGATCCGGGTGCTGGAGAAGTGCGGATTCAACCGCGAGGGCCTGGCGCGGCGCTATCTCTGCATCAACGGCGTCTGGCAGGACCACCTGCTGTTCGGCCTGCTGCATGAGGATTTTCGCGGCTAACCTTGTTTCGAGATTGTGGCGCGCGTGGTTTTGAGCGCCTTGGGTTCGCCGGGATTGCGCTGTTATAACGCCGAGCGCGCGCTCTCTCTGACAGCGCGGCTTATGCGCCTGATAATCTTGGGGACATCTGGATGATGCGTAACAGGCTGATGATGCGGACGGTGGGTACCGGCCGGGCGGGCCGTCTGCGTGTCGCGCTGGCGCTGACCGTCGCGGGCGCTCTGCTGTCGGGGTGCGGCGGCGGCAGCATGTTTGGAGCCTCGTCCGATTCCAGCCCGTCGATCGGCAGCAGGTTCAGCCAGCTGTTCGGCTCGAAATCGCAAGCCGTCGGTGAGACTGCCCCGCCGCCGGTGGACAACGAACTGAGCTGTCCCCCCGTGAGCATTCGCGCCGGAGCGTCGACCTATGCGGTGGCGGCACCAGGCAAGCAGCCGGTCGGCAACGATCTGCGCTATCAGGCGACGATCACGCGCACCGCGCGCGATTGCACGCAGACCGGCGACCAGATCACCGCGCGGATCGGCATTCTCGGCCGCGTCATTGCCGGCCCGGCAGGCAATCCGCCGACGGTCGAAATTCCGATTCGTGTCGCCGTGGTGCAGGGCGGCGTGCAGGAGAAGACGATCGCCACCAAAGTCTACCGGACCACGGTGTCGATGAATGAAACCGGCAGCGTGCCGTTCAGCCTGGTGGCGGAGGACCTGGTGTATCCGGTGCCGCCCGGAGCGACCGGCGATTCCTACATCTTCTATATCGGCTTCGATCCGCAGGCGCTGACGCCGGAGCCGAAGCCGAAGGCGGCGAGGAAGAAGAAGTAGGCGAGGTTCTTGATCCTCCCGCTCCAGGGGAGGGTAAAGAAGCGGCAAGCAGCAAAAAGCCGGCACGAAATGGTCGCACCGGCTTTCGTTCTTGCGAATTGAAATTCGTCAGTTCAGCTTTTCGCGAACTTCCGCAATGCCCTTGGTCAGCAGGTCGTCGGCGATTTGGCCCTTCACGGATTGCGACAGGATGGTGGAAGCGGCAGTAACCGCGGCGTCGGCCGCCGCGGCACGGACGTCGGCCAGCGCCTGGGCTTCGGCCAGCGCGATCTTGCTCTCGGCGGTCTTGGTGCGGCGCGCGACAAAATCTTCCATCTTGGTCTTGGCTTCGGACGCAATGCGCTCGGCTTCGGCTTTTGCCGATGCGATGATGTCCTGGGCCTCGCGTTCGGCACTGGCGTGACGGGCCTTGTATTGCGCCAGCAATTTCGCGGCTTCTTCCTTGAGGCGGCGCGCGTCGTCGAGCTCGGCCCTGATGCGGTCGCTGCGATGATCGAGCGTCTTCAGCACCGTGCGGTGGATGCCGAAATACGCAAACACGCCCATCAGGATGACGAAGGCGATGGCGACCCAGAATTCCGGTTCGTAGAACATCGTCTTATCCCTTCAAGGACGCGTCAACGGCGCTGTCCACCGACTTGCCGTCGGGCAGCACGCCGGTGAGGCGCTGCACGATCGCGGCGGCCGTATCCGCGGCGATGCCGCGGACGTTGCGCATCGCGGTCTCGCGCGTCGACGCGATGGTCTTTTCGGCCTCGGCGAGCTTGACCGCGAGCCGCTGTTCCAGCGTCTTGCGCTCGGCTTCGGCTGCCGCGTTCAGCTTTTCGCGGGTCTCGGCGCTGATTGCCTGCGCGCGTGCGCGCGCCGCCGCCAGTTCGCTTTCATAGGCTTTCAGCGCGGCGTCGGATGCGTCTTTCAGCTCCTGCGCCTTGGCCAGATCGCCGTCGATCGCGTTCTGACGCGCGTCGAGCACGCTGCCGACGCGTGGCAGCGCAATTCGCGAGACGATCAGATAGAGCGCGACGAATGCGACCAGCAGCGACACCAGTTGCGAAGCAAAGGTGTCCTTCTGGAACGGCGGAAACGGGGCCTTGTGGCCACCATCTGCCGCGGTGTGGGCGGTCGTGCCCTTTGCGTCGCCATGACTCTCAGCCACGGGCTTCTCCTGTTCGGCCTTAAGGCCCCGAAGGGGACCTATCGGCAGGCAAATATCAGAGCGCGAACAGCAGCAGCAGCGCGATCAGCAGCGAGAAGATGCCGAGCGCTTCGGTCACGGCGAAGCCGAAGATCAGGTTACCGAACTGGCCCTGCGCGGCCGAAGGATTGCGCACCGCGGCGGCGAGATAGTTGCCGAAGATGATGCCCACGCCTGCGCCGGCGCCACCCATGCCAATGCAGGCAATACCAGCGCCAATGTACTTCGCGGCAATCGGATCCATGAAACGAACTCCTTCTTGAGGTTTGGTAGAGAGGCCGGATCAGTGGCCCGGATGGATAGCATCGTTGAGGTAGATGCAGGTGAGGATGGCGAAGACGTAGGCCTGCAGGAACGCGACCAAGAGTTCGAGCGCGGTCAGCGCGATGGTCAGCCCGAGCGGCAACACGGCGCCGGCCCAGCCGAGAATTCCCAGGGCGCCAAGCATGGCGACGAAGCTGGCGAACACTTTCAGCGCGATGTGGCCCGCCAGCATGTTCGCGAAAAGTCGTACCGAATGCGAAACGGGCTTCAGGAAGAACGATATGACTTCGATGAACACCACCAGCGGCAGGATGTAGATCGGAACCCCCGACGGCACGAACAGCTTGAAGAATTTCAGGCCATTCTTGTAAAGGCCGTAAAACAGCACGATGAAGAACACCAGCAGCGCCAGCGCTACGGTGACGATGAGATGGCTTGAAACCGTGAAGGCGTAGGGAATGATCCCGATCACGTTCGAGACGCAGATGAACATGAACAACGAGAACACCAGCGGGAAGAACTTCATGCCTTCCGAGCCGGCGGTGCTCTTGATCATGCTCGCCACGAATTCGTAGCTCAGTTCGGCGATCGATTGAATGCGGCCGGGAACCAGCTGCCGTCCGGCGGAGCCGCCGATCATCAGCAGCGAGATCACCGCGACCGAAGCGAACATGTAGGCCGACGAATTGGTGAACGCGATTTCCTGTCCGCCAATGTGACCGAGGGTGAAAATCTTGTCGATATTGAACTGGTGGATCGGGTCGGCGGCCATTCGTCTCTCGGTCTATCGGTTTCGCGATCTCTCGCGGATCGTGTCGAGCGTTCAGTTGCGCCTCGCAATGCCCGTGTCAGAGCCGTTCGGACTGCTTCGCCATCACGCCCGCCGACCGCATCACATTGATCACGCCGGCGGTAAAGCCAAGCAGCAAGAATACGATGAGGCCCCAGGGCGAAGTCGACAGCAAGCGATCGAAACCCCAGCCGAGAGCCGCTCCGACAAGAACACCGGCAACCAGCTCGGAGGAGAGGCGAAGCCCGATCGCCATGGCGGATGCCTTGGCCTGAGCCGCGTCCTGCTCGTTTCCGGACTGGTCAGTCCCGATTTTGCGGCTGCCCCGAATTTCGGACAACCGGTGATCCAGACTTCCGAGCCTTGCGGAAAGCGCGGCTTCGTCGGAGGACGATTTATCGCGACCTCCATTTCCGCCGTCGTTCGTGCCTTCAGCCATGCTGTGGAGACCCGAAACGATGCCACGGTTGATGGAAATGACGCCCCGTCACCCTCAAAAGCCGCGCGGACCATACTGACCGCATCTAACCAAGTCAAGATTGCGTCGTAACCAGTTAGCGCATTGATTCGCTTGGGTTTATTCAGATGAAAGCGAATGTGCCGCGCAGCCATCGCCGCAGTGCAGCAGCCGGCTTGAGCGGCGATCGATCTTGCACGCTGCCGGCGGGTCTGTTGGGATGACCACTGATATCCAGATCCCCCACCCGGAGCCCGCATGTCGCGTCAGGTCGATTACTATTTTTCGTTTCAGTCCCCGTGGGCCTATATCGGGCACAATCTGTTCCAGCAGGTCGCAAAAACATACGGTCTCAAGGTGAATTACAAGCCGGTGGTGCTGGTCGATCTGTTCTCGGAGACCGGCGGCCTGCCGCTGATGAAGCGCCACCCGGTGCGGCAGCGCTACCGGATGGTCGAGCTGCAGCGCTGGCGCGACAAGCGCGGACTGAAATTTCATCTGCAGCCGGCGAATTGGCCGTTCAACGCGCGGCTGGCCGACGGCGTTGTGATCGCGGCGGTCGAGGCCGGCCTCGATCCCGAGCCGTTCATGCGGCGGGCATTTGCGGCGGTGTGGGAAGACCAGCTGAATCTGGCCGATCCCGCGACCTTGATCAAATTGGCCGGCGATTCCGGGCTTCCCGGCAAGCCGCTGGTCGAGCGTTCGGGATCCGACGAGATCGGCGCGGCCTACGAGCAAAACCGCCAGGATGCGCTGGCGGCCGACGTGTTCGGCTCGCCGGTCTATGTGCTCGACGGCGAGGTATTCTGGGGACAGGACCGGATCGAATTGCTCGCGGACGCGTTGAAGTCGGGCCGCGCGCCCTACCGTTCGCAGCTGTAGGATAGTGAAACTTTATCGGTTTTGAGGCGGAGCAACCCCATGATGACAGCGACCTCGCCCTCGAAATTCTCCACCGCTATCGCCGCCACCGCTGTGTTTCTTTGCCTTGGCGGAATTGGCGCCGCCGTCGCGCAATCGACACCGGACACCGAGAACGGCCGCTATGCGCTGTCGCCGGTCGCCGATGGCGTGCTCAGGCTCGATACAAGGACCGGCGCGGTTTCGACCTGCACCAATACCGGCACGGGCTGGGCTTGCTATACGGTGCCCGACGAACGCGCAGCGCTTGATGCGGAGATCGGCCGGCTGCAGGCCGATAATGAAAAACTCAAAGCAGAACTGGCGGCGCGCGAACCGACCGTCACCGGCAAGATCGACGAGCCGCTGCCGAAGACGGACTCGCTGAAAAAGCCCGAGCCGAAGGTGGCCGACGGCGAGCGCAAGATCGAAATTCCGCTGCCGAGCGATCGCGACATGGATCGCATGATGTCGTTTCTGGAGCAGGCGTGGCGGCGGCTGGTCGAGATGGCCGACCGGATGCAGAAGGACATCGCCGGCAAGATTTGACGAACCTTTCCGCGAGTCGTCCAGGCGAACGCCGGGACCCAACCACCGGCGTTGGTTATTGCAGAAGGTATCAACTTCTACCGCCCAAAATCGAGAGGCCGCGGAGTCTGGGTCCCGGCGTTCGCCTGGACGACCATGTTGAGAGACCATTCATGACTTCGCCAAAATCGCTCTCGCGCTCTCCGCCATCTACCGTCAGCGGCACCACCATCGTGGCGTCGCTCCTGACCGTTCAAACGTCGGGGCGCGGTTTCACCGACCTCACCGCCGAGATCGCGAAATTTGTTGATGATGCCGGCGCGAGAGAGGGCGCAGTGACGCTGTTCATCCGCCATACCTCGGCGTCGCTGACGGTCCAGGAAAATGCCGATCCGTCGGTGCTCGACGATCTGATGACGGCGCTCGACCGGCTGGCGCCCGCGGACGCCGGATGGAGCCACGACAGCGAAGGCCCCGACGACATGCCAGCGCACGTCAAGACCATGCTGACGGCGACCTCGCTGCATATTCCGGTCCTGAAAGGCGAACTCGCGCTGGGAACCTGGCAGGCGATCTACCTGATCGAGCATCGCACGCGTCCGCATCGGCGCGAGATCGTGCTGCAGTTTGCGGGCGCGACCTGCTGAAAACAAGACCGGCCGCGGATCGCTCCGCGGCCGGCGATTTGATCAGTCTCCGGCGGCTGTCGCCGCCGGCAAAACCGTTAGTTCGTTTTGATATCGACGTCCTTGGTTTCCGGCAGGAAGAAGAAGCCGACGACCGCGGTGATCGACGCGAAGATGATCGGATACCAAAGACCTGCGTAGATATCGCCGGTCGAGGCCACGATCGCGAACGAGGTCGCCGGCAATAGTCCGCCGAACCAGCCGTTGCCGATGTGATAGGGCAGCGACATCGAGGTGTAGCGGATCTTGGTCGGGAACAGTTCGACCAGCATCGCGGCGATCGGCCCGTACACCATGGTGACGAAGATCACCAGGATGAACAGCAGGCCGACAATCGCCGCAACCTGCGGACGGAAGATATCGAACGGGTTCGACATCTTCACGATGCCCGCATCGCCTGCCTTCGGATAGCCCGCCGCGGCAACAGCCGCGGCGACCGCCGGGTTACCGGCTTTCGCATCGGTATACGGCACATCCTTGCCATTCACTGTCACCTTCACGCCTGAGCCTGCGGGTCCATACGTGGTCGAATACTTGACCGACGATTGAGCCAGGAAGGCGCGGGCGGTATCGCACGGTGCGGCGAACACGCGGGTGCCGACCGGGTTGAACAGATCGCCGCAACCTGCGGGGTCGGCGACGACTTCGACCTTGGTCGCTTCGATGGCCTTTTCCAGCGCCGGGTTGGCGTTGGCGGAGATCATCCGGAAGATCGGGAAGAAGGTCAGCGCCGCGATCAGGCAGCCGGCGAGAATGATCGGCTTGCGGCCGATCTTGTCCGACAACCAACCGAACACGACGAAGAAGCCGGTGCCGAACACCAGCGACCATGCGATCAGAAGGTTGGAGGTGTAGCCATCGACCTTCAGGATCGATTGCAGGAAGAACAGCGCATAGAATTGGCCGGTATACCAGACCACGCCCTGACCCATGGTGCCGCCGAGCAGCGCGAGTATGACGATCTTGGCATTGCTCCAGTTGGCGAAGGCTTCCGTCAGCGGGGCTTTTGAGCCCTTGCCCTCGTCCTTCATCTTCTGGAAAATCGGCGATTCGTTGAGGCGCAGCCGGATCCAGACCGAGATCGCCAGCAGGACGACGGATGCCAGGAATGGAATACGCCAGCCCCAGGCGGCGAACGCGTCTTCGCCGATTGCCGTGCGGGTGAACAGGATCACCAGCAGCGAAAGGAACAGGCCCAGCGTGGCAGTGGTTTGAATGAACGAGGTGTAGTAGCCGCGTTTGCCATGCGGCGAATGCTCGGCCACATAGGTTGCGGCGCCGCCGTACTCGCCGCCGAGCGCCAGGCCTTGCGCCAGACGCAACCCGATCAGGATAACCGGCGCGGCAAAGCCGATGGTTGCCGCGTTAGGCAACAGGCCGACGATGAAGGTCGACGTACCCATGATCAAAATGGTGACGAGGAAGGTGTATTTGCGTCCGACGATGTCGCCGATGCGCCCGAAAACGATGGCGCCAAACGGCCGAACCAGAAAGCCGGCGGCGAAGGCGAGCAGTGCGAAGATATCGCGGGTTGCCGGCGGATAGGCGCTGAAGAATTGCGCGCCGATGATGCTGGCGAGCGATCCGTAAAGATAGAAATCATACCATTCGAAAACGGTACCGAGCGATGAAGCGAGAATGACGAAACGTTCGTCGTTCGTCATGCCTCCGGTTCTAGCTTGCGTGGCAGCCATTGTGGACATTTTGGATCGCTCCCGAAATCGTTGATGCAAAGCTCGCCCCATGCGCCGGACTTGGCCGGATTGAGCCATGGGCCTCAGTTCACGGTAACATCGCCGTGAAACCTCTCCCAATAAGACTTTTGGCCCTCTGCACTGCTATGTCCGGAAGACCACGAACGGTCCAAAACACCGGATCATGATCCGGCATCGGGTGTATTGCGTCGCACAACGGAGCGAATTAACCGCTTTGCCGCGTGGCATAATTGTACGCTTGCATGCCACCGCCCAGCAGAGGACAATTGACCGGAAAGAAAAAATTCGCTTGGCAGGCCCAAAAAAAGCGGTCACGGGTTTGCCGCAACCCCTTGCAAGAAATAAATGACTGTCGCCACCAACACTCGCCTCGTCATTGCCGATGACCATCCGCTGTTTCGCGATGCGCTGCGACAGGCGGTCGCAACCGTCGTGACCTCCGCGAAGATCGACGAAGCGGGATCGTTCGACGAGTTGACCGCGCTGCTTGAGCAGGATTCCGATGTCGATCTGATCCTGCTCGATCTGACGATGCCGGGGATCTCAGGCTTCTCCGGCTTGATTTACCTGCGCGCGCAATATCCGGCGATCCCCGTGGTGATCGTATCCGCCAGCGACGACGGAGGCACGATCCGTCGTTCGCTGGATTTCGGCGCCTCGGGGTTCATTCCCAAGCGGTTCGGGGTCGAGACGTTGCGCGACGCGATCGTGAAAGTGATGGATGGCGACGTCTGGATACCGCCGGACACCGATCTGTCATCCGCCGCCGATCCGGATATGACGCGCCTGCGCGACCGGCTGGTGACGCTGACCCCGCAGCAGGTGAGGGTGCTCATGATGCTGTCGGAAGGCCTGCTCAACAAGCAGATCGCCTATGAGCTTGGCGTATCGGAAGCCACGATCAAGGCGCATGTGTCCGCGATTCTGCAAAAACTGGGGGTCGAGAGCCGCACCCAGGCCGTGATCGCCGCGGCGAAAATTGCCGGCGGCCAATGGCGGCAGGGCACGCCGTCACCGCAATAAGATCGGGCGCGCGTATTCCGCAACTGCATGCCCTCGGCCGGGTTTGCGATCAGAATACGCGCAAAATGCTCAAACGCTATTCCGCGGCCACCATCTGCTGGGTGCGCCACTGACCCAGCAAAGCCCGCAGCGACGCCGGTTTGACCGGCTTGTTGAGCACCGCAATTTTCTCCTCCCGCGCCGCGGCCCGCACATGCGGACTGCGATCCGCGGTGATCAGGATCGCCGGAATATTGTCGCCGAACCGGCGGCGAATGTCCCGGATCGCGGCGACGCCGTTGCCGCGATCGAGGTGATAGTCGACCAGAAGACCGGTGACCCGTCCGCCCGCCGCTTCGATCGCCTCGATTGCGGCGTCGGGATCGGCCACCGCGATGACCTCGGCGTCCCAGGCGGTCAGCAGGGTTCTCATGCCGTCCAGAATCGCCAGATCGTTCTCGATACAAACGATGAGGGAGCCGCTCATCGGTGTCCTGGAAAGCGGGGTCGCGCTGGTGACCGCCGCGGTGTAATTGATCGCTTTTGCGGTGGGCACCGTCACCGAAAAAACCGAACCGCCGCTGACGTTGGAGTCGAGCGCGATGCCGTGGTTGAGGACGCGCGCAAGGCGCTCGACGATCGACAGCCCCAATCCGAGGCCACGCGCGATCCGCGCGCCCTGCTCCAGCCGGTGGAACTCCTTGAAGATCTCGCCGCGCTTGAGAATGGGAATGCCGACGCCGGTGTCATACACGCCGATTTGCAGCGACTGGCCATGGCGCCGGCAGCCGACCAGCACGCGCCCGCGCGGCGTATATTTGATGGCGTTGGAGATCAGGTTCTGCAACAGCCGCCGCAGCATCAGACGGTCGGATTCCACCGGCAGCGAACAGGGCACAAAGGTCAGCTGCAGCCCCTTGGCCCGCGCGATCGGTGCAAATTCGATTTCCAGCGAACGCATCAGGTCGCTCATCTTGAAACTGGTAATCGACGGCGTCATGGCGCCGGCGTCGAGCCGCGAAATATCCAGGAGAGCACCGAGGATTTCTTCGATCGCCTCCAGGGAATCGTCGATGTTTTCGACCAGCCGGGAATCCTCGCCGCCGGTTTGGCGCTCAACGAGGCTCGTCACATAGAGCCGCGCCGCATTCAGCGGTTGCAGGATGTCGTGGCTTGCCGCTGCCAGAAAACGCGTCTTGGAGATGTTGGCGTCCTCCGCGGTGCTCTTGGCCAGCGCGAGTTCCGAATTCAGGCGAGTGAGCTCCTCGGTACGATCCCGCACCCGTTTTTCCAGGGTCGCATTGGCGCGTTCCAGCGCTTCGGCAGCCTCGAAGGAGGGAGTGACGTCGGAAAAGGTGATGACCAGTCCGCCGCCGGGCATCCGGTTGCTGCGCACCTCGATCACCATGTGACGATCCGGCAGACGTTCCAGATATGGCTCGCCCTCGGTGGTATAGGCGGCCAGCCGCATTTCCATCAGGGAGTCGCTGTCGCCGAAGCCGGGGGGGCTGATGGCTCCCATGAATTCAAGGATTTCCCTGAGCGGAATCCCGATCTGGACGAGGTGCAGCGGCAGACCGAGAATTTCGCCGAACTGCCGATTTGAACAGATCAGCTGCAAATCGGCGTCGAACACCGCGATGCCCTGCCGCACATGGTTCAGCGCGGTCTGCAATATCTCACGATTGAAATGAAGTGCGGCATGGGAGTCGTCGAGCAGTTTGAGCGCGGCCTTGGCGGACACGGTGCGCTTGCGCAGCAACAGCGACATCACCAGACGCGAGGACGCCGCCCCGATCGAGGATGCGATCAGATGCTCTGCATGCTGCAGCAGCTCAAAGTCAGCCGGCGCCGCCGGTTCGAGGCGGGCGTGGCGGGTGGCCGCGAAGGCCTCGAACGAATGCCGGGCGCGATCGGGGCCGAGATACTGCGCCACCGTGCTCTGAATGTCCTGCGCCGTCACCGTGGTGCGCCAGCGCCGGAATGTCGGCGCCATCGGCGCCATCGCCGTCGGCGCGAACAGGTCTGCCTGCAATCGTTCGATCGAGGACGGCTGGCGCGCGAGGGACAGCACGACATAGGTCAGGAGGTTAAGCGAAAGACTCCAGAGCACGCCGTGCAGAAGCGGCGGCAAATCGGCGCCGAACAGGGCTTGCGGACGCAACGCCTCGATGCCGAACGGACCGTGCTGCAGCATTAGGAGGCCGGCGGTATTGCTGTCCAGGAAACTCGGAAGAAACAGCGTGTAGATCCACACGGCAACACCGACCAGCATGCCCCCCATGGCGCCTCGCGCGGTCGCGCGCCGCCAGAACAGGCCGCCGAAGAACGCCGGTGCGAGCTGCGCGATGGCCGCGAAAGACAACAGGCCGATCGCCGCCAGCTGGGTGTTGCCCAGCGCGCGATAGTAGAAATACGCCATCAGCATGATGGCAAAAATCGCAAAGCGGCGAACCCTGAGCAGGAAGTAGCCAAAGTCTTTCTGGCCCGCCCGCGATTCCGGGCTGCGCTGCAGCACCAGCGGCATCACGATGTCGTTCGAGACCATGATCGAAAGCGCGACGCATTCCACGATCACCATGGCGGTCGCCGCAGACAGGCCTCCGACAAAGACGCCGACGCTGAGCAGGGGAGCATTTCCCTCCATCGGCAGCGCCAAAACATACATGTCGCTGTCGACGGCGCCGAACGGAAAGGTGACTAAACCGGCGAGCGCGATCGGAATCACGAACAGGTTTATGGCGACCAGATACAGCGGAAACAGCCAGCGCGCCCGGCCCACCTCGGCATCGCTGGAATTCTCGACCACGCTGACGTGAAACTGGCGCGGCAGCAGCATGATCGCGCAAAACGACAACAGCACCATGGTGAGGAAATTGCCGATCGATGGCGTGTAGTTGATGGCCCGCACCGCTTCCGGGGTCTTCATCGCGCGCTCGATCAGCTCAATCGGGCTGAACATCCAGAATGTGACGAATGCCCCGGCCGCGATAAAGGCCACCAGCTTGACGATGGATTCGGTGGCGACCGCCAGCATCAGGCCATGCTGATGTTCGGTCGCGTCGGTCTGGCGGGTTCCGAACAGCACTGCGAATACCGCCATCGCCAGCGTGACGATCAGCGCGATATCGCCGATGATCGGAATGCTCGAGAAGGCCTGGTCTTCGCTCAGGATCGTTTCAAGCGACGACGCCACGGCCTTGAGCTGGAGCGCGATGTAGGGAACCGATCCGATGATCGCGATCAGCGCGACGGTCGCGGCGACGGCCTGGCTCTTGCCGTAGCGCGCGGCGATGAAATCGGCGATCGAGGTGATGTTCTGCGATTTCGCCAGCTGGATCACGCGGCGAAGCAGTGGCGTACAGAATGCGATCATCAGGATCGGGCCGATATAGATCGCGAGAAAATCCACACTGGTGCGGGTGGCGAATCCGACCGAGCCGAAAAAAGTCCAGGACGTGCAATAGATTGCCAGCGACAGCGGATAGATCAGCGCGCTCGCGCGGCCGCGCTGCGTCGGCGAGAGGCGGTCGCCATGGCTGGCGACGAAAAACAGGAACCCGATGTAGCCGAAGGCGGCTGCGATCACGCCCCAGTCGTGCAGCATCGCTGCTTACTCCCTTAACGTTCGGCGCGCGCTTCGACCCGCCGCCACCGCAAACGACAGCCGTTGCAGGAAGGGAGTATAGCCGGATCCGGCCGGCAAAGCACCGGATGTCACCGATCCAGATCCGGGATTTCGCCGCGGAGGCGGGCTGGCGCTATTCGGCCGCCAGGGATTTCTCGTGAAGCGGCAGGCCGAGACGCTCCCAGACCTGCAACAGCGCTTCGGCGAGCTGATCGATCAATCCGTCATCATGATAGGGCGAAGGCGTGATACGCAGCCGCTCGGTGCCCTTGGCGACGGTCGGATAGTTGATCGGCTGGATGTAGATGTTGTGCTCTTCCAGCAGGATATCGCAGGCCCGCTTGCAGTGTTCGGGATCGCCGACGAACAGCGGCACGATGTGGGTGTCGCTCGACATCACCGGCAGCCCTGCGGCGGTCAGGATCGCCTTGACGCGGGCGGCGCGATCCTGATGGCGCTCCCGCTCCCAGGTCGAGGTCTTGAGGTGCCGGATCGCGGCGGTCGCCGCGGAGCAGATCGCCGGCGGCAGCGCGGTGGTGAAGATGAAGCCTGGTGCGTAGGAACGGACGGCATCGATAATGTCGGAGGTTCCCGCGATATAGCCGCCGAGGCAACCGAACGCCTTGGCGAGCGTGCCTTCCAGGATGTCGATGCGGTGCATGACGCCGTCGCGCTCGGCGATACCGCCGCCGCGCGGACCATACATGCCGACGGCGTGAACCTCGTCGACATAGGTCATGGCGCCATAGCGCTCGGCGAGATCGCAGATCTTTGCCAGCGGCGCGATATCGCCGTCCATCGAATACAGGCTCTCGCAGGCGATCAGTTTCGGCCGGTCGGGCCCCGCGGCGCGCAGCAGTTCCTCGAGATGCGCCGTGTCGCTGTGGCGGAACACCTGGCGCTCGCAGCCGGACTGGCGGATGCCTTCGATCATCGAATTGTGGTTGAGCGCATCCGACAGGATCAGGCAATTCGGAATCAGCTTGGCGATGGTGGCAATGCCGGTCTGGTTCGAGACGTAGCCCGAGGTGAACAGCAGCGCGGCTTGCTTGCCGTGCAGATCGGCCAGTTCCTGCTCGAGCTGCACCAGGGGGTGATGGGTGCCCGCGATGTTGCGAGTGCCGCCGGCACCGGTGCCGACCCGGGTCGCGGTTTCGACCATGGCGCCGACCACCTTGGGATGCTGCCCCATGCCGAGATAGTCGTTGGAGCACCAGATCACGACATTGCGCGGCCCGTTCGGGGAATGCCACGTCGCGTGCGGGAACCGGCCCGCAATACGCTCGAGATCGGCGAAAACCCGGTAGCGCCGCTCGTCATGCAGGCGGTTGAGGGCGGCACTGAAGAACTTGCTGTAATCCATCGCAAAAACCTGGAACGGAACCTGAGGCCGGAGCGGCTTGGGCCTTTTTAGAGCGTTTTCAGGATCGATGTCGAGCCGTAATCGGGTCTGCTAACGGCCAATGAGCGGGGGCCGGGTTGCTTCAGGCGCGGATCAAAACTTGATCCTGATCAAGGCGCTTTAATGCGTTTTGCTGTCGTCGGTGTTTTCGAAGAGCCAGGAAGCGTCACGTCGTCCTGAAGCGGAGCACGCCATCGGCTTCTTCTGCCGTCAGGCGCCCTTCGACCAGCATGTAATTGACATGGGCGATCAACTCGCCGGCGGCAAAGCCCATCTGATGCACGTCCAGCACGTGCTTGTGGAACACCACCGGCACCAGTTCCTTGGACGTTTTCGAGGTTTCCCGGCAGGCGTCGGCGATCAGGCCGCAACGTTCCTCGTGATGATCGGCCAATTGCTTGATGCGCGTCTTCAATCCGTAAAACGGCACCCCGTGGCCGGGCAGCACCAGGACGTCATAGGGCAGGGTGGTGGTGAGGCTCGCCAATGAGGCCAGATATTCCCCGAGCGAGTTCTGGTCGGGTTCGACCGCCCATACGCTGACATTGGGCGAAATCTTGCTCAGCACCTGATCGGCCGCCAGGAACAATTTGTCGGCGGCGCAATACAGCATCACCTGATCGAGCGCGTGGCCGCCTCCGGTAATGACCTTGAAGCGCCGCGTGCCGATGGAAATTTCCTCACCATGCGAGATGCGGCGATAGGACGGAGGCAGAACCGAAACCCGCTTCAGATAATCCTGGCCGCGGCCGAGCAATTTGTCGGTCAGGTTCTCATCCATGCCGTGACGCCGGAAGAACAGGCGCTGCGCGTTTCTGCGCTCTTCGGTGCCGCGGTTCTGATGGTAGACCGACTGCAGGTACTCCACCTGCGACATATGGAGCGGACAGTTGAAGCGCTCGACGATCCATCCCGCCAGACCGACATGATCGGGATGCGAATGGGTCACGATCAGCCGCGTGATCTTGACGTGAGCCAGCGGGCCCTCGAACAGCGCGGTCCAGGCCGCAATCGACTCCTCGTTGCCGAATCCGGAGTCCACCATCGCCCAGCCGTCGCCGTCGGCGAGCAGATAGATGTTCACGTGATTGAGACGGAACGGCAGCTTGAGCCGGACCCACAATACGCCGGGCATCACCTCGACCACCTCATTGGGGCCGGGATGATTTTCCCAGGGGTATCGCAGCGCCTCGACCGAGGATTGAACCGTGTCTGTTTTCGAATGCATCGCTTGAAATCGCACTTATCTTGTATCGGCTTAGCCGCACAAGCGGCGCGGCGCCAGCCGAAAAACAATTGCGATTTCGACAAAACAGAGGATGCGGGCTCTACGGCCGGCAAAGGCGACGCCAACCATGCGTTGCGCGCGCAGGCTGGTGCCTGCGGCGCATGGCGAAAGCTCTATGCAGCCCGGATGTTGGACAGGAAGGCGTCGATTTCCGAACGCAGGACGTCGGTTTCGCGGCGGAGCGCGCCGGACGCATTCAGCACCTCGCTGGCGGCCGATCCGGCTTCGGCCGAGGCAGTGCTGACGCCGACGATGTTGCTGGAGACCTCAGCGGTGCCGCCGGCGGCGTGCTGGATGTTGCGGGCGATCTCGCGCGTCGCCGCGCCCTGCTCTTCGACCGCGGCGGCGATCGCGGTGGTCACCTCGTTGATCTCGCCGATGGTTTGGCTGATGTTCCGGATGGCGCCGACCGCGGACGTGGTCACCGTCTGCATATTGGCGATTTGCGAGCGGATTTCGTCGGTCGCCTTCGCGGTCTGGTTGGCGAGGCTCTTCACCTCGGATGCCACCACCGCAAATCCACGGCCCGCTTCGCCGGCGCGCGCGGCTTCGATGGTGGCGTTGAGCGCAAGCAGGTTGGTCTGCGAAGCGATGGTCTGAATCAGATCGACCACGACGCTGATGCGGCCGGCGTTTTCGGCGAGACCTTGCATGGTGGCGTCGGTTTGGCCGGCTTCATCGACGGCCTTGCGGGCAATCTGCGACGAGGTGATCACCTGGCGGCCGATTTCCGAGATCGATGAGGACAGTTCCTCGGTGCCCGAGGATACGGTCTGCACGTTGGCAGAGGTTTCCTCGGCGGCGGACGCCACAGCACTGACCAGCGCACTGGATTGATCGGCGGTCGCCGACATGCTCTGCGCCGTGGTCTGCATGGAATTGGCCGATTTCTGCAGGCTGTCCAGCGCGGTGCGGACGGCTGCTTCAAATTCGACGATCCGGGCCTCCATGCGGGAGGCGCGTTCGGCCTTGGCAATGCGATCCCTGTCCTGGTCGGCGCCGAGTGCGCGGGCTTCGATCATGCTCTCGCGGAAAATTTCCAGCGAATTCGCCATCGACGCGATCTCGTCGCGCTGGCTGGAGCGATAAATTTCCGATTCAAGGTCGCCGTCGGATAGAAGCTGCATCGAGCGCTGCAGATTGCCGATCCGGCGCAGGATGCTGCGGCCGACATAGAGCCAGACGAACAGCACGGATCCGATCAGGGTGAGGCCGCCAAGCGCAAGCATGACCACAGTCGCAAACGAAATCTCCCGGCGCGTCTGCCAGGTCGAGGTGTTGGTCTCGGATTGCACGCCATCCACGAGTTGCTGCACGCTGATGCCGAGGCCAACATTGAGCTTGCGGGTTTCTTCGAGAATGATCTGGCCGTAATCGTTCGCGTCCAGTTCCTTCTGGCGAATCTTGAAGACGCCGGTTTTGCCCTCGCCCAGCGCCAGCAATTGCAGGGCTGCGTTTCCAAGCGCGATGGTTCCGGAGTTTTTGGGCAGCAAATCAAGGTTCGATTTGACGCGCTCCTGGGTGGCCTTGAATTCCTGCTCGATGGCTTCGAGGGTGTCACTGCTGTTCGCCGAGAGCGCTGCGATCATCTCGGATGCCATCAGATGGCTGCTGGCGGTCACATTGCCGAGCTGGTCGACTGTGCGGGCGGCCGGCGCGGCGTCGTCAGGGGAAAGGTTCGCGGATTCAAGGATGGCATTGATCTGGGTCTGGGCGTCCATCATCGCGGGGCTGGCGGCGGCAACGAAGTTCGCTTGCGCCTTGCGCAGCGCATCGTATTGCTTCTCGTGCTGGGCAGCGGCGTCAAGCCGTTCGCGAGCCGCCGCGCCCAGGCTCTTGATGGTGTCGTCGATGTTCTTCACGGTCTCGGTGAGCGCCGCGACGACAGCCTTGTCGGCGCCGAGTTCGATGATCTCGCCGAGCTTTTCCAGCGTGACCCGCTGGGTTTCCTTCATTTTCTTGGAGCGCTCGTTCAGCGCCTCTTCGCTTTCGGACGCCAGCAGCGCCGGTCCCTGACTGGCAAGACTTGCGCTCTGCGCCGCAAGTTCCAGGCTGGCCGCGAGACGGGGAATGTCCCGCCCGCTCAGATCGATCATCGTCCCGCCGAGATGACTCAGCGCCAGGCCGGCGCCGGCGCTGATGACGATGGCCATGCCGGCGATCACGGCGAAGGCGGCAAACAGGCTGCCCCTGACGCCCCATTTAGGCCGCAAGAAGCCAAGGCCTGTAAATTTGCCAATAATGGATGGTAACGCCATGCTTTCTGCCTCGCGCCGCTAAATCCCGAGGGATTCGTCGGGCGGCAGTATCGCGTCACCCGGTTAACAAAATCGGGAAAATGTGAAGATTTGCGCGATTTTTGCGTATCAAAAGCAAAAAGGCCGGCACAAGGCCGGCCTTTTCGAGAAATTTGCGATCAGACGCGGATCAGTACTTCGCGACGACCGGACCGCCCCAGTTGAAGCGATAGTTCAGGCCGGCCTTCACTGTGTGGTCGTCGTTGCGGAAGCTGCCGAACGGGACGAGGGCCACCGGGGTGACGAACCGGCTGCTGCCGAAGTTATAATACTGATACTCGACCTTGGCCGACCAGTTCTGGGCGAACATGTATTCCAGGCCGGCGCCGACGGTGTAGCCGTCGCGATGGCTGCGATCGAGCGTAAATGCGGCCGGAACGCCGGCGAGCGCCAGGGTCTCGCTGTTGTCGGAGTAGGCATAGCCGCCCTTGACGTACAGCAGAGCCGGACCCCAGGTGTAGCCGACGCGGCCGGTCACGGAGCCGAGCGCGCGCTGGTCGTTGGTGTAGAGGAATCCGCCGGGGAATACCGCGCCGTTGTTGTTGCTGCCAAGCCAGCTGTACTGGCCCTCGATACCGACCACCCAGTTCGGGGCGAACTGATAGTCGGCGCCAGCCTGCAGACCGCCGAGGAATCGGCCGTCATTGTTGTTGCTGGTGACGAGGCCGTTGAAGTTGTTGTCGCCGCTGAAAGCGCCGCCGACATGACCGCCGATGTAGAAGCCGGTCCAGTTGTAGATCGGCGCCATATAGGCCGGGGCCTTGGTGTAGGCGGGGCGGGTGCCGAGATCGGCCGCAAGTGCTGGCACGGTCGCGCCGAGAGCGACGAGGGCCACAGTACCGAGTAGAAACTTCTTCATTACGTTTATTCTCCAACAGATTGTTTTAGAAGTGCCGCGTGTCGGCTCCATCCATGGCGCGGACTTAGACAGCTTTTGAATAAAATGCTGTCACCCATAGGTCACACCCAGTGAGTTCCTAACCTGTTGGGGAACAACAATTTTCTGTGCTTAATCAAGCCTTAATCAAACCTGAAAGAAGCCTTAATTTTTGCACGCCGCAGGCTGCGGCTGGAACAGGGGGGTTCAGTCATGGCGACGTTCAAGATGCCGCTTTCCGGAGATGTTATTCAGTCGATCAGTCCGTGGACCGCCTTCTTCAGTCCGATCGGAAGCCAGCTGGGCGTGATCAATATCAACCTTGGCCAATCGAGCGCCCCCGAGGTCGAGCAGGAGGTGCTGTCGGATGTCGGCACCTATGGCAAGCAGATCGGCCGCATCGGCGATGCGCTGATCGTGCTGCTTGCGCATTTCCATCCCGAGAGGCCGCTGACATCGGAGGAAACCGCCGCGGTCGACGCGCTCAAGGAAATGCTGAACAAGGTCGCCGACGTGAAGCAGAAGCACAAGCGGACCGCGCTGCGCCCGCCCGCCGCGAAGGCATAGGCGGCGTCGCTGACACGATCCATCTAGAGGCAGGTCGCGGGCGTGGTTCGACTCGCTGCCGCCGGCCGTGGCGCGCTCGCTCCCCCGTAATCCGGCTTGACGCTCTACTGCGCTCGCGTAGACACTTTGGCCGAACGTCGCGACGGCCATGGTAACAGCCGCTGAGTGCATCCGCAGTTGCCCATTCCAGTCAGAAAGGCTGAGTAATGCGACGCTGGAACGGTTGGGGCGATAGCTCCGTGAACACGGAGGTCAATGCACCCGCGTTGGCTTGGCTCGCTCAAGGCGTTGGCAAGGGCCAGGCGCCGAACGACGCCTTGATGCAGGACATGCTGGCGCTTGTGAAGCCTTCGCGCCTGCCGAACCATGCGCTGATCACGACCGGTTCCGCCGAACGCCTGCGCGTGGGCATGGGAGAAAGCTACCGCGACTGGATCTGCCGGCGTACCGGTGCATTGCCGCCGTTACCGGACGGCGTTGCCTTTGTCGAGACCAGCGAACAGGTGCGCGAGCTGCTGGACCTGGCGCATTCCGAGGACTGGATCGTGATTCCTTACGCGGGTGGCACCAGTGTTGCCGGCCATCTGGATTGCCCGATCAGTGAGCGGCCCGTGTTGTCGCTCAACCTCAGCCGCATGAACCGGCTGCTGTACCTGGACCCGCAGAGTCAACTCGCGCGTTTCGGCGCCGGCGCGTCAGGACCGCAAGTCGAGGCGCAGCTGCGCGCGCACGGCTACACCTTGGGGCATTTTCCGCAATCGTTCGAATACTCCACCGTGGGCGGCTGGGTAGTCACACGCTCCAGTGGCCAGCAGTCCCTGCGCTATGGGCGGATCGAGCAGATTTTCGCGGGCGGGCGCTTCGAAGCACCTGTCGGCACGTTGCATATTCCCACACTGCCGGCATCAAGCGCCGGACCCGACCTCCGCGAAATCGTGCTCGGCTCGGAAGGTCGCTTCGGCGTACTCACCGAAGTCGAGGTGCGTGTCACGCGATTGCCGGAACACGAAAGCTTTCATGCGGTGTTCCTGCCCGATTGGGACAGCGCCGAAGCCGCCGTGCGCGCACTGGCGCAACGCAGGTTGCCGCTTTCCATGCTGCGTCTGAATAATGCCGGCGAAGCCGAAGCCTATCTCGCGTTGGCGGGCCGCGGCCCGCAAATCCAGTGGCTGGAGCGCTATCTTGCCTGGCGTGGCTGCGGCAGCGGGAAATGCTGGCTGACGATGGGAGTCACTGGCGACAAGAGCATTGCCCGCCAGAGCTTGAACGAGGCTCGACGTGTGCTGAAGGCATATGGCGGTGTGTACATCGGCCAGGCGCTCGGCAAGAAATGGGTGGAGAGCCGTTTCAAGGGGCCGTATCTGCGCAACGCGCTATGGGAGCACGGCTATTCTGTGGACACGATCGAGACCGCCGTCGACTGGCCCGAAGTGAAGAACCTGATGTTGGCCATGGAGCGCGCGGCTCACGAGGCCTTCGCCGAGTTCGGCATGAAGGTGTGGGTCGGGACCCACCTGTCGCACGTCTACGCGCAGGGCAGCAGCATCTATTCCACCTTCATCTGGTCCACCGCGCCCGGCGGCTTCGCGCCGAATCTCGAACGCTGGCGGCGCTACAAGGCGCGCGTCTCGGCGGTGATCGCCGCGCATGGAGGAACAGTGAGCCACCAGCACGGCGTGGGCCGCGATCATGCCGCCTTCCTGCACGTGGAGAAAGGTCCGCTGGGCATGGCGACGCTCGCTGAACTTTGCCGGCATTTCGATCCGAAGCGGATCATGAACCCGGGCAAGCTCCTGGCAGACGGCGAGAAATGGGCGCACTGAACCTGCAAGGCGGCGCGCCGCAACGACCCGCTCTCCTCGCGCAGCTTGCGCAGGGCGAGTGGGACCTGCTCGTCGTCGGCGGCGGTATCACCGGCGCCGGCCTGTGTCGCGAAGCGTCGCGGCGCGGCTGGCGCGTTGCGCTGATCGAGCAGCGCGATTTTGCATGGGGCACATCGAGCCGCTCATCCAAGCTCGTACATGGCGGCCTGCGCTATCTGAAGGAGGGGCAGTTCAGTCTGACGCTTCACTCGGTGCGCGAGAGGCGGCGCCTGATGGACCAGGCGCCGGAGTTGATTGAGCCGCAGAGCTTTCTGTTCGCCGACTGCCCCGGCCGAAAGCCGGGTGTCCGCTCGCTCGGTCTGGGACTGGCGCTCTATGACTGGATGGCGGGCCAGCGCAACCACGGCTACTTTGATCGCCACGCTGCGGAGCTGCTGGCGCCCGGGTTGGCGCCCGAGGGTATGCGCGGCGTCACCATTTACCACGACGCCAAGGTCGACGACGCGCGGCTGGTTTTGCGCGTGCTGATGGAGGCCGAGCGCGACGGCGCTCTCGCCTTGAACTACGCCCGCGCCGGCGCATTGCTAAAGGATGGCACGCGCGTTTCCGGCGTGCGCATGGACGATGTTGAGAGCGAGCAATCCTTTGAGGTCAAGGCGCGCGCCGTCGTCAACGCCACCGGCGTTTGGGCCGATGGCTTGCGTGCGGAGGTGGGCGGCAAGCCTATGCTGCGTCCGCTGCGCGGCAGCCATCTGGTGACGCCCTACTGGCGATTGCCGGTAGCTCAATCTATCAGCCTGATGCACCCCCAGGACGGCCGACCGGTCTTCTTCTATCCCTGGGAGGGCGCGACGCTGATTGGGACGACGGATCTCGATCATTGCGGCGATCTGCAGCAGGAAGCATCTATTACCGAGCAGGAGATCGACTATCTCCTGCTCGCGGTGAACGACCATTTTCCGCATTGCGCACTGACGCGCGTGGATATCGTCGCGTGCTATGCCGGGGTGCGTCCGGTGGTTGATGACGGTTCGGGCAATCCGTCGAAGGCGCCGCGCGAACATGTGGTGCTGGACGAAGCCGGCCTGATCACGGTGTGCGGCGGCAAGCTCACCACTTTCAGGACCATGGCGCAGGACGCTCTGGCGCTGGCCGCCGACAAGGTCGGAAAACCCTTCGCGCGAGACCAAGGCGCGGTGTTCTCGCCCGCCGCTGCACTCGACCCGCGTTGGCCCGGCGCGCTGCGCTGGCGCCTGGCCGCGCGCTACGGTTTCAGGGCAGCGCAATTCGCCGCAATGGCTGAGGACGGCGATTTCGAGACCGTGCCCGGCACGCAGACCTTGTGGCTGGAGCTTCGCATCGCCGCCCTGCACGAGGCGGTGGTACATCTGGACGATCTCCTGTTGCGGCGCACGAGATTGGGCATCCTGCTGGCGCGCGGCGGTCTCGATCATGAGTCGCGTATTCGGGCGTTGTGTCAGCAGGCGCTGGGTTGGGGCGACGCACGCTGGCAGGCCGAAGTTGCTCGCTATCGGGCGCTGATCGAGGCGCACTACCGCCTGCCAGCCCCGTCCACGTAACGTGCTCGGCCATGAGGAGCCTCGACATGCACAACGAATACCTGCTCGCTATCGATAACGGTACGCAAAGCGTTCGGGCGCTGTTGTTTGACCTGCGCGGTCATCTGATCGACAAGGCACAAGTCAAACTTGATAGCTATCAGCACGCGCGGCCGGGATGGATGGAGCACGATCCCGAGCAGTTCTGGCGTTCGCTCTGCGCGGCCTGCCAGCAGCTTTGGTCCATCGCCACGGTTCGGCCTCAACAAGTGAGCGGCGTGATCGTCACCACGCAGCGCGGCACGGTGATCAATCTGGACAAACAGGGGCGGCCTTTGCGCCCGGCCATCATCTGGGCCGATCAGCGGCGCGCCGAGGCGCGCGTCAGGCTCCCGATGGCGTGGGAGGCCGTTCTTCGCGCGCTCCGCGTCCGCGAGAGCGTGCGCTCCTTCGAGCGCGAAGCGGAGTCCAGCTGGATTGCGCAAAACGAGCCAGACATCTGGAGCCGCACCGACAAGTACCTGCTGCTATCGGGTTATCTGAATTACCGTCTTACCGGCGAGTTCATCGATGCGGTCGGCAGTCAGGTGGGCTACATCCCCCTCGATTTCAAGCTCGGACGCTGGGCGAAAACAAGCGACTGGAAGTGGCGGTGCCTGTCAATCAAGCCGGATATGCTGCCGGAGCTGGTGCCCAGTGGAACGGTGATCGGCAAAGTGAGCGCCGCCGCAGCGGCCGACACCGGAATTCCGCAAGGCCTGCCGGTGATTGCCGGCGCATCCGACAAGGCCTGCGAGGTCATCGGTGCCGGTTGCCTCACGCCCGAACAGGCCTGCCTGTCCTTTGGTACCACGGCGACCATCAACATAACGACGCCGCATTATCTCGAAGCGATCCCGTTCATCCCGCCTTACCCGGCGGCGATTCCCGGGCGCTTCAACAGCGAAATACAGATCACCCGCGGCTATTGGATGGTGAGCTGGTTCGCCGCGCAATTCGGCCTGGACGAACGGCTGCGCGCCGAGAAGGAGGGCTTGCCGCCTGAGGCTTTCTTCGACGAGCTGATTGACGCCGTCCCGCCCGGTTCGCAGGGACTCATGCTGCAGCCCTACTGGAATCCCGGCGTCACGATCCCCGGACCCGAAGCGCGCGGCGCGGTGATCGGCTTCACCGAGTCACATACCCGCGCGCATTTGTACCGGGCCATCATTGAGGGCCTGACCTATGCGCTGCGCGAAGGCAAAGAGCGCATCGAGCGGCGCAGCAAGACGCCGATCACGCTGGTACGCGTGGCCGGCGGCGGCTCGCAGAGCAATGCGGCCATGCAGATCACCGCCGACACCTTCAACCTGCCCGCCGAGAGGCCGGCGCTTTACGAAGCCAGCGGCCTGGGTGCCGCCATTCTCGGCAGTGTGGCGCTGGGGTTGCATCCCGGATTTGAAGAGGCGATCAAGGCCATGACCCGCGTCGGCCGCCGGTTCGAACCCATCGCCGCCAACGCGGAGCTGTACGAAAAGCTCTACAGCCGTGTGTATTCGCACATGTATGCCCGGCTACAGCCGCTCTATCACGAACTGCGCGCAATCATCGGTCAGGCGCCTTAGCGCCGGATGCGATGCTGTTAAGCGTTCTCACAAGGACGAGGCTATCAGGCCTCCATTGCGCTTTAACCGATGGAACAAGGAGACGAAGCGATGGATACGAACGAACAGAAGCTGCTGGAGCGCTGCGCAGCGATTGGCGCGAGCAGTTGGTCCGATGCGCTGGACGAACTGGCGATCAACGGCGTTTTGCAGGGCATCACGCAGCGCAGCGGCAGCGGCCGAATGTGCGGCTTTGCCGTCACCGCCCGGCAGTTGCCGGGCCGGCTGGGCGATTTCGAGAAGTCCGACTTTGCCGTTGGCCCGCTGGTAGCTGCGACCGGGCCCGGCAAGGTGCTGATGGTGGATGTGGGCGGCGCGCCGATTTCCACCCTCGGTGGTCTTGCCTCCCTGGCGGCGAGCAAACAGGGCGCGAGCGGTGTCGTGATCGACGGCGCCTGCCGCGACATCGACGAGATTCGCGCGACCAAGCTGTGGCTCGCCAGTCGATGGGTTGTGCCCACCACCGGCAAGCGCAGGCTAAAGCTTCAACCGCTTGGCGGGACCGTATCGGTCGGCGGGATCCTGGTGTCACAAGGTGATTTGGTGGTCGGCGACGACACCGGAATCGTGGTCGTGCCACGCGCGAGGCTTTTGGAAGTTCTCGATCAGGCAGAACGGATCGTCGCCATTGACGAGCGTGTGGAAGAAAGAATTCGCGCAGGAGAAAGCTTTGGTTCGGCCGCCGCGGCTGCCGGATATCTCCCCGCACAAAAGGAACCGACGCCATGACC
>OCZT010000985.1_pt1 | contig 29253 bp, 25 predicted proteins | sample 1539031 | NCBI WGS metagenome assembly OCZT01 (sample SAMEA3539308, study PRJEB22396) | soil metagenome | biome: tundra; feature: field; material: soil | place: USA | collected 2010-05 | depth 0.15 m | reverse complement strand
GCCAGTATCAACATATTTTTCTGTTTTTCCAGGAATTCTTTTTTGGTCACATATTCAAATGGAAGTTTATTATCGTGAGTAATCAACCAGGTTCTGCTTTTACCTGCAGCTCCCATGCCCAAACTTGCATTCTCCTCGAAAAAGTAATTACCGTCTTTTTCGACCGGCATTTTTTTCAAGCTGCAAAATCCCTCGGCGGGCAGATTATTTTCATCTGGTTTCTCATAAATTTTAGGATCAAATCTGTTTACTGAAACAGTTAAACTTGTTGATGTTTCATGATCTGTTTTAATGACATTGCCTTCGCAGATATAGTGCAAAAAATATATGTTATAGTCGTAAATATTAACCGGCACTTCTGTATCGGGTCTGTCATATGAGCCATTAAAATCAGCCTCAACACCGATTGGTGAGTACGATGATTTCACAAGTAAATTTATTGCTGCCACAACTTTTCTCTCTTTTTCAAGATCAGCTGGCGCGATGCCCGATGCAGAGCCTTTCATACCCTCTTTCCATATACCTGGTTTTCGTGAAGCCAATGCCTGGGTACAGTCCTGGGAATATGCGTTCAGTGAAGCATACAGTGCCCATAATAGTAATACGTATTTCATAAGGCTATTTTTAATTGTTGAATATTTTTAGTGGTTAATTTTGCTAAAAAGGTTTGGATTGTATAACACACAGTTAGACAAATTGTTTAAATTGGGTTCATGGAAATGGGGGAAGGTGTGAGGCGTGAGGAGTGAAAATGGCACACGACGTACGACGAAGGGGAAGAATGGCTCAAAGGTGCAACTGTATGTGAGGTTATTGTTAGTGCAAGGGGCATGGTGCAAGTAGCAAGGGGATAGCTCTTTTTGAAACTTTGTGCCTTAGTGTCCTGGTGGCAAAAAAAAAGATGTCGCTCAAATCATTCTTCGGGATTCTCTTCAAAACCATGAAAGGGTATATCATCGTCCGGGTCTTTATCGAATGGACCGACACCCGGAGGATTAAACAGGCCCCAACGATCAATTATATAATCCCATTTGTCAAATCCCGCCGCCCAGTCTATGAACAGGAGACGGTATTCTTCAATAAGGTCTCTTACTATCTGATAATATTCAACATATTCAAAGCCAAAAGCATCGAGAGAATGATTCTGGACCATCAGGTCGCGTGCCGCTTTACGAATTATGGCAGCATTTTCCATTTTGAGATCGTACAATCCAGCTGCCTCAGCACCCGCTACTTTTACAAACAGAAGTGCTGCATCAAACATCATCTGACTTTTAACCTCCATAAGGTACTCATTGTTTTCAGGGATAAGAGCAGCAATTTTATTCACTATATCAAAAATCTCTTTCCCTTTCCGGTAAATTGGAAGTTTTTCAGGCTTAGGGTCATCTTCTTCGTCTTCTGAACTCATATTAATTTGAATTAATTATTTTTAAACCCGATCCGTTTGCGTTGTTTAAATTCAGTTTCCTTCTGTTTTGATTGTTCTAATTCTTTGAGATATTCAAATATGAGTGTTACTTTCTCATCGAGCTCAATATCTTTCTTTTCTAGCCTTTCCAGCTTCTTAAGAATTTCCTTATGTGATTCGATCATGGTCCTCGTTCTTGTGAAAACTCTTATAACCTGAATATTAACAGAAATTGCCCGTTTACTGTTTAATACACTTGAAAGCATTGCAACACCTTGTTCTGTAAAAGCGAATGGCCTGGCTCCTCCAAAGAATTTTTTTGATGGTATCAATTTTTGTGATACCATCAAAGTAATTTCGTCATTTGTCAATTCAAACATAAAATCTTCCGGAAACCTATCTTTATTCCGTCTAACTGTTTGTTTCAATATTCTGGTTTCCACTGCATAAAGAGTAGCGAGATGATAATCGAGCATCACTTTTTCCCCACGAATTATATAGATGAGGCTCGAAATACTTTCTTCTTTTGGTATAGGTAAGCGGTTCATAATCAGATGGTATCACAAATTGTGATAGCTTAAAGTTATCAATAAAAAAATATTCATTATAAATAAATTCTTTTTGACCTTCCTTTAAGATCACATTTTGTGACCTTAAACAATAAAGTTCATCATTGGAGGACGCAAATTGCGACCTCAAAACGAGTTCAAAACAATTAAGTATTAAACTAACGCAGAGAGCGTTTCGATTCAAATTTACAAATATTTAGGTATAAATGAAATCCATCAACCGCAAATCGCAGCGAAGCGAAGATCCCGACCGTAGAGTCGGGAGTGCGCAAATGTTTGCGCAAAGCAGGCAAAGAAAGAACTTACACAACTCGTCCCGCGACGCAGAGAAGTTCACAGAATTTAAACCCTCAACCTCGACCTCAACCTCAACCTCAACCTCAACCTCAACCTCAACCTCAACCTCAACCTCAACCTCGACCTCAACCTCAACCTGTCCTGTGCCTTTAAGCCTTTAAAATTTTTACAGATACTTTGAAACAACATCTCTTTTCGAGAAGGGCGCCATCAAAAATTTCATCATCACTTTGCCAGACGTCAGCCAGGCGATTTTTGCACCGTTCTTTTTGTTTTCTGTCATCTTTCTGACCAGAAAGGGAGTGACAGTGTCAATATCGTTCGCAAGAAGATTGTATATTCTGATCATTTGCTTTTTGTTTGGAGGATTCTTTCTCAGAGGTTCAAGAAGCAAATCAGTCAACACCATCCCGGGACTTATTGTTCCTATAATTACGGGACCATCTTTTATTTCTTTGGCAAAACCTTCCGTGAAATATCTGACCGCCCGTTTTGAGGTGCCATAAGGTATTAATCCGGGTATTGTTCTGCCATCGCTTCCGAGACCTTCCATATTATAGATTGCACCGAATCCCTGACCGGCCATTCAGCAGGGATTTTATGAAAAGCAACCTGTTCACTTGCTTTCCCGGCATTGTTCACCCAGATATCAACCTGACCAAACGCTTTAATTGTATTATCCCATAAACTTATCAGATCTTTTTCTACAGTCACATCACATTTAAATGCTCTGAAAAATTCAGTCCTGTAATTTGCGGAAAGTAACGTCAATGATTTTTCGACTGAAATATCAGATGTTCCTGAGTAAGAAACATTCCATCCGAGCTTCAGGAAGTCCCTGACAAGTCCGGCGCCTATGCCTCTTGTCCCGCCTGTGATGACTGCAGTTTTCATAATAACATATAAATAAAATTTATCACTGATTTGTTCAAAGAATGCATGCCGGCAAGTTACTTGAAATCTTTTAACCACAAATCATGAGAAGCGAAGATCCCGACCGAGGCGTCGGGGACAAAAGGCACAAGACAAAAGTAAGAAAAATGAGGCACGACACACAACGCACGTCTCATGATGCACGGAGTCAGAGGAGAGGCGTGGGAATGGCTCAGAGCGCAGAGCACTGGGCTCAGAGGAAGAAGGACGAAGAGACCTTTACTCTTCATTGAGCCGTTGCGCCTTTACGTCTTTGGGGATTTGAGTTTTACACGGTTCTGAATTAATTCATTTGCTGATATGCCTTTATCAGGGATTTTGGAAGTTCCCCGTTGTAAACGATTTTGTAGAATGAAAAACCATTGTAAGGTATTTCGTTTTCATCTTTATAAATTTTTACACGGCTTTCCAAACCTTCTTTCTTAAATTGCATCATAAACGCATCTTCTCTTTTTTTGATTAATTGTTCAAATCTGACATTGATAAGAGATAAGCCAACAAACCTGTTGCATTTTTCCTGTATAGTATAGAGCATGCTATCGTGAACCTGTGTGTTTAAAAACTTAACGAACAATGGATCTTTTACAGGCAGGTTTTCAACTTTCATGGAATCCTCTTTACTGAGAACCTGATCATTTATCTTTCCGGATATTAAAAAATATTTCTTCCTGGCTTCAAAAGAACCTATATATTCTTTCTCTTTTTCAGCATACTGATCTGGATAAACACCAATTGTTGCCTCAGCATTCTTTTTCAGAAAGTCTGCTAATCTATTTACAAATTTATCCTGCCCGTGCATAAGTGAATTCTCTCGTATTTCCCACTGCATTAGAAGTGCTTTATCAATTTCTTTTCCCGGTTTCTTCTCCAGTAATCTGAAAGGAATTAAAGCCGGATTAACAAACATTTTCCCAAAAATATGAAAAACAACCTGGCGCAGATGAAATGTCGGATCCTTCATATTGCCGGTTATAGGAATCTGGTAATCAATTACATTTCCGTGCTGGCGAATTAAGAACAATATTAAAGGTGAGGAAATCAGCTTTGTGGTTTTGTAACTTTGTTGTCTGAGTACATGCGGATCAATTACTGTCAGGTGATTATCACTTTTGATAATTCCGTGCCTTACTTTCCAGTTGCCGGAAATTTCTATTGTACCCCTGTCTAGCGGGAAAGAAGTATATGTAATAAGATAGGGGTTGAAAATTGAAACAGGCAATCTTTGAAGATGATATTTCATGTCAAAATCTCCGCTGTCTTTTGGATTTATATTCAGGGCTACTTCGATATTGCCGTAGGGTTTAATCCCTGATTTCAGGAATACTTTAACCCAATTGCCGTTTTTATTAACAGAATCAGCAACAACATTCAACGGATTTGCTTCAATTGAAAATTTTTCATTCGAAGAATAGTCATTGAATGTGAAACGACCTCTGTAAATCGCCAGCCTGTTAATCTTGTAATCGCTCCGGAAAAAATTTTTCACAAGTACCTTTATGTAATTCCCGATTATAAAGACAAGGTTAAACCGTGCGGCTTCTGTCTTATTTCCGGAAGTGCTGGTTCCGTATTTTCCAAAGATCTTTTGCACGTTATCCAAATAATCATAAAGCTCATATCTGATAAAAGGATGGCTTAGCGATAATGAATCGAAAAGATACTTATGGTTAACGGGACTTAATTCATCTATTTTTAATACCAGTTTGCTGAAGGATGCAAAGTCATCTTTAGCTTTTATACCAAAATGAAAGTTATTCAGTGCCAGCAGTCCTCTGGCATTTATTTTTTCTTTATCGCTAAAATTTCCTGTTGCAATTATATCTGCATCAAGCTTGGCGCTGAAAGTGCCATAGTTGACTAAGTTTTTGAGGTATTGGTCCAAAATATTTAAATCATACCTGTGAACTACAGCAGCCAGCCGATAATCGAGATTTTTTAAGTTTATAGTAAAATTGCCTCGCAAGCTACCGGTATCAATTCCCGACTGGAAAGAAATATTAGCCCTTATGGTATCAGCATTCCAATACTTACCCTTACTTTCAATATTAACTTCTTTAATAAAATAATTTATCGGGATTACTGTTTCACGGTAGTGGAATTCACCGTTTTGAATTTTTATATTCAGAATATTAAAATGAAATGGTAATGAAGTTCCCTGAGATTTATCGGCTGCGATTTTTTTTACCAGATCGTTGAAATTAAAGTCCTTTTTGTTTTGAATTATTATTCCCATAGGATGATCCAGTGTGAGGTCCTTTATTTCTATAGTTCTCGAGAGAAGTTTAAGCAACGCAAAATGAGCACCTATACCTTTTGCTGAAAAAAATACGCTGTCGATCCCAACTGTGTCAGCCTGGTTTTTCGATTCATAAATTTTCAGGCTGCTGATATGAATATACCCTGTAAACAGATTTACATAAACCCGTCCCGTTTTAATTTCCCTTCCAATGTATTTTATGTCATTTTTCTCAATCAGATATTTTGTGACCGGCGAGGTCAATAGAATAACAGCTATTACTATAACGACGATTGAACTGATTATGGTAATTAATGGTTTTTTATATCTGGTGGTTGGAATTTTCATTTTCGGAATATTATGATAATATTTCAGCTTCCTCTGATTAAGTAATATCGAAGAAAAAATAAAAAGTTTGAAAACCGAGGATTTTCTTTGTTGATTATTGATCTTTCATAATCCTCTTTTAATTAAGACAAAATTATCATTTTTCGTGTATATATTCAGTTCAATTACATGAAATAATATCCATTTTATTTATGAAATACAAAATAACTCCTGAAAATTGGAAGAGACAAATGCCTGGTATCAAACTGTCTCAATGCCATAACATAAACCCAGCAGGATCAATGATCTGCGGGTTTTTGAGTTTTAAAGGGTAACGGTTTCGACGACAGATTTTCTTTTGAAAAATGAAATTTTTGAATATCAGCATTTTATCTTTTCCAAATACTGGTTTTTATTTGATTGGATTAATTGGGAGTGAACAAAATAATATATTATTGGTCTTAATAATATATATTTGCAATTCCAACGAAAATGAAGTTGCTTATCAAAAAATGAAAGTGAAGCATCAGAAAGAACAATTTAATGAATAAAAAATTAAGAAATATTGCTTCCTTACTTTTATTACTGGTATTTCTTTTGCCTTCAATTGTTAAACTTGAACATCATCACAAGTACTTTATATATAAAACAAAAAATGAGAATAATTCGCAGGTTATCAATGGGAAATGTGGCATTTGCGATTTTGAATTCTATGTTTTCTTATCCGACTTTGGGAATATTGAGTTGCAATGTGAAAAACCTTTAATCAACTACTGCAATAATTACTATTGCATATATTATTCTAATCTCTCACAATTTTCATATTTATTACGCGCCCCACCAGGTCTGCAAATTTGAATTTTATCATCCAGTGAGGTTTTTTTGAAAAATTGCATAGCATAAAGGATTTCTATTTATTCCAGATATGGCGCATCGTAAGACCACGTATATGTGAAACATATTCATAAAAATCACCTGGCTGAATTTCTCAATTTATTATTTAAATCTAATTAATCAGATAATGAAATATTTAATACATGCCGTTCTTATAACTGCATGTTTTTCGTCAATTTCGGCAAATGTATTTTCTCAAACCGACAGTATAGCCAAAGCTGATTCCGTATTATTAAAACAGATAGAAAAACAATTAGGTAGTTCACAGCCAGTTCCGCAGCCTGTACAGGTGAGAACAGCTCCATCCACTCTCCCCGACATAAGTGTGATTGGCGATTTTCAGGCTTCGTATAAAAATTATGTTAAAAGAAATCTTGATGCCGGAATTAATGAAGCAGAGCTTTCTCTTCAATCCGTTGTGGATCCTTACGCCAGGGCCGATTTCTTTTTTACTGTCGGAAAGGACCCGGTAACCGGCAAGTTCAATTTTGATCTGGAGGAAGGATATCTTACTACACTTTCGCTACCTGCGCATTTGCAGTTAAAAGTAGGGAAGTTCAGGAGTGCTTTGGGTAGGATTAATCCTGTACATCCTCATGCACTGCCATTTATAAGTCTGCCAAACGCCTATTCGAATTATTTTGGTGAAGGAATTAATGATGAAGGAGCTTCGTTAAGCTGGCTTATCCCAAATTCTCTTTTTTATCAGGAACTGGTAGTACAATTTACCGATGGACCAATTGATAATCCAAGTTTTTCCAGAAGTGTGGGTAATACCTATTTTGAACTGGCGCATTTAAAAAACTTTTTCGACTTGTCAGCAAATGCTACCCTCGAGTTAGGGTTCTCGGGCATGACTGGCTCCAACTTTTTTAATTTAAGGACTAATATAGCTGCGATGGATCTTACCTATAAATGGAAGCCGGTACAATTCAATACCTACCAATCCTTTACGTGGCAGTCGGAAGCCTATTTCAGCAATGCAAACATTTCAAAGGGAAATATTGTTAATTCTTTTGGAATGTATTCATTCATTAATTTTCAATTTTCTAAACGTTTGTTTTTTACCGGGATGTATAGTTTTTCCAACAAGCCATATTCTGCCAGTACCCGGGAGAACTCCTATTCTGCAACCATTGGATGGTATGCCACCGAATTTCAGAAAATAGAAATTGAAGGTAAAACAACTTCAAGCAATATGGAAAAAGAACAGAACCAGATCTTACTTCGCTGGATTTTTGTTATTGGAACACATGGAGCGCATCAATATTAATTATTAAATGTAAAAAAATGAGACTAAAAATTGTATTAATTCTTATCGCATTCATAGTAACTACTGCTGCTTATGCGTCAAAAATAAATGTTGTCACAACAACTGCTGATTTAAAAAGTATAACTGAATTTATTGGTAAAGATAAAGTCGATGTGTCTTCAATTGCCACAGGTTATCAGAATCCACACTTTGTTGATCCAAAACCAAGCTATATTATAAAACTTTCAAAAGCTGATATGTTTGTAACTGTCGGGTTAGATCTGGAGACAGGCTGGTCACCCCAACTTCTTTCAAGCTCACGTAATCCGAATATTCAGAAGGGAAGTAATGGGTATGTGGATGCCTCTGCAGGTGTCGGATTGTTGCAGGTGCCTTCGGTCATCAATCGTGGAGAAGGCGATATCCACATCTATGGGAATCCTCACTATTGGTTAGATCCGGTTAATGGAAAGCAAATAGCAAAAAATATCTGCGATGGCCTTGAAAAGATATCTCCTGAAAATAAAACCTTTTTCGAAGAGAATCTTAAAGCTTTTGATACTAAAATTGATCAGAAGCTGAAAGAATGGTCAATAAAAATGGCCCCATATAAGGGTGTAAAAATAATAGCATATCATAACGAATGGTGTTATTTTGAACAACGATTCGGATTGGTAATTGTTGATTTCATGGAACCAAAACCAGGAATCCCTCCGACACCATCACAACTCGTAAAGATTATTTCTGAGGTAAAAAGCAACACTATTAAGGTAATTATCTCATCTCCATACTTTACGACATCTTCATCGGATGTGGTATCAAAACAAACCGGAGCTAAAACAATAGTTCTTGGCACCTCAGTAGGAGCATTCGACAATATCAAAGATTATTTTGATTTGTTTGATTACAATATTGATAAATTAATTCAGGGATTTAATTGATTGTTTAAACTATTAATTAATCTTTCATGGTTGCTTTTTCAGCGCCTTTTTTAATGAAGTCTATAATAACACTAAAAACAGAAAAGTATGTTTGAAATGTTTCATTTGAATTTTATGGTGCAGGCATTCATAATCTCAATAATAACAGGCTTATTTTTGTCGTACCTCGGCGTTCATGTTGTAGGTCGTGGAATCGTTTTTGTTGATCTGGCGCTTGGTCAGGTTTCCTCGCTTGGCGGTGCCTTTGCGGTTTTTGTTGGCTATGGATTAACTACAATTCCATTAATATTCACACTTATTGCGGCACTATTGATTTCGATGATTGATATCCTCGATAAGAGATTAAAACTCGAAGCTATAATCGGAATAATTTATGCTTTCAGCTCTGCTGCAACAGTTATGCTTATATCGAAGACCCCCCATGGCGATTCGGATATTCAGGAGGTCTTGTTCGGTGATATCCTTTCAGTGAATAAGCAGGAGATGACCATTACCTGTATTGTTTTTGGTGCGCTGCTATTACTGCATTTGATTTTTCAGAAAAAGTTTTTTGCGCTAACAGAAAGTTACGAGAACGGTAAAATTGAAAAGAAAGGATTTAATATCTGGAATTTCCTGTTTTATATTTCTATTGGCTTATCAATTGTTTTTGCAGTAAAGATCAGCGGGGTTATTCCTGTTTTTTCTTATTTAATAATTCCATCTGTCTGTGCCATAATGCTTGCCCATTCAAATAAAGGAGTAGTCATAATTGCAATGATTGTGAGCTTTTTAGGAAGTTTTATCGGTTTGAATGTTTCTTTCCATTTTGATTTTCCTGCCGGATCATCAATAGTTGCAAGCCTGGGGAGTATTTTTATTCTCGTCTCTCTGGTTCCATTGATAAAGCATTTTTTCCTGAAAAAAGACAAATCCGTTCCTTAAGTCAGATTCCCGATATGTATCGGTCATTTTGTGTATGCTTACATAATTAACTCTCAGGTAATCTACATTCAAAGAATCAGGCAGGGAATCTTTTCAGTATTGAACACTCCAGGAAAAGAGCTACTTTTGTCTTCATGATAACTATAATTGACTATAAAACCGGTAATCTGGGTTCCATTCAAAACATTTTGAAAAGGATCGGAGAAGATTCAGTAGTTACTTCCGATAAAGATGAAATAGCCCGTGCGACTAAATTTATATTACCGGGAGTTGGAGCTTTCGATACAGGAATGAGGAATTTAACCGGACTGAATCTGATTGATATACTGAATAAAAAAGTAATTGAGGAAAAAATTCCGGTACTTGGCATTTGTTTGGGAATGCAATTATTATCCAAAGGCAGTGAGGAGGGATCGTTGCCGGGTCTTGGCTGGATAGATGCTTCGACAGTTCATTTTAAATTTGAAGACAGCACGGAGTATAAGATTCCTCATATGGGTTGGAATTTCATCAGGCTGCATAAAACCGGAAGATTGTTTGATAATATGTATCCCGACTCACGGTTTTATTTCGTTCACTCTTATTTTTTCAGTGCGAATGATCCGGAAGATGTTTTAACATCAACCACTTATGAAATAGAATTTACCTCAGCTATTGAAAGGGGAAATATCCTTGGGGTTCAGTTCCACCCTGAAAAAAGCCATAAATTCGGAATGAAGCTCCTAAAAAATTTTGTTGATTTTTACTAAAATGAAAATAAAGAGAATTATCCCTTGTTTGTTACTGAGAAACAATGGGTTGGTAAAGACAGTAAAATTTAGGGAAACAACATATATTGGTGATCCTATTAATACAGTAAGAATATTCAATGAAAAAGAGGTAGATGAAATTTTTTTCCTGGATATTGATGCTACCAGATCCGGAAAAGAGCCTCCCTATGAATTAATTCAAAATATTGCCAGTGAATGTTTTATGCCTTTTGCCTACGGCGGAGGAATTCATACCTTGCAACAAATTGAAAGAATTATAAAATCAGGAGCTGAGAAAGTGATAATTAACACACATGCATATATTGGGAAAAACTTTCTCAGAGAAGCTGTTCAACAATTCGGAAGTTCAACAATTGCTGTTTCAATTGATGTTAAGAAGGAGTTTCTCAAAGGGAATATTGTATACATAAAAGGCGGAACTCAAAGCACAGGTATAAATCCTGTCGACTATGCAAAAAAAATTGAAAACGAAGGTGCCGGGGAAATATTAATTAATTCAATCGACAGGGACGGAGTTATGGAAGGATATGATATTGAATTAATTAAAACTATTTCGGGTTCAGTAAAGGTTCCTATCATCGCGTGTGGAGGCGCCGGCAAACTGGTCGATTTCAGTTTAGCAGTGAAACAGGGAGGGGCTTCGGCAGTTGCAGCCGGAAGTTTTTTTGTTTTTCATGGTAAGAGGCGTGCTGTACTCATAACTTATCCATCATATTCTGAGATATCAGATTTATTTAATTAAACTTATGACTGAAAGGACATATCAGATATGCAACCGGTGTATAATGGATACATCTGACCCGGAAATTAAGTTTGATGATATGGGGAACTGTAATCATTGTAATTCAGCTCTGGATCGGGTAAAGAAAAATTGGTTCCCTGATAAGAACGGTGAAAAATTTTTTGCAGGCATTATCGAAAAAATTAAGCAAGAAGAGAGAAATAATGAATTTGATTGTATTATTGGACTGAGTGGTGGCGTTGACAGTTCCTATCTGGCATATTTTGCTGTTAATAAGGGATTACGCCCTCTTGTTGTTCATGTTGACTGCGGCTGGAATTCAGAACAGGCAGTAAAAAACATTGAAAATGTAGTGAAAACGCTCAAGATCGAATTACATACATTTGTTGTCAACTGGGAAGAAATGAAAGATCTTCAACGGGCATTTTTTAAGGCAAGTCTTCCTGATCAGGATATTCCGCAGGATCACGCAATTTTTGCTGCTTTGTACAATTTTGCCGATAAAAATAAAATTAAGTACGTATTCAACGGATTGAATTTTGCCACAGAATCTATTATGCCCGGGAACTGGGGATATCAGGCTATGGATTACAGGCATCTTAAATCGATTCATAAAAGGTTTGGAGAAAAAAAATTAAATGATTATCCGCACGTTAATTTTTTTAAGCGATATATCTATTATACTCTTGTTAAAAAGATGAAGATTATAAATCCCCTGAATTATATTGATTACAGAAAGGATGAGGTAATTGAAACAATGAAAAGAGAGCTGGGATGGCAGTATTACGGAGGAAAACATTATGAATCGAGATTCACAAAATTCTTCCAGAGTTATTATTTACCTGTTAAGTTCAATTTTGATAAAAGAAGAGCCCATCTCTCAAGTCTGATTGTATCTGGTCAGATCTCAAGAGACGAAGCTTTGAATAAAATGAAGGAAAATGTATATGCTGAAAATGAAATTGAGAATGACCTCGAGTTTGTAGCTAAAAAACTGGATTGGTCGCCAACTGAATTTAAAGCAATAATTAATCTGCCACCAAACAGGCATCAGGATTTTGAAACAAATGAAAACCTTTTCGATTTTGGCATGAAATCAAAAAACTATCTTAAGAATATTTTCAAATAGTCTTTTAAGACTCCATACATCTGCTCGAACTAATACTCAGATCTCCTCTTTATGGTTCCTGAGTACTCGGTATTGTGACCTCACCCCGAGCGAAGATTCGGGGTGTGGTTAATGGATATAAGTTATAGAAATTGCCTTCGATTTCGCTATGAAAAACTTGTTTTCATACTTTTATCAATAAACCATAAGAAAAAATTGTGTTGATGAGATCAGTTTATCTTTATCTCATTAGTTTGAGAGAAAAGCAATTTTAAATTATCACTGACTTTTTTCTGATTTGTTTTATAAAAATACTTTTCAAGTACTAACAACGAAATAAGGTCTTCTCTTGGTTTTATTTTAAATTGTTCTATATACTGATGTGCATTTTTTATTATTTCAAGAGCTTCGTCCGTATGATTTATATAATATTCCATCCGCTCTATTAAATCGGAATAATCATCTTTTATTTGTATATAGTGATAATTTGGAATTAAAGTACCCTCCATATACCATGTCTCAAATTTAGGATCTGGCATAACCGCCAGCGACTGTGACGACATCACCCATTTTAAGTTACTTGCAACATCGTTTCCCTCAAGACAAAGTACGAATTTATAATCAAGTTGTTCTTCAATATTTAGTCTTTTTTTTAACAGATTATTATGTTTACCGTCTTTATTAACTTTTCCTACGTTACACAGAGGATGATTGATATACATTTCCAGAAATTTTATTCTATGAGCCTGACCAACATTATTACGGCCGACAAGCATATTTTTTTTATTTCTAAAATTCTTTTTATCATTAATAAATGTGAAATGTCTCACTTTATCGAGATTAAGAATAACCGAATTTCGATTATTAATGATTAAAGGTCTGCTTTTTACAATAGAAGGTTCAGCGGGCACAAAAGTAATATCACCAAATTTGTAATCCACTTTCAGGTTCGGGCTAAAATATCTGGTATATTCGTAACTATCAAAAAAATAAGTTTTATCCTTTTTCTTCAGCTTAAAGTTTCCAAGGCTCTTGACATTATCTGATAACCTGATAACTTCTTCTAATTTATTGTAGTAATTTATCCGCTTTCCAATATAATCAATATCATAATCCTTTAGAGTCGATATTTTCTTCTCTAATTGTGTTTGGAAAAATTTATTTGGGAAAAGTTGACGAATAAAATTGGCACTGTAGTATAAAATTTTGTTATTCTTATGTTTAATTGAAAGTAGTTTAAGCATTGTTCTCATTGGCATTTACATTTTGTGTTTTTCACCTGGATACAAAAACATCTTTCCGGTATACAATACAAAGTGAAATTTCATCGTCATATTAGATTGCAAATATTGCAATTATTTTGTATAGCTCTTCAGTAAATGCCTATCTGCGGCTTTTTAAAGACAACCAAACCCACTATTTTATTCCATTATGAATGTATAAGTGAAATAAAAGTAAACCTTTTTTAGAACTTTTCGCTTATCGCATCCAGGTTTACACGACAAAGTATGCAATGGCGCAAGAACTCTTAATTAGATTGAAAAGCCTGTACTAAACATTCCCTACTTTAATTCCTTTATCCCCATATTGTAAAACGTAAAGCTGAAGATATCAGCATACTGTTCGATAGATTTGCTGACAGGTGTCCCAGCACCATGTCCGGCTTTTGTCTCAATCCTTATCAGAACCGGATTATTTCCTGCCTGTTTAGTTTGTAATTGTGCAGCTAATTTGAAGGAATGAGCCGGAACTACCCTGTCATCATGGTCGCCGGTAGTAATGAGTGTAGCAGGATATTTTACACCCTCTCTAACATTCTGAACTGGTGAGTATTTAAAAATGTATTCAAACATTTCCTTGCTATCTTCAGCAGTGCCAAAGTCATACGCCCATCCTGCACCTGCTGTAAATGTATGATAACGAAGCATATCCATTACTCCAACGGCCGGTAAGGCCACTTTCATAAGGTCAGGACGCTGAGTCATTACGGCACCAACAAGGAGCCCTCCATTTGATCCCCCTCTTATTGCAAGATAATCTGATGAAGTGTATTTTTTCCCGATCAGATATTCACCAGCTGCTATGAAATCATCAAAAACATTCTGCTTGTTCATTTTTGTTCCGGCCAGATGCCATTTTTCACCATATTCGCCGCCACCTCTGATGTTAGGGACAGCGTAAACACCGCCCATATCAAGCCATAGCGCAACAGGTATACTGAAACCGGGTGTTTCACTGATATTGAATCCGCCATATCCGTAGAGTATTGTTGGATTTTTACCATTTAAAAGTGTCCCTTTCCTGTATGTGATTATCATAGGTATCCGTGTTCCATCCTTTGAATTATAGAATATCTGAACTGATTCATAATTGTCGCCGTTAAATGCTACAACAGGTTTTTTATATATTTCCGTATTTCCGGTTTTAGGATCAAGCTTATAAATTGTAACGGGAATTATATAATTTGTGAAAGAAAAATAAACATCCTTGTCCTCTCTTTTGGCTGCAAATCCCGATGCGGTTCCTATTCCGGGTAAAGTAATTTCCCGGATGAGGGCTCCATTTCTGTCGTATTGTTTTACTTTTGATATAGCGTCAATCATGTAATGTGCGAAGAGGTATCCTGATCCTGCTGCAGGTTCCAGAACATTTTCTGTTTCAGGTATAAGGTCTGCCCAGTTTTCAACTCCCGGCTTTTCTGCATCAACTGATACAACTTTTTTATTAGGTGCATTAAGGTTGGTAACAATAAAGAGCTTTGATCCATCATTATCAAGTACGGAATGATCGTTATTGAAATTGCCGACAACTACGGTGAACTTATTTCCCGGTTTCTTCAGATCCTTGATATATAGTTCATTACCTGTTGTGGATACTGCTGCAGTCACCACAAGATATCTTCCATCTTCAGTTACATTTCCTCCTACATATCTTCTCACAATATCAGATCCAAATACAACTTTATCTTCAGTCTGTTTTGTGCCAAGCTTATGAAAATAAAGTTTATGGTGATCAGTCTTTGCCGACAGCTCACTTCCCTTCGGTTTATCATAACTTGAATAATAGAATCCTTCATTGGCTTGCCATGAAAGTCCGCTGAACTTTATGTCTTTTAAGGTATCGCCTATGATCGCCTTTGTCTCAGCATCCAGGACAATAACCTTTCGCCAGTCGGAACCACCTTCAGAGATAGAATATGCGACTTTACTGCCATCTTTTGTAAATTCCATTTCACCCAGAGACGTAGTTCCGTCAGCAGAAAATTTATTCGGATCGAGAAATACTTCAGGATCTTCATTGTTTTTCTGACGATAAATGACAAACTGGTTCTGTAATCCATTATTCCTCGAAAAGTATGTATAAGCGCCTTCTTTTTGAGGAGCGGTGTATTTTTCATAATTCCACATTTTCTCAAGACGCGATTTTATATTCTCCCTGTATGGAATAGCTTCAAGATATCCAAATGTAACTTTATTCTGTTCCTTTACCCAGGCAGAAGTCTCCGTAGATTTGTCATCTTCAAGCCAACGGTACGGATCAGGAACCTTAGTCCCAAAATAAGAATCAATAACATCACCCTTTTTCGTTAAAGGGTATTCAATTGTCTTTTTCACAGGCCCGGTACATGAGATAAGAATTGTCATTACAATTATTGTCAGGAGTTGGTTTTTCATAGGATTTTGTTATAATTTCATTTACACCTCTTGTCTGCTACAAGACTTAATATTCAAAAGTAATTAATTGTTCAAATTCGTAGCCAGATTTTAAAACTATTATTATGAGAAAAGGAATTATGGCAATTATGATGCTTATAATCATGTAAGTATGGCAGGTGCGCAGGATTATAATCAGCACACTCTGAGGGAACTTGTTTTTATAATTAAAACGTATTCATTCGTCATCTATCAGAATTACCTGATTGGCAGAAACTTGAGGTGAATTAATTTCCCCATCTGAGTATTTTCCAGTCTCTTTCTATTGCGGCTTTTTTAAGCTTCCTGTCCGGATTAACACAAACTGGGTTACCAACTATTTCAAGCGCCGACAGGTCTGAAATGGAATCGCCATAATACCAGGAATTTAATGGTGAACAGTTATTTTTTTTGCAATACGCCAACAACCTGGTTGCCTTTTCTTTACCAAAACAGAAATGACCCAGCGGCCTTCCGGTCATATATCCATTCTTAACTTCAAGTTCGGAACAGATGATATCATCTATATTGAGATTTTTAGCCATTTCCTGACAGATGGTTGTTAAGGCTGAAGACAGGATCACAACTTTGGCGTTTTTTGATTTATGGTATTCAATTTCAGATATTGCTTCTTTATAAACTGATGGGAGAAGTATTTCGTGGAATACTTCCAAACACAGTTTAATTACCGATTTTTCTGGAATACCATTTACCCAGCTAACCATATCATCCATTATTTTCAATGGATCTTTACGTTTAATACGGAATTCAAATGAAAGATAGATGGCTTTTAAAAGATTCCGATGCGTCATCAGGCCTTTCCTGAAGGCTCCTCTGGCTAAAGCTTCCCCACTGATGGATTTTGTTAGAGTCTGATCAAGGTCAAAAAATACAATATAATCTTCTGGAGTATTTTTATCTCCTGAAAAAATGGGTTCCATCAGGATTGTATATTATTTTTAATGCTCCGGGCAAAATCTTAACATTAAATCTGTTGGAAAAGTTCAGTTCTCCATCTACATGAAAAGGCACCACTTCCGGAAACTCAAGATTAATTCCTTTAGTTTGATAGTAATTTACTCTTTTGTCAGCAGTGTGTTCCCCTTTTGGTACTTTAAGGAGGATAGAAAATCTTTCAAGAAGAGATAATTTTTTAATCATGCAGACATCTAATAATCCATCATTTGCAATAGCTTTTGGGGTCAGGTAGAATCCACCCGCAAACCTTCGGCCATTAGCTATGGTATTAATAAAACAATCTGTTTCATGTCTGCCCGTCTCTGTGATTACAGTCATTCTTTTTTCCCTGAAGAACAGGAGCGTCTTAACAATATGCCAGATATATTTATATTTACTTCCTCTTTTCACTTTCCCCGGTTCTGTATAATTCTCGGCTGCAACCTGTGCATCAAATCCTAATCCCATTCCGTTAAAAAAGATCATGCCATTACACGACCCGGCATCCATTTCAATTTGGTTTTTCTTAAAAAAGATATCCCATTCCTTGTCTCCCAACCTGTTTGGGAAACCCAGGATTTGTACGAAATCATTTCCTGTACCGGCAGGAATTATTCCTGCAGTAATATCTTTTTTATCAACAAGTGGCCGCGACATTTCATTAAAGGTTCCGTCACCGCCTACTGCAATTATATATCTGAATCCTCTTTTGTAGTACTGCTCTGACAATTCAGTCGCGTGTCCGCTTCTTTCAGTGAAAACAATCTCTGCATCAATATTATGCTTTTGAATCATTTCCTTGAGCTTTGGGACAATTAACCTGCCAAATCCGTTGCCTGCTATTGGGTTAACAATAAAAACCCATTGCTTCTTTTCGTTATCCATGTCAGAACTTTTCAATATTTTGGAAGTTTTTATAAAAGAGAATCATAAATAGTACATATTAATTTATTTTAAATCTAATACTAATGATAAGCCGATTCGATAACAGTTTTAACTGTTTCTAATATTTCACAGTCATTCTTTCCCAATAATTCTTCTCTTTTGATAGGCTTATGGATGACTACATCAAGTTTTGAATCAAAGTTAATATAAAACCTGTTTTTTGGTTTTAATTTATAGAACCCGTTCAGTGTAACCGGCAATATCTCAATTTCTCTGGTCCTGAAGAGGTATATGAATCCCCTGTAGAACTGATTTATTTTCCCATTAAGTGTTCTTGTTCCCTCGGGGAAGATTGCAACTGATTGATATTTAGATTTATGAATAAGCTGATCAATCATTTCCTTTGTATTTCTGTAGTTCGGTTCTTTGAAGGGAACGTAATCCATCATTTTCAATAAGTTGCTGAAGAGAGGAACCTTAAGAAGCCGTTCATGGCCAAACCACGATATTCCGGGGTAAAATGATGTTATCGCCACAATATCAAAAAGACTTGCATGGTTAGCAACCAGAATATACTTTTCTCCTTTTTTAATGTTTTCTTTTCCTGAAACCCGGAATTTTTTTCCCATAATTATGAAAACTGATTTTGCCCAAATCTGAAAGACAAAACGGATCACTTTTTTTAAATGTAATAAGGTGAGAATCAAAACAATCAATACTCCTATGGCAGTGTAGCAATAGAGTATTCCAAATAATAAAATCGAAATAACGGCGTAAAGTCGTGAACGCATTATTTATGGATATTTCTTAGCGACTGAAAAATAGCTATTTTTTTTATTCAAATGTAATCTGACACGATATTTGCACTTTTACTTTGACTCACAACCGTCAGCAGTATATCAAAACCCAGGTTATTAGTTTTTTATTTTTTAGATCTGTTATTAAAACTGAGGCTGACTGATCCCAGGAAGCCTCAGTTTTTAATTTAACATCTTTGATAAAAGATCAATCTATTGACATATTGATCGTTAAAACGTTTCTGAAAGATATCGGCTTACTTAGTATTTCTCCGGCGACAATTCAGATCTTGTTCTCCTGATATTCTTTTATGTTATCAGATTGGAGATGAATAAAAAAATAATTATTCTTGTGCATTAAATAATATTTGAAAACATTATTTTTTATGGAAGATTTTCTTCAAAAACTTGCTCTATGTGTTGAAAACGGGAAGATTAACAAATCATCTCCCTATCCACCGAATATGAAAGACCAGGATGGAGCAGATGAGTTGGCAAAAAGAGCGCTCGAAGAAGGAGTAAAACCTGATGAAATTCTTGAAAATGCTCTTATCCCTGCAATGGCTAATGTGGGTAATAAGTTCAGCAGAAAAGAGATATATGTTCCTCAGATGTTAATGGCAGCAAAAGCAATGAGCAGCGCTATGGTGCATCTTAAACCATTTTTCCAGTCGGGCGAAACAAAAAGAAAAGGAAAGTTTATTATCGGAACTGTGTCAGGAGACCTGCATGATATAGGTAAAAACCTTGTTGCTATGATGATTGAAGGCGGTGGATGGGAAGTTATTGACCTGGGAGTAGACGTGGGCGCAGAAAAATTTCTTAAAGCACTGGATGAAAATCCAAATGCCATCATCGGATTGTCGGCATTGCTGACTACTACAATGGAAAATATGAAGAAAATAGTGATGGTTATCAGGGAAAAGTATTCTTCATCGAAAATCCTCGTCGGCGGAGCCCCTGTTACAATGGAATATTGTAAAAAAATAGGAGCGGATTTCTATTCCCCCGATCCGCAGGGTGCAGTAAATTATCTGAAGCAACTTGCCAGTTGATTTTAACCCTTCCCCAAATCTTTTCCCTTAAAAAATATGGGAAGGGGAACGTATTTATGATAAATTGGTTAATACTCAATATAATGCAGACGATACTTCGGGGAATATCCAATAAGGTAACAATTGATTCAAATGGTCCTGTTATCATAATAGGTGAATGCATAAATCCCACGCGAAGAAAAAAACTCGTTTCCACACTTCAGGAAGGAAACTTTGAATATATGCTGGAACTTGCTGAAAGTCAGATCAGGGCCGGCGCAGATGTTCTCGATGTAAATGTGGGTTTCCCGGGAGTTGATGATATTAGACTTCTACCTGAGACGGTTTTGGCAATCAGAGGTAGTTTTGATGTTCCACTTTGTCTTGATTCTCCAAATCCCAAAGCAATTGAAGCTGCATTAAAAGTAGCTGGTGGCAAATGTCTGATCAATTCTGTTAATGGTGGAGAGAAATCATTAATTGCTCTTCTTTGCATAGCAAAGGAATATGAAGCTGCAATAATAGGGTTGACAATGGATGATGACGGAATAACACACGATCCTGAAAAACGATTGGCTATTGCCGAAAAGATTCTTTCAAGAGCTGTAAAAGAAGGAATTAAAGAAGAGGATGTTATTATCGATCCTCTGGCCATGGCAGTCAGCGCCGACTCAAAAGCATGTATTGTGACTCTTGAAACCATCAGACTTGTCCATCAGAAACTTGGATTGAACATAACTATGGGTGCCAGCAATATATCATTCGGCTTGCCGGGCAGGGAGGCTCTTAACTCTGCATTTATATCATTAGCGATTTTTAATGGTCTGACATGCCCGATAGCTAATCCTGAAAAAATAACAGCTGCAATACGATCTGCTGACCTGGCTTTAGGCAGAGATGATTTTGCAGTAAGGTTTGTAGAATATTTTCAAAGCAGGATTTAACTCATTTAGATTTTGTAGCTTTAGTTCAAATTCAAAATATGTCAGCTATAAAACCTGCCCGCAGATGGCAGCCGGCTTTTTTCCCGTTTAAAAAGGAATCATTCGGCAAACGACTTCTTGCAAAAGTTGAGATTTGTGTTAAAGGACCTCTGTTTGGTTGCCGTATGTGTGGCAACTGTCTTCTTCAGGAAACAGCTTTTATATGCCCTATGGAATGTCCCAAAGGAATGAGGAATGGTCCCTGTGGAGGAATAACTCCTGAAAAAAATTGTTATGTTGACGAAACACGCAAGTGTATCTGGTATGCTATTTATAAAAGAGCCCTTAAAACCGGACGTGAGGAGACACTTCTTGAAGTATTGCCACCTCTTGATTGGAATAAAGTCGGTACAGAAACCTGGGGAGATGTGATACGCCAGATTAAGAAGGTTGGAACAAGAAAATTCGTTGGTGGAATTATATCTGGAGATAAAATAATAAAAGCCGCAACCTGGGACAGCGTTTTTAAAACGATCAGGCAGCCTGAATGGTGGTCTGGCGATGCTGATTATCACCCGGCCCCTGAAAGAGAACCTGTAACTGACCTTGAAAGACAACTTCGTGAAGGTAAATTTGTTGTCGCTACCGAAGTGACACCGCCTCTTGGAGCGGGGACGGATAAACTTATTCGGGATATTGAGTCAGTTAAACCTTATGTCACTGCAATAAATTTTACAGATTCCTCTTCTGCTCGTCCTAAGATGTCAAGCATCGGATGCTGTAAGGTTGCTATAGATCACGATTCTGAACCTGTATTTCAGGTTGCTGCCCGCGATACAACCAGGTCGGGTCTGCAATCGACTGTTATCGGAGCGAACGCCATTGGAATTAAAAACATTCTTTGTGTGACAGGAGACAATTCGATTATAGGCCCGGCACCCACGAGTAATATGAATTTGCTTGATATCGATTCTGTACAGATGCTGTGGATTATCCGGAAAATGAGAGACGATGGAGTCTATCTCGACGGAAGAAATTATAAAAACCTTCCCAGACTTTTTCTTGGTTCTGCGACTTCTCCTTTCGCTTTTGAGCCTGAATTACAGGCACTTAAAGATCAAAAAAAAGTCAATGCCGGTGCCCAGTTTTTTCAGACTAATCTTATTTTTGAACCGGATAGACTTGATTTGTGGCTGGAACAACTTGACAAAAGGAATGTTCTTAATAAAGTTTTTATCCTGGTTGGCGTTGCCCCTCTTAAAAGCTATAAAGTTGCTCAGTATCTTCATACCAAAGTTCCTGGTGTGAGCCTTCCCGAGAAAATTATGATGAGAATGGAAAATGCAGGGGAATCAGCTTCTGAAGAAGGCGTTCAGATAGCACTGGAAGTGATTGACTCTGTAAAACGGAAACAGGGGATAAATGGAATTCATATTATGACATTAGGCTGGGAATCAATAGTTCAGAGACTTGTGACGGAATCCGGACTTGGTTTGCCGACCTGCTGAATGGGTTAATTACATACTAAATTACTTATGACAGGTTCAACCTATCAATTTGATTTTAAAGATCTTAATATCAGCTCTTCATTGATAGAGAGGGTTTTAGGTTACAAGGAGGGTGAAGATCGTGAACTTGTTACAAATCTGATTGAAGAGATTCTGACAGATTCCCGTAAAATAAGTATCATAAAAGCTGAATACAGGGTCTACAAGGACGTTCGGTTTGACAATGAAACAAAATCGATCACTATTAATAATATCAGATTCCAGATAAAGAAAATCGTTTTTAGTCAGATAAAAAAATCAGATTCTGTAGCTCTCTTTCTATGTACGGCGGGGGCTGAAATCGGACAACAAAGCAGAGAGGCCATGCGTGACAGAGATTTATTAAAGGGCTATATTTATGATGTTATTGGCAGTGAGATAGTTGAAGCAGCTGCAGATCTTATGCAGGCTGATCTTGAAAGAAACATGCTAAAAATAAGGAAAAAAATAACAAACCGTTACAGTCCGGGTTATTGTGGGTGGGATGTAGCAGAACAGCATAATTTATTTGAGCTTCTTCCTGAAAATTTTTGCAATGTAAAACTGACATCTTCCGCTCTTATGGATCCTGTCAAATCAGTCAGTGGAATTATTGGCATCGGAGAGAATGTCAATTTCAATCCATATACATGCCGTATGTGCGATATGAAAGACTGTGTATACCGGAGGAGAGTAAGAGTTTAAGGGTGTTGCATTTATTTTTCGGTTTTGGCTAATTTAAAAAAGCTCTCCGGTGGTCCCAGGTAACTGGGTTTTAAGCCACCTGAATTTATAATAATTTTTTGCAAAACAACTCCCTGATCGATCATGAATATTTTAAGCGTATGATAACCTGGAGTATTCAGGGTATGAGTTGAATGGCTTAAACGACAGTTGTCCCTGACACATTTTTCCCAATCTGCGTTTCCGTTACGGGCATTATAAGTTTCCGGAACAAGCGTTACAATCTGGGGAGTATCGTTGTCGAAAGAAATTGCATACTGCAAAGCTCTGCCTGATATGAAATTAAGTGTTGGTGAGAAGACAGACGTAACATCTAATGTCCCAGTATTGAACAAATACATCTGATATTCAAGATATGGAGAGTTCTTTCCCGGTATTGCAGGAGCGGCATCGACTTCTGAAGTGGCTCTCATGGCTGACAGCGTATGTCCGTAATCTTCGATCCTTATCCAATGTCTTGTTGCTTCATCAGTCAGCCGGCTGAAATGTTCGGCTTCAATTGACACATATCCGTTTCCTTCGATAAAACCAGTGAGCGACACTGGCGTTACTTCCGAAGGATTAAAGGCTCTTATGCCAATAGTTATTTCGTTTCCGTCTCCTGTAATTTTTACATGACCACTGTTCCGGCCTTTCGGTATTTTATTCCAATCAACTGTGACCAGGATACGATCGTCAAATCCGAAAGGACCTTTAGTTTTGTCAATTTTTATCCATGGATCTTTTGTCAATATAATATATGTAATTGAGCTTTTTCCTTTATTATAAACATCAATGTAATGAGTTTGCCTGTTAAAGATGTCAAATTCAGGAAGTACCGGATCAGTCTTATCACCGGGCCACGAAGCTTCAGAACCTTCAATTGACACACCCAGAGTTGGTTTATCCTGCACATCCAGTTCCTTCAGGTTTACAGCCTTCAGGCTGTTCACTGGTGGATCGGCCCAGGTTGTATATCCCAGGTGCGATTGGTCCATAAAATGTTTCCATTTCCCTCCGGCGAAATCATGATTGAAATACCCCATAAGGCTGGTATCACTACTAAACAACTGTTTTGTCTTAGCTGCTAAATCATTTGTACTCGCACGTCCCTGACGGGAATAAAGATCATTTAATCCTGCTGTAAAGTATAATTCGTTGACAAGTGCGCCGGCTTTAGCGGGAAAGAGCACCAACTGGTAGAAGGCGTCGTGCATTTCAACAGGAAGTTTTTTTAATATTTTTTCTGCTTTCGCGGAAATAGTGTCATAATCTTTAACCACACGCTCGGCTTCATAATAATTAATAAGGCTATAAGTTGATGGAGAGAGTAATTCAGGCTTGCGTCGGGCATTAAACTTTGTGTAATCTGACAATATTCCTGCTATTTCAGCCCGACATGTGTTTCCAAATTGCCTTTCAGCCCATAATTCTGTGTACTCATTTAAATTTTCGCCGGTCTCTTTCTGAGTGTCCCAGGCCAGGTCAAGAAAGTATTCGATAGGAAGTTCGTAACCTTTAAAATGTCCGACATTGACTATCCATATCCTATCGGCACCATATTGTTTTGCCAGTGACATTTGGTCCCAGATCTTTGCAAGTGGATTTGTGTTTATCCACTGATAACTCCTTGGTCCGCCGTGATAATCAAAATGATAATATATTCCTGCACCTCCGCTTCGCTTGCGCTCTTCCGCTGTTGGTAAACGACGTATATTTCCCCAGTTATCCTCAGCCCATAAGAGGGTCACATCGTCGGGGACTCTCATTCCGGCTTTGTAATAATCCTGAACCTCTTTGTAAAGACACCATAACTGAGGAATCTTAGTTATATCAGGGTTTATTTCCTCTGTCATGATCTTTCGCTGAACACCCACAATTTTTTCGAGCATTGACATATTTGCCTGAGGACCGCCGGGGGCCATTTCGGTATCATTTGCACCTCTGAGTCCTATAGTAACTATGCTTTCATAATCTTTGTTCCTTTTAATCCCTTCACGCCAGAAAGCCTCAAGAATATCCGGGTTTTTAGAATAGTTCCACGTACCCAGGCTTCTCAGGTAACGGCGATCCCATTCTTTCTGTGCCCTTAGCATGGGCTCCTGATGCGAATTTCCCATTACAATTCCGTATTCATCCGCTAATTTCGGATTTTGAAGATCATCCTCATTAAACGCGTTATTCCACATGGCCGGCCAGAGATAATTGCCTTTCAGTCTTAAGATCAATTCAAAAAGTTTTGTATAAAATTCATGACCATAGTTGGCAACATCGACTGGTATAGGCGGATTAGTTCCCACCGAAACAAAGCCAAATTTTTCTCTTATCCAGTTTGTAAGGTCAGGAGCTTCGTCATTTAGAAATATTCCCCTGTATTTTACAGATGGTGAACCTTGTATGTACATTCCTGGATTCACGTAGATCGCCTTCTCCTTTAAAACCGGAACATCAGCCCACCAGTACCAGGGTGATACGCCAATCTGCTTTGATATTTCGTAAATACCATAAATTGTTCCCCGTTTGTCACTTCCGGCGATTATTAAGGCTTCTTTGACTCCCGGGAAAGGTCTCTGGACCGTTTGGACTATATATTTTTCCCATTGACCGGCTATATCTGTCACATCAATTTTATTATCCTTCACAAGTTTGTCAATGAGAAAGCTATTGCCTATAGTTCCTGCAACAATTATCTCTTTGGCATTGGGTACATTTCCGGTAAATAATTCGGGAACAGATGATGTGACTTTACCAATATCTGACTGAAGATCTTTAAAGGCTCTGATCACCCCGGGCCAGTCATCTGAACTTACCAGAAGCACAGCCGATTTTCCGGATGCCGAAATAGTAAATTTGCCTTTCCCTTTTTCAAAAGAAATGAATGTTCCATTTTTAGCAACAGATTGAGTATAGCTGAATTGAGCTATGCAAACTATTACAAAAAAAAGAAATAAAAATTTTCGCATGTAAATATTATTTTATATGTATTGAACTGTGGAACTCCTTTGCTCCACTTAACCCTTCCCCTGCCCCCCGATAGATCGGGGCAGGCTTTCCCTTACACAATAAGGGAAGGGTGTAGAAGCATAATTTATAATAATTTACGCCCCTTCCTTTAGCCTTAAGGGAAGGGGATGGGGGATGGGTTAGAAAAATACCAAAATGAGACATACTTTTAAGATAATCTTTAAAATTCTACAACTTTCCAGTATGCATTCTCAGGTTTGAAATTCTGATCGAATAGCAGAGGATAATTTTTTCTTCCTCATTAAGGTTTGTTAAGCAATATAAAAGTACACATTTTTGCAGACATTGCTATCGGTTATTATTAATAATGCAACCGATTGCAGAAATTTTATAGCTTAATTTCATAATTCTCGTTTTTTCCTTAATTTTGCCAATTATCTGTTATTAGATGAAGATTAAGAAGGAAATCACTATTTATGAGATAGCTAAGGCACTGAATATCTCCCCTTCAACGGTGAGCAGAGGACTAAAGAATCATCCTCATATCAGGAAGGAGACAAAAAAGAACATCATTGCAATGGCCAAGGAGATGGGTTATCAACAGAACAAGTTTGCCAGCAATCTCCGTCAAAAACATACAAATACAATTGGTGTGGTTGTTCCGAAATTAGACAGCTATTTCATGGCTACCGTTATTTCGGGAATTGAAAAGATCACAGCACAGTACGAATATGGTTTGATTATCAGCCAGTCTCAGGAGTCATGGAAGAAAGAGATCTCCTGCATTTCTACATTGTTTAACAGCAGGGTCGATGGATTGCTTGTTTCGCTGGCATTTAATACTAAAAACCTTGAACATTTCAATGTACTTCTGAATAAAGATATTCCGGTTGTTTTTTTCGACCGTGTTGCAGATTACGACGGATGTATAAGCATAGTGATTGATAATTATAAAGCAGGCTATGAGGCGACATCACATCTGATAGAGCAGGGATGTAAACGCATTGTGCATATCGGTGGAAATTTATTAAGAAACGTCTATTCAGAGAGATTCGATGGATATAAACAGGCTCTTGCTGACAATAAACTCGAATTTGACCAGAGTCTTGTTGTGATAAGTGATATGACCGGACCGGCAGGTACAGATACAGCAAAAAAAATATTGAAAATGATACCCAGACCCGACGGAATATTTGCCTCAAACGACACTACCGCTGTGGCTGCAATGGTTGAACTCGAAAGAGCCGGGGTAATAATTCCCGATGAAGTAGCAGTGGTCGGGTTTAATAACGACCCGATTAGTCAGGTTATAAAGCCAAATCTTAGCACAGTGGATTATCCTGCAAGACAAATAGGTGAAATTGCTGCTACTTCTCTCATCAATAAGTTAAAAAATTCAGAATCAGCAAATTTCAGTACTTTAATATTAAAGCATAACTTTATCTGCCGTCAATCATCACTTAGAACCGTGAAAAAATAGGAAATGTTCTATGAAAAATCATTTTGATAACAGAATTGCGATAGTAACGGGAGGAGCTTCAGGGATCGGCTTTGCCATTGCAAAAAAATTTGTACAGAATGACATCAGAGTTATCCTGATGGGACGCGACAAAACCCGCCTTAGGATGGCTTGCGAGACACTTGGGGTTCTTGCTGACTTTGTGGTGTGTGACCTTGCAGAACTAATCAAATTGCCTGAAATAGTAAATAAAATATGGGAAAATTATGGCAGGATAGATATCCTCGTTAATAATGCCGGGATGCATCTGAAAAAACCGATAAAAGAGGTAACAGATGAGGATTTTCAGAAAGTAATACTGACAAATCAGACAGCTATGTTCAGCCTTACCAGGGAGGTAGCTAATGTAATGCAGCAGCAGCGCTCTGGTGTTGTATTGAACATTAGTTCAATGGCCTCTCAATACGGATTACCGTATGTAATTGCCTACACAGCCTCAAAGTCAGCGATTGAAGGGATGACCAGGGCTATGGCTGTTGAACTCGCTCAATATGGCATAAGAGTGAATTGCCTGGCTCCGGGGTTTATTAAAACGAATATGTCGGCTCTGGCACTTGAGAAAGATCCTGAACGCAAAAAGAAGGTTCTTTCAAGAACTCCATTAGGCAGGCTTGGGAGTACTGAAGAAGTGGCGGATGCAGCATTATTCCTGGTCTCAAAATCATCCTCTTTTATTACCGGTATTATTCTACCTGTAGATGGTGGAAACTCGATAGGATTTTAAAAGGCTCAGAGCAAATGGCACAGGGCTCAGGATAAGAATCCATAAGCATTGAAAAACCAAGAAGATAATATTGTAAATAACTTACAATAGTGAAAATAACTGAAGCAAAAGTTATCGTATGCTGCCCAGGAAGAAACTTTGTTACCCTGAAAATAATAACAGATCAGGGAATTTTCGGATTAGGTGATGCTACACTCAATGGAATGGAAAAATCGGTTGTCGCATATCTTGAGAATTATTGTATTCCATCGTTAATAGGACGTGATCCGGCAAATACTGAAGATATCTGGCATTATTTCTATCGGGGCGTTTATTGGCGGCGTGGAGCTGTCTCAATGACTGCCGTTTCAGCTATAGACATGGCGCTGTGGGATATAAAAGGGAAAGTTCTGAATACACCTTTATATAATTTGATAGGAGGAAAAAGCCGAGATAAGGTTTTAGTATATTGTCATGCATACGGGAAAAATATAGCTGAAACACTGATTGATGTCGGAAAATATGTTGAGAAAGGATTCAGAGCTGTACGTGTTCAGTCAGGTATTCCGGGAATTGAACACACCTATGGTGTACCAAAAGATAATAAACATTATGAACCGGCGCATAAAGGATTGGCACATGAAGAAGTATGGGATACCCCAAGATACCTTAATTTCGTACCGGAATTATTTGAGAAGGTCAGAGAAACTTTCGGAGATAATATTCATCTTCTTCACGATGCTCATCACCGGTGTACTCCGGTTGAGGCAGCCAGGTTAGCTAAAGAACTTGAACCATATCATCTTTTTTGGCTTGAGGATCCTGTTGCAGGAGAGCTTCAGGAAGGTCTCCGACTGATCCGACAACATTCTGTAACTCCAATTGCTATCGGTGAGGTATTTAATACAATTTACGATTATTCCTCACTTTTTACTGAACAACTGATCGATTATATAAGAATGCCGATTGTACACGGAGGCGGAATAACCCATTTGCTCAAAGTGGCAGCTATGGCCTCAGTTTACCACATCAATACAGGATTTCATGGGGCAACGGACCTTTCTCCGGTGAATCTTGCCGCCTCTGTTCACTTTAATATGGCAGATCGGAAGAGCGTCGTGTAGGG
>OCZT010000984.1_pt1 | contig 29261 bp, 23 predicted proteins | sample 1539031 | NCBI WGS metagenome assembly OCZT01 (sample SAMEA3539308, study PRJEB22396) | soil metagenome | biome: tundra; feature: field; material: soil | place: USA | collected 2010-05 | depth 0.15 m | reverse complement strand
TTGCTCTAATAAAGAAAATTTCTACAATAATATGGAATCTGATCACAAATGATTAATGGACGAAGATAAAAGAAGGATATCAAAAGCGAAAAATTCAAAAGAGGAAGATCTTCGAAACTGATATATTCCCAGTTGACACTATTATAACTATAAATATAACTATAAATAATGGAAAAAGTGAACTTATAGAGAAAAGAACTATATCGTGTATGATTAACCAGTTCAGTCGCTGACTTTATGATGTCAAAATTTGAGTATTAACGTTTTTTAGAGTGACTGAGAGTGTTAAAATTATATTGCTTGCGTTCTCATCCGAAAAAATCTAGAAGCTCCTAACAGCGCTTAAGAGACCCTGCTTGGAAGAGATTAGGTGATGGACTCACGGGTTGCAAGTTTTTATTTTATCCCTTCACTTATAAAGTAGATTTTACGGAGTAGGCGCTGGAGTATTTCTTGTGGAATAGGTCTTAGATATAGTCTTAACAGATGAGAACGCAATTCATACTAGGGTCTCAACCTATATAATATTTTTAACATATAATATTATTTTGTTCTTTTGTTTATATAATATGTCTATAACATTCCTTTGTTGCTTTAACTTTATAGTATTCTAATAGATTTCAGAGCTACAACCACCGCTTCAAAATTTCTAATATTATATAATTAACTATATACAGTTTTCAGAGAATAAATGGGAAAAAATAAGAACGACAAATATAACGAAAAGAACTAACAAGGACCTAAAAAAAGAAGCAAAATCGTAGATAATTCCCCCTAAACAAAAATGAGTATTTGAACTGCTAGCCTCAATAACAATTGACATGAATGAAGACTGGATTAGAGCGAATAGTAATAGAAAAGCAATCACAAAAAGAATAATATATATAGAGTTGATCTTACAGAAAATTATGCATACTGCTGATATTTTTGACCAGGATCCCCTTTATTCGAATAATTTTTTCTACGAAAATTTGGTAAAAGGCTTCTATTATCTAATCAATTACCTGAAGATATTCATGATAGAGTTTTTCTGCTATTCTTGCCAAAAACACATTCGCACATCATCCAGATTAAAAATTTAGAGTATAAAAATAGAGTGGGCTTTTTTTGAATCTTTCGTTTTTTTACAAGTATGTAGAGAAACCGAGAGTACGAACTAAAAATATCTGTGATCTTTTTGGAAAAACTCTTGATAGTTGAATCATATTACTCTACCGAATAACCTGCAACTTGCTGAAGGATGGAAATTTCTTAGAGGGCCTTTATTAACTAATAGAACTCTATTTTCAGCTACCTTTGCACTATAATATGAAACGTTTCATGCAAATAATTTTATCTATAAATAAGATATTACATTTTTTTTGTGCGAAGTACCGTGAAAAAATTATTTTAGTGAATGATATCATCAATTATTCTGAAATATACACGATTTGAAATTGGGAAATATACGTTTTTGATTTGGATTAAATAGGTAATAATGATGATCGTATATATCTTTTAATTGGTAATGAAACAAAATATTCTCTTTCAAGAATGGTAAGATTGAAAAAAATACCAAAGTAAAGGAAATTGTTAAAAATAATATGAGACTAAAAACATTTCTGGGCTGGTGGACTGCGGAATTATTGAGGTTAAATGGAATGTGAGTTAATGTACGACTTCCAATGTACTTAGAAAAGGTGTTGAAAATAGAGAAATTAGAAAAAAAGAAATATATAAGCAAATGAAAATATTTGACTTTGAACAACTCCTTTATATCCAAAGCAATGGCGAAAGCATATACAGTTGATTGCTGCGGGATAAGCAGTCGAAATTGTATTTTAGATGTCAGCTATTGATAATTTTTTTATTTTTTCATTAGTAGTAATAATAATGATCTATTGCATCAAAATAAATGTCTTTAAACTGATTCCCTGTGGGTTGAATAGTTATAGAAAAAGGTCAAAATAAGAATGGGAATTTATTTACTTGATATCTATGAACAAGTACCAGAACTTTCCTAAATAATTTAGAAGAATACTGTAAACTCCTCCATTTGATACTACCAAAAACAGATATCTATAAAAATTGAGAGCAAAAATTATCGCTTCCATAAAAAGGCCATGAACGAAAAAAAAGTATTTTCAATCGGAGAGCGCGCTTTAATCCTTCGCCTATCTGAGATTTTCAAAATCCCAGAAGGCGAGGAGAAAGAACAAAAAGGAATACTCATTGATGCAGGTTCAGATGACTGTGCAGTCCTTGATCTGAAAGGAGAAGACTGTCTGGTTTTTACCATAGACATGTTGCACAGAACCACAGATTTTCCTGAGGAAATGACCCCATGGCAGATGGGATGGATGTCTGCAGCCGTAAACCTGAGCGATATTGCGGCCATGGGTGCAGAACCCACCGGGCTCCTTATGGCAATTGGCATGCCTGAAGATACTGAAATTGCTTTCGTCGAAGAACTTGCAAAAGGCATGCGAGCATGTGCCGAATTTTGCGGAACTGCAATCATCGGAGGTGACCTTGATACCCACAAAGAACTGACAATTACAGGAACAGCACTTGGCAGGGTAAAAAAAAGCCAGCTTCTTCTTCGTCGTGGAGCAAAACCAGGGAATCTGCTATGTGTTACAGGACACACAGGTTCTGCAGGAGCCGCTCTCCGGTCTATTAAGTCTAAAAGACCAATAAGTGAAACTATCCTTAAGACTCTTTTCGAACCTTTACCCCGCACTTCAGAAGCCCGGATATTGGCTCAGTCCGGAGCGGTTACATCCATGATAGATACGAGCGATGGCCTTGCCATGTCCCTTTACGACCTTGCCAGAGAAAGCCATGTGGGCTTTAAAATTCAGGGAAATAACCTCCCCGTCATCAGGGAAGTGAGAGAATTCGTCTCAAGTTTTGAAGAATTGATGGAACTTTGCCTTTACACAGGTGGAGATTTCGAGCTTCTTATTACAATTGACCCGCAGCAAATCAAAAAAGTACAAAACTTATGCAATTTAGCTGTTATAGGAAAATGCACAGAGTATAAAAATGGTATTGTATTAAAATCTCCTGGATGCAAGCTGACAAACATAGAACAGAGAGGATACCAGCAACTAAAAGCTGAATACCATTGATAAATTTTCCTGTTACTGAACTAACTTTTTCTCCAAAAAACTTATGGATTAGAGAGATAGTAAGAACTATTGGCTGGGAAACTTCACACAGATAACAAAAAGTGAATGAGTTGAGAATATCTAACATAAAATAAAGGGTTTATCGAAATCCTACTTTGTCATAAACAATAACTCAATTACTAGAAATAATTTTGTTGATATTATTCTGATTTGTAGGAATGCACGTGGAATTAACAAGATTTGAAACTACAGAATTAGAAAAATGGATTTATGGTCAAGAACATATATCTCTATACTAAATTTAAATGCAAAGTTGAACCATGGGAAAAAAGAAGAATATAGAAGAAAAGGAATAAAAGAACCTTTTTTCAGCATATTTTATACAGTAAAACATTGATCTTGATAGTTACATAGTCTTTAAAAGATGATAATGTAGAACGAATATATTCTTTTAGCTTTAATTATATTTTAGAACTATATCCAGACTTAGATGGTATATAGGAAATATGCAAGCGTTTTTACCGCATGCTAAGCCATATGAAAGTATATCTTAGAGGAAAGTGAAAATTAATGAGTTACTGGAATTATATCGGGACTTTAAAAAACTATTATAAGGTTATCTTGTTCATTATTAAGATTATCCGTAATTTTCACATACGTTCTACTTTAAAAAATTTTAATAAACACCTAAATGTCGTTTATGCTTAGAAAATATATATAAATAACTCGTGAAAAACAGAGATTAATCAAAATTCTCTTTAGTACATATATTTTAGCTTCATCAAAATTTTGCCATATGTATTCTTATATCCTTTATGTCAATTTATTATTTAGCATATATGTTTTTCTCAAAAATATACTTTAATGACAAAATATATTTACAACATCCCATTATTTCTTAAATTATACGCAAATTTTCATTTATCACATTCATATCCTAAATCGATCGCGCTTATTAATGCCAGGAAAACTTGAAAATAGCACTAAAACAACGATATACTCTGAAATTGCAGAAATTCTGCTTCAGGAGAGATGGAAAAAGATGGACATGCACGTACATTCTTCCTGCTCTTATGATGTACCTCCCACAAAAACAATGCATCCAAAGATTATTTTTAGAAAATAAAGGGCTTGGAAGCTCGATTTCGCGACTTTTACAGATCATGGCACTGTCAAAGCTTACGATCTACTTGGCTGGGACAAAGGAGTATTGATTCCAGGAGTTGAAATTGCAATCAAAGATCCTGATAAAATCTGATATACTCCACTTATTAACGTTTTTGAGCTTTATTCAGAAAAATTTGAAGAACTTGAGGCGATTGCAAACAAAGAATATAACTTTAAAAGCTTTATCCATTACCTCAGAATTAACGATTTCCCGCACATATATAATCATCCCTACTGGTTTGCTACTGGAGACCATCCTCATTTATGGGCTGTGCCATACATAACTCATAAAACCGTTTTATGTTATCGAATATAATATGCAGGACCTAATGGGACAAAATCTCATAATTACGACACTTGCGAGAAAATAAGGGAAAAGGGTGGTTGCGACCATAGACAACCATACCGGAGGCATTGGAGCTGTTATACAATAGCGAAAGGGGAAACATTCAAATAATTATTTTAAAATATCAAACGAGGGAAATCATATATTGCAGTTGAAGGAGGGACCAGAAGACACCTTACAAAATAATTAAATTCATGGGTTGAGCTCGTATTTTTAATGGATAGAAATGCAAGGAATGAAATTAATCTCACCACGAACGTATATAGCTTCGACAGAATAATAAGTATCATTGCAAACGAAAAAATGAAACATTTTCCTAGAATCAACAGTTTAACAATGAAATTTTTCAAAAATTTTTCCAGATCAGAACTTCCTACCTGCGTATATATAAAGACTGAGAAACCTCTGGTTTCCAAGATAGAAAAAGTCGTGAATCTGATAGCATGAACCTTTTAATTGCTTAAAAGATTTAGGATTTTGATAAGCTCTATATGTTGTCAGATGCTTATAAATGGTATATACTAGACTCTTAAAAATTAGAGTTTTATCAAAATTATTGATTATATAACCCTGATTTGATAATCTGATCTTTATGCTGAAAGTAGATTGTCATATTTTAGAGAAATGAAGAAGTAATATGGGGGTTGACAAATTTTTGGTTGATCGTTTATGGAGCCCATGTGAGCAACTTGTTGAAACGGCGATTTATAAAAATATTCAAAAAAAAATAAAATTGGAGTTTCAGCACCTCAGGCAATAACGTCCTTTCTCAAGATGTAAGCAACCATCTCAGGATTAAGTTTACTATCCCTTGATACTTTTTCCTCAATAGCTTCAGTTGATTTACCTTCAACTTTTAGTTCTTTTATTTCCTCAATTATTGACGAAGGAATGCGATAGTACTCGTTTATATCCTTCCTGTGTCCCCAGACGTCTCCTTCGATAAGCTGGATACGCTGCATTTCAAGGAACATTTCAATTGATTTTGAGACTGTTCTCCTGTAAGATTTTGGAAGCTGTATGACCTCAACCTTTGGACAGTTCTCGACCAACGAAAAAATATCTTTGTTTGAAGGCCTGAAAGCTAGATGCACTATCCTTTCATTCGGATTCAATGTAAAAATTTCTTCTCGCGAACTCACAACCCTTATTTTCAAAGTTAATCCTCCAGATCTACTCATTTTGTTCTTGCGATAGAAAAATATTCTTCATTAAATATTTTGCTATAACAACATTAATTATTTAGACAGAACTGATATTTAATTCTTTCTTTTCTTTGAGGAGAATTTCACCGCGAATAATAAAAAAATAGCATATATGTCATTATTTTAAATAAAATATGAGGATAAATTAAAATAAACTCCCTGAAAATAATGATTAATAAAAAGATAAAAATCAAAATTCGATCGGAATTAGTTTTTAGAGGTTAGAGCATCGGAGAAATCTACTAATATCGCTTGATATCACAAGAATTCATCATTAAATCAAACCGCCTACAACTGCAACAAATAATAAAAAGTCTCTTGCCTTATAACCTATCACCCTAATAATTTCATCTTTTAATTTACCTAAATTGGGAAAAATATTATTGAGATCATTGAATTTTAGATAGGGCACTTAAATCGAGAACAAATTATAAAATAAATTATATATAATACACTTACAGAAATGTATAAAGAGTCATGTTATCAAGGTTTCAATAACTCACATACATAACCAAATTTAGGATATGGTCCTCGCAGTAAAAATTAATGCTTTAAAAACTTAAAAAAAATGAATTATCGTCAAGTGTATATATACCTCTACCAACTATACATAAAAATTTAACAAAAAAGATACTGAAAAAGTGAAAAGAAAAAAGCTTCCTCTTTAATCCCTTCGTCCATATCTTTATTGATGATACAAAGCCAGATAAATTGAACACAAATAATTAATCCAAAAATAACATAAATTCTTGGAATAATAGGCACAAACAAATAAGATACTTCTCAACCCATCTTTATTTACTATTGATTTCATCATTATCTTGGCTAGTAAGGTTATCCTACATTTGATTTCTAAAAATAGTTCGAAAAATAATCAGTGAATTGCCATCGAAAACTAAAGTTTGACTTGATCATGGATACCAAATTGCCCTTTTAAACAATTCAACTACCAAAATAAATATTATAGTCCCATTGTCAGAAATAGTAACAATTTTTGTGGTTTAGGCATCATAAAAGTTTTTTCATTGCTATTATTCTCAGTATATCAAGAGAAAAATAGCAACAAAACAACGACAAAAGAATCTTGTTCTCATAATGAAATCCACCTATACCTCGAAATATATAGCAACTATAAGCAAACAATAACTTTTTCTTTCTATTCATTTTGAAAGAAATCCTTAAAACCTTTTCATCAAATTCTTTTGCATCCTAGAAACATAAAGAGCTAAAATTTCACCTAAACTCCTAAAGCATTAAGGATCTTTTTCATTCTTCGAGAACATTAAACACCCTTCAGGTAAGATTCAGCTGCAGCAGTTAAGATGACCTCTTCAATTATCGAACATTTCTCAAATAAATCTGTTTCAAAAGGAAACTCGGGTAATTGACGCTTTAATAATTCGAGTTCTCCGTACTTAGTTTGGAGAATTTAGATTCCACTAGCTAAGATTGTCATGAGACCCAGGTAGGCGATTATACTGCACAATTAAAGCAATAATTAATCAAATTGGAATACTATCACTCCAACCTAAAGAATTTGGGACACCTCATGCTACTTGATATGTTCGTAGAAAGTTCGACATACGTAAGTATGTGTTTAAAAGATTTCAGTATTATGGACTAATTAAACTCTTTTTTCGGCTTGCTTTAAGATTTCTGAACTTAGTTTTTATTGTGCCAATTGCCAAATTTCCTATCGATTGGTAAAACTTAGCACCTACTATTAACTCACATCATAATATAGTTTCCCGATTAAGAATAAAACCCAAAAAATAGGTAAAAACAACCTCTTTTCAAGTATCTAATTACCTCTAATATCAAGTTGTGTGAATAGAATTCAAAAAATAAATGAACTTTATACTCCGTCACTTCTATATCATGAACTTGGTAACTTGCTTAGTGCAAATAGTTATAAAAATAGACACACAATTCTTTTTAATTTACTTATTGTAGAATAATATTGTATCGATACTTAGGCACCAACGCTACATGGAAGATACTCAAACTGTAGCCATAACTAAAATTGTTTAATTCCAATTTGAGTAACACGATTCGATTAGATGAGAGTGGTACCATCTCTGACCACCGTGGCAAAAATTGAACTCATTTTTCAACGATTCGATGACTCAAAGAGTTAAACGAAAGCAAAAAAAGCAAGAATTAACTTCATCTACAACCTAAAAGCTCGCTACGAGTAAAAAATTCATTGACATTAAAAGGCAACTTTCAAGCTAAAGAAACGAAGAAAAGTTGGCAGTCTAAATTGGAGAAGGAGAGATGATAAAGCAATTGAAAGAAACACTTATTGGCAAAGAAGAGAAATTTTCCAGGCTTAGTGAGGGAAACAAAAAAAATAAAGCAGCAGCAAATAATCAGATGGTATAAGCAGACGAAGAACTGAAAGTTTCAAAAATCAGTGAAAAAACTGATAATTAAAAGCAAGAAAATAGATATTATTTAAAAAGTATTAATTTTTGGGCTCTCTCGACTTGAAGTAAGAAACGAGCTATGAAGCAGATGAAGAATCATATCGGGGCTAATTTTCCTTAGACTTGTAATCTCATCGATTATTTCTTCCTCGGTTCTTCCCTGAACTTCAAATTCTTTTATCTTTTCAAGTACATAGGCTGGTATGACAAAATAATTGTTAAGGTCATGCCAGTGTCCGCTGACATCTCCTTTTACCAGCTGAATTCCCGAAGAAGCAATGTACATTTTAATAAATTTAGATAGTGCATCATAGGAAGATGCAGGAAGCTGAAGCAATTTTATCCCGGGGCAAGTCTTTACCAAATTAAAGAGATCCCTATCTGAAGGCCTAAAAGCAAGATGTACTGCCTTTTCCTCGGTTTCCAAGCCTAGAATTTCATCCCTACTTGTTACAACTCTAATGCGTATACTACTTGACCCCATTTTATGCTCCCACTCTTATCTAAGCACGGATCATTTATTTAATTTTTGTATTTAATATTCCTGATCAAATTTCAGTACAATGACAAGATTGTTACTTAAAAAAGGATGAAAAAATCAATTGAATGCGAAAACCAAAACCTAAAAGAGGAGGGGACACATCAAGCCATCAATCTATTTGTCAGACCTCATAAATCATCTATTTCTGGTAGACAAAATTTATTTAATCTAGATAATTCAAACTCTGGTTCCAGCTTTTCTACGATTTTTAGATATAGTGTTCTATCGTGTCAGCTGCCATATTTCCAACAAATTGATATATACGGACATTTAAACATACACTCCCATCAAATTATCGTTTTATCGGTTAATGATGAAGCTTGAAAAATCTGTAACAATTAATTTATTTCAAGCATTGAACTACCTCCGATGGAGAGTTGCTTGAATGAATTCCAGGAAATAAATGAATGTGATATTCCATCGCTTCTATAGTATGAATTTAGTACCTTGCTCAGTGCAAATGGCGGTAAAGATGACCACACATTTTTTCAATTTGCTCATTTATAGATTATAGAAAACTCCTATTTACCTTTGATTTTGCTCTTCGCTTGAACCCTGTATAAATATTTATGTTGATTCATGTATTTAACCCAATTTTTTTTTTCTGGTTCATTATTCCTTGATTTTAAAACTAGATTCTGATATCTTAAAAATAGTCCTTTTATATCCACTGTCATCAACAAATCGAAATTATAAGAAAAAGCTGTATACAACCTCTTTAGATTTATTCTTTGAACAGTAATGACAAGAACTTTTCCTGATCTGAATATCTGTATGGTTACTACATAAATTAGTCCCCTTGTAGCTCTTTTTGAGCTGATGCTCTTATTTCTTGATACATCATTTATCCCCAGCTGTTGCTTTTTACTGCTCTTTTCATTGTTGTATCATAACCTTTTTATTTCACTTCAAAGTATCCACTGTATCTGTAAAAACACTTCATTTTTTTGATTAAACCTACCTAAAAATCATGATCGAAGAGTCGTTGTTTTGAATCTCCTGATCAGCCTATAATCCCTGTCTATTAAATGCAATGAAATTTATATCCAATGTGTGATTCCCTAACTTTTTTCCATATTCAGTTACCTATTACTTTTTTTTGCTTTATTTTCTCGAGATTAATCTGCTTTTACATGGCCAGAATCTTAATAAATAAACGTAGCTTCTTGAATCATTCGTTTATTTATTTTCACACCAGCAATAAAGTTGCATTTACAACTGTCCATATATTATCTCTTCGTCACACTTATCAATAATTATTTTTATGAATGATCAGACTTTGGCTTTTTCTGAAATGTTATCAGAAAAACCAAGAAAGTTCCTGAAATAAATCCAATCAATAAATCGTTTTTCAAGTTCAAAATCGGAAGGATCATGTAATCGCTGTAAAAAGTATTTAAACATAATGACTACTTCAGCTTCATGTTTGCCTCAGAAAACGGTTTTGTTAAAATACATAAATTCAAAAATGATAAGAAAAGATTTCCAATCAATTAAGAAATTAATTCCAGCAAATTTGTTCCAAACTCACTGAATAAGTTTATATTATTCTTGAAGAGCAAAATCAGTAAACATTTTCAGGAGTAAAAATTTTGGTTAAAAGATTTGATCTATTCGATATCCATAATGCCCGGCAGTTTATTGAAACTCTATATTTTTGTCTCCATATTTAGGCACTAAACTATGTAGTAGGGTGATCTGATCATAACCATAACTAAAGCAGTTTAATCCCAATGATAGATAACATCTCGATCAAAGTCAAGTGGCAACACCTCTGACATAGAAAAAAATAAGAACATGTAAACCCAAAATTTGAAATTTGTTCAGAATGAGCTAAACCGTACTTTTTTTCTCAAAAATAGAACATCAATGAATCAGTCCGTTATTTAAGGCTTTGTTTTTAGACATGCTGCAAGAGCTTGTCCGAAAGAAATACACCCATCTCCACAGGGAACTTGGCTATGGGTTAAAAATTCAAAACCTGCTTCTGTAACATTCCTTGCGATACAAGAAGTAATATGATCATTGTAGGCAACCCCACCACTTAAACCTATTTTTTCAAGCCCCCTTTTTGAGGCAAGAGAAACAGCAAGTTCCGAAATTCCATTTGCAAGGTTTTCCTCAACTGCAAAAGCCAGATCAGCATAAGAGTAATTTCCAAAAAGTTCATAAACTCCCAATAGAAGTTCTGTCGTATCAAGCACCGGGAGTCCTGATTTATCTCCTTTCGTGAAAACTATAGGAAGATCCACCGTGTGAGTACTTTTCTTTGCAGCAGATTCTAATTTCATTGCAGGCTCTCCTTCATAAGTTCTTATTCCGCAAATTCCAAGCATTGAAGCTGCTGCATCAAGCACTCTCCCTGTACTGCTACTTTGAAAAACATTTACTTCCTTTTCAAGCTGTTTCATAACCGATGAGAATTCTTGAGTTCCATGTGGAAAACTCAGAGGAAGCTGTTCCAGTTCTGCCCTTTCAAGTTTTTTGGAAAGGATACCCAGAACCATCCTTGAAGGTACCTTCGATGCATAGTCTCCACCAGGCATCGGCTGAGAGAGTAGATGTCCAAGGCGCTCATACCCAAAGTAAGAAGATTCAAAGAATTCTCCTCCCCACATTGTGCTATCAGTGCCATATCCAACCCCATCAAGAACAATTCCCAGCATTTTGGAATCCTGTGGTAGTGAATTATCAGCCATAAGTGCCAGCATGTGAGCATGATGATGCTGGACCTGAAGTGTATTTTCCCTGCCCATATTCATTGCAAAACGCGTTGTGTTAAAAGCCGGATGCAGATCGCAACCCCAGTGAAGCAGCTCTATTCCTGTAAGCTGGACAAGATGCTGAAAAACTTCGAAATGATATCGGAAGGTTTCTAAATTATTGGTATCCCCTATGTACTGAGATACATAGGCCAATTTCCCTTTTGTCACAGTTATCGTGGAATTCATTTCAGCCCCTACACCAATAGAAGCTTCCACTTCAAAAGGCAGCTCGATAGGCTCAGGCACAAAACCCCTGGAACGCCGGATAAAGGCTGTCTTTCCATTGACACTACGGATAACCGTATCATCATTCCTGTTTGCAATAATCCTATCATGAAACAAGTGAAAATCTACAATTTCATTAAATTTACCAAGTGATTCGTTATTTTCAATAACCATGGGCGTTCCTGGAATGTTTGCCGAAGTCATAACATAGACGGAATTAGGCTCAAGGTCAAAAAGCAGATTTTGCGTGCCTGTATATGGAAGCATAACCCCTATATTATGCAGGCCGGGAGATGTAGATTCAGCCAGGTTGAATTTTTTTGACTTCAAGAGCACGGTTATAGGGCGACGACTAGATGTAAGATACTCCATACCTCCAAGCTCTGCAAAGGATTTCACAACATCACTATTTTTTGCCATAACTGCGAAAGGTTGCTGTGGACGCTTCAAACGCCTTCGAAGCTCATTCACATGCTCCTCCTCTCGGGCATTACAGGCAATATGGAACCCTCCAAATCCTTTGATGGAAAGAATCGAACCCTGTTGGATAAAGTCCGAAGCATCTGTAATTGCTTCATAACCCTTGGACAGTACATTTCCTGCAGGATCTGAAAGCCAGATCTTCGGTCCACATTTCTGGCAGCAAACAGGTTGAGCATGATATCTTCGATTAAGAGGATCATTATACTCTGATTCACACTTTGCACATAGAGGGTAATCTGCCATTGTTGTATTTTCTCTGTCATAAGGAAGGGTTCGAACTGTTGTATATCTAGGACCACAGTTAGTGCAGACTGTAAAAGGATAATGATAATACCTAGATAAAGGATCAAAGATCTCAGACCTGCAATCCTCACAAATAACAGTATCAGGAGGAATTATAGAATTTTCAAAAATTCCGGGTTCACTGGGTACAATAACAAATTTAGAGTAGGCTGAGAAAGGAACATTCTTCAATTTGATTTCGACAATCTTAGCAAGAGGAGGCTTTTTTTCAGAAAGATCTTGAATAAAATTTTCAAGATTTTTACAATTTCCCTCTATATGAATTTCCACGTAATTCCCTTGATTTTTCACGAATCCAAACAGCCTATGAATTTTTGCAAGTTGATAGACAAAAGGACGAAAACCAACACCTTGCACCGTACCGGTTACATGGAGAAGTCTAGCTTCATTTTGCATATAAGATTAGAATTAATGTTCGTCGTTAAAATAGCTTTCTATTTAAAGACAAAAATTTGAAACCATTTGAAAAAAAAAAAAAAATGATATCAAAAAAGACAGGTTAAATCGAAAAAAGTAAAAAATTGTGATTGGACTTAGTATAAATAATCATTCTAAAGTCCACGTCACATAAAATTTGGTGAAATCGTTTTTACGGCGACAAAGATTCCCAAAATCATCATCAAAAGGGAAATTTTCCAGGCTGCCTGGATCAGACGAGCCTGGTTTTCGGGTTCACCAAGTTTAAGTATTACTCTTTCAACCAAATTCGGTCGATCCTCACAAGTTACCATACGAAATTCAGCTTTATTCTTTGATTCTTGCCTTGATTCTCTTCAGCCGGAATGTATTCTCCCTTTCCATCTCCTCAAGGACAAAACGGATGTACTTCATGGTTGCAATTTGCTCTGGAATAACTTTGAATTCGAGAGCGTTTACACGCCTTTTTGTCTTCTCGATTTCATTAAGAATCCTTTTCATTGTAGTTTCCAGCTCTGCTGCCTTGATAATCTTTTCTACCAAATCCTCATACGCATCTGCAGTCTCATCGATGTACGTGTCTGTTCCGATGATACCGTAACCTCTCTCAGTGAGGGATTTACGGACCGCAGTAGAGCTGATCTTTGGCACCTTGACACCCATTATATTTTGCCCAGAAAGCAGTATTTCGGGAGATTCCTTCGCTGTAAAGGCTGTTGATCTGACAGTAACCATTCCATCCACTGCGGAGGCGAGATTGATTTTTCCCACAGCTTTTGAGAAAGCAGCGTCCAGCTCAGTTCTGACATTTCTTGCCTCTTTAAGGATCTTAAAGAACTCAAGAATAAGACCGTCTCTTTTCATTTTGAGGAGCTTGTGCCCACTTTGAGAGAGCTTGATTTTCTTCTTGAGCTGAATTAACTCCGAACGAGTTGGTTTTACGTCTTGAGCCATGGTAATCACTGAGCCTTTCGATGTGCAGGATGGTATTTTTGGATATATTTGTTGTCAATTCTACCCAACTGGTTTATTGGCAGATGTGAGAGAATCTTCCAGCCAATGTCCAGGGTCTCTGCAATGGTTCTGTTTTCGTTTCTGCCTTGGCGAACGAAATTTTGTTCGAAGAGGTCAGCAAACTCAAGTAACTTCGTATCTCTCTCTGTTAGAGCTTCTTTACCTACAATAGCTACCAAACCTCTAAGATCACGTCCTTCTGCATAACCAGCAAACATTTGGTCAGAAACAGCCTTGTGATCTTCCCTTGTCTTGTCCGCTCCTATACCCGAGTTCATCAATCTTGAAAGAGAAGGCAACACATTGATTGGCGGATAGATACCTTTTGCATGCAATTCCCTGGCAACCAATATCTGACCTTCAGTAATATACCCCGAAAGGTCAGGAATCGGGTGTGTAATGTCGTCACCAGGCATTGAAAGAATCGGAATCTGAGTAACTGATCCCTTGGCACCTTTAACAATACCAGCACGCTCATAGAGAGTCGCAAGGTCAGTGTACATATAACCAGGATATCCACGACGACCAGGTACTTCGTTACGGGCAGCACCCATTTGACGGAGAGCTTCTGCATAGTTAGTAATGTCAGTCAGGATAACTAGAACGTGCATTCCATGCTCATATGCCAGATACTCGGCTGCTGTCAAAGCCATACGCGGGGTAATAAGACGCTCGACCGCAGGGTCATCTGCAAGATTAAGGAATACAACTGCCCTTTCCAAAGCGCCTGTCTTTTCGAAGTCACTCATGAAATACTGAGCTTCTTCGTTGGTGATACCCATTGCAGCGAAAACCACTGCAAACGCTCCTTCAGACCCCGGCACAGAAGCCTGCCTTGCGATCTGTAGTGCAATTTCATTGTGTGGAAGACCTGATCCTGAGAAAAGAGGCAGTTTTTGCCCACGAACCAGGGTATTAGTCCCGTCGATTGTGGATATACCAGTCTGGATAAAATCCTTAGGAGGCAACCTAGCGTACGGATTCATTGCAGCCCCGCTGATATCCAGAAGCTGGTCTGGCACTATCCTGGGTCCACCATCTAGAGGGTCACCAGCACCGGATAGGATCCTGCCCAACAGGTCAATGGATACGGGAAGCTTCAGGGTTTCACCTGTGAAAACTACTCCACAGTCTTTGCTCAGGCCGCCAGTACCTTCAAAAATCTGGACAACCACGATGTCTGCCGAGGAATCCAGAACCTGGCCTCTGCGGGTGGTTCCATCTGGTAGATTGACACTAACGATTTCGTTGTAACCTACCGGCTCTGTTTTTTCGACAAAGACAAGAGGTCCCGCAATCTGAGTGATTGTCTTATATTCTTTTACCATACTTACCTACCTCTGGGATGCAAACTCCCCTCTAAGGGATGCAAACTCCTTATCCATCTTTGTCATAACAGCGTTCATAGAAGCATCGAAATTTACCTCGAACTTAACTTTGGGAAGTTCATCCTTAGATTGAATCTTGACAATTTCCGAGACAGGAACACCTGATTTCAAAGCTTCCTGCGCAGCATCTGCAAACTTCATGATTGACTGCATGAGCCTGTACTGCTCAGAAAACGAACTGTAAGTATCTATTGGGTGGAACGCATTCTGCTGCAGGAATATTTCCCTTATCATACGGGTAATTTCAAGAAGGAGCTGCTGCTCTTCCGGTAAAGCGTCGGAACCTACCAGCTGCACGATTTCATTAAGTTCGGATTCTACCTGAAGCATTTCCATTGCCCTTTCCCTAAGAGAAACATAATCTGGTGCCACGTTATTAGTAAACCAATCGTTGAGGGTTTCCTTGTATAGACTATAACTGGTCAGCCAATTGATGGCCGGAAAGTGCCGTCTCTGTGACAGTTTGGCGTCCAGAGCCCAGAAAACCTTCACGATACGCAGGGTATTCTGAGTAACAGGCTCTGAAAAATCACCGCCAGGAGGAGATACTGCTCCAATAACAGTAATGGAACCTGTTTGACCGCAAAGAGATTCTGCGACACCGGCACGCTCATAGAATTCTGCAAGTCTTGCAGACAGATATGCCGGATAGCCCTCTTCACCAGGCATTTCTTCCAGACGAGAGGAGATTTCTCTCATTGCTTCTGCCCACCTAGAGGTGGAGTCTGCCATAAGGGACACGTCGTATCCCATGTCGCGGTAATATTCAGCAATTGTGATACCTGTGTAAACAGATGCTTCCCTTGCAGCTACAGGCATATTTGAAGTGTTGGCTATAAGGACAGTACGCTCCATGAGTGGCCTGCCAGTCTGTGGATCTTCGAGTTCTGGGAAATCATGCAGCACATCTGCCATTTCGTTTCCACGTTCACCACAACCAACGTAGACCACAATTTCGGTATCACTCCACTTTGAAAGCTGTTGCTGTGTAACGGTCTTACCGGACCCAAAAGGTCCTGGAATTGCCGCAGTACCTCCCTTTGCTACAGGGAAGAGTCCGTCAAGGATTCTCTGTCCTGTGACCAACGGCTTTGTGGGCAGTAGTTTCTTCGTCACAGGTCTTGGTCTACGCACAGGCCATTTCTGCATCATTTTCAGCTCTGTCCCGTCAGTCAAAGTGCAGACAGTATCTATAACAGTGAAGTTTCCGCTCTTAATTTCGGAGATTGTACCCGAGATATCCGGGTGCACCATGATCTTGTGTTCAATGTTTACAGTTTCCTGAACTACTCCAATCACGTCTCCACCTTTGACAACATCTCCCTTTTTGACAACAGGTTTGAATTCCCATAGTCTTTTGTGGTCAAGTCCGTCTGCACTAACACCTCTCTGAATGAAACTGCCCATCTTCTCAAGCAGAACGTGCAAAGGCCTTTGAACCCCGTCATAAATACTTGAAAGAAGGCCTGGACCAAGTTCCAAGGACAGAGGCATCCCTGTAGTTACACATATCTCCCCTGGCCTGACGCCTCCGGTCTCTTCATATACCTGGATAATGGTTTTGGGCCCCACTATCTGGATGACTTCACCCATTAAACCTTCATTACCAACTTTGACCAGGTCATACATTTTCGCCTGTAAGCCGATAGCGGTGACGACAGGCCCAGCCACACGATAAATTTCACCTTTTACTTCCACAGATCAACACCTACCGCTTGTTTTATTTTATCTCTTAAACTCATTACGCCTGCTCCGCTGCCTCCCATAGTTACTATTGTGGGCTGGACAGACTCATTTAAGTTTTTCCTTAAAAGTTCCGGCAGAGTACCAATATCATCATTATGCATTACAATAATCCCTATATTCCTATCTTGAAGAACAGATCTTACCGCAGACTCGATGGCACTTTTATCAGCAGTTTCGTAAACCTTTCGGATACCAGCTAGTCTGAATCCCGTAACAAAATCGCCTTTTCCGATCACCGCTAATTCCATTAAATAACCACCAACTGATCTTTAATTAAGTTCTCATCGAGGCCAGCTTCCTTACCCCTATAGATGATCCGGAGATTTGTGACCTCATTGTTTTTATGAATAATGTAGTCCACAACAGGCATAATTGATATCGGAGAAGCATGCGAAAAAGTGGTTGTATATTCAAGATATTTTCTTGTGAGTCTTCTTTCGAGATTAATCAGAGAATCCATATCCTGATCAGCAATGCCTGAAATTGAATTCCAATAATGCGTTTTTTGGAGTTCATTGACAAATTCTCCATATGGAAGAGGCGCCAGTTTCTCAGTATTCAACTCGAGCCCACCCTCAATCATGAGAGGCATGATATCATCAGACTGCTCAACTCCGGATTTCTTCAGCCTGAATAGATTACTCAAGTTCTTAACATCGACTTCCAGCTTGATGAACCTGGTAAGAAGCTTACGATCCTTAGATTTTGGTTTTCCAATTGCTTCAAAAAGGCTTGAGTAATACATCTTATCAAGTTTATTTTCTATATCTGCCATGTTAGTTCCGTCAAATCCCTGCAACAAGAGATAATACTCAGTCTTTCTCAGGGCCTCAACGATTTCCTGATATGTGGCCTTAGCTGCAAGTTCTGACAAGAAGCTGTACGTAAACTGCCCGGTAGCAATTAGAAACTCCAGGATTTCTTCAACAGATGCGTTGTAGAGTTTACCACGGAGAAGTGTTTTGACGTTCCAGATTTCATACCTTTTTAGATATGCGGTAATCAGGTAATTCAGCTCTCCTGATGTAATTCTTTCCAACTTATCAAAGGTAAACGCAAGATTCCTGTTTAATGCATGTTCTGCCAAATCGCCACCGCTATATTTCATTGCCAGTTCGTCAACATCGTTTTTGTATTCAGACTCTTGGATGAAACGGGTAATTTCATCAATCCCCATATTTAGCAGCCGGGGATATGATTCTTTAGGAAGTAACTTACTCTTCATCACGCGAACGCGAGTTACGGCATAAGCATAGTTAGAACTGCCTTTTTTCTTCTTTTGTGTGGGGGTTCCCCCCCGGAATCTCTCCAAAAGCCGCATCGAACATCACCCGTGTAAAATATCAGAGATCTGCTTTAATGAACGCTCATATACATTTTTTAGGATTGAATCGTATGTGAAATCTAACCTGACTGTTCCATCCTCGTTTTCCTGAACAATGCCGCCGATAGAATCGATGTTACCAGCGTAAGATAAAGAAGATAATTTTTTGACAATAGTTTCTGAGTTTTTGTTAGAATAAATCCTGACTCCATCAGCTTTATTCTTCTCGATCAGAGCACTTAAAAGCTTCTCGGCTTTAGAAGCAGGCATTGATTTTATAGACTCATACATTTTATTGTAAACCTGGTCTAAAAGTTCCTTCCGTTTGTTGAGCCTTATTCTTTTTACTTCCAAATTTGCACTGGATATTACTTGCTGGTGCAATTTTTTAAGGTCCTCTTCAGCTTGTGCAAGGCTGTCTCCGAGCATTTTTTTTTGGGCAACTCTAGCCTCATTTAGAATTTCAGACACTTTTGCATCAGCTTCAGCCTTGATCGTGGAAACCTCAGCCTGCGCACCATTCTGGATATCCCTTAAAACGATATCTAGTCCCATGCTTCTACCTCCAAATAAACAAGAGCAAAGAATGCTCTAGAGAGCAAAAAATGCCCTAAGAGAACAAATTATGCTCTTAAAGAACAAACTGCCCTACAATCTTAGCGCATAGATGCCCTCATGGTTAAGAGCAACGGATGCTCTAAAAAATTTAAGAGCAGGTGATGTTCCTAAATCAATTTATCTGCTGAGTAAACACTGCTTTATAACTACTTTATAAGCAATGCCACGACAAGACCGAAGATAACAATTGTCTCTGGAATGACAGTAAGGATCAGACCCTTACCAAACAAGGCTTCATTCTCTGCCATTGCACCAATTGCTGCAGAACCTATTTCCTTTTCTGCCCATCCGGATGCAAGACCAGTTCCTGTAATTGCAATTCCTGCTCCAATTGCTTTAAGCCCTGCGTCTCCAATCATTTGTGTAGCTACTGCTACTGTTCCTGCGTCTACCATGATTTTCATTCCTCCGTATATTTTCTAATGTAACCAAATGGATTGAATTTTTTTCCCCCGCCTTGATAGAATTTTCCGAAAAATTCTACATACTGCAACCTAAGTGAATGCAGTCCGGGAGCGATGATACTCAAGACAGTGTTAAGAGCATGTCCGAGTATAAATACGATTATTGCAGCTATTGCTACGAGACCGATCTTGGAATGATCAGCCCATATCATGCCGAAAGCAATAGTATTGATAGTTGATGCGATGTAAATCGAAGACAGACCGACTGCAATAATACGGGCATAAGACAATGCGTTACCCATCAGAGATGGCAATTCTACCGGACCTTTGATACCTTCACCCATAGTGAGCATCACAATACCGAGAAGAAGAATAACAACACCGACATAAGTCAGCCCGGAAACAACACCAAAATAGCCGAGAGCTGCAAAGAGTACACCAAGCTCAATAATCATCCAACTGCCTTTTTCAAGAACTGCATGTTTTAATCCATGGTGTTTGGAAATGTTTATAAATCCAAGAATATACCCAAGGTTTAAATGCAACAGCCCTACTACGACAGATACTCCAATCATAGTCATTACCATGTGAGCTCTGTGGACAGGGAATGTGAATTCTTCACCGCTAATTCCTGGAAATAAAGTAATTGTATTCCAGAAAGGTAACAACCCTGCCACAGTTTCGCCTTCTTTATGCAGACTTGCTAACGGGAATCCAAGAAACTCACCATAAATAATGCCAAATATAAATGTTGAAATCTGACAATACAGCAAGATGTTCATTAGGGGCTTCACAGCATCTGATTTGACGAGTGATTTAATCGCAAGCGCCATTGCTCCCAGAATAATTGCGTACCCGATGTCTCCGAGAATCATTCCATATATCAATGGAAAAGTAATAAAGATAATCGAAGATGGATCGATTTCAGTATATTTTGGTCTGGAATACAGATTCATAATCTCTTGCATAGGTGCCACTGGTTTAGAGTTATTATATTCGACTGGTATATGCTCTTCTTCTTCTTCTTCTATTCCGATTGAAGTAACATATGCCCTACCGGATGTAGCATCATTAACACTGTTGACAAGGATATCGTATTTATCGCTGGGCACCCAACCTTCTATAATAAAGGCATTATCAGATGTAGCGATTCTTAAGGGTAATTCAGCCTTCTGATTTTCAATACTCAAAGCCTCATCACTTGCAAGGAGAAAATCTGTATACTGTGATCTTATGGATCCGACCTCAGCTTTCAGAGACGTGATCTTCCTGGAGGCTCCAGCCTCTTTCTGTTCGGTTTCCTTTAACAACTCACTTGGGACACCACCTATTTCCGGAATCCTGAGCTCTTTGAATTCGAGAGCCTGAAGCACTTCAGCGACTTTAGATGCATCTTTTTTGGCTACAAATAGTACGACAGTTTTTGTATTTACATCAAAAAACAATTCGTATGCCTGTGTGACGCGTGAAATCAGAACTTCTTCCAAATTTTCTTTGACTAATCCTGCAAAAACCTCAAGGTTTTCATAACCGCGATAATAGTCAAAATCCAGATTAATGGACAAGAATGGTAGAAGTTCCTTCTTTTGAGCCTCGGCATTCTTTAAATCGGTTTCATATTTATTGATGATTTTTATTTTTTCCGAGATGTCACTGTCCAGTTTGTTCAGCTTTACATCAAGTTCACGCAAAACGACATCAGTTTTCTGGACGGCCGGTGTTGTTCGCTCAATCCCTAAATAATTGGTGATAGAACGGATCTTCACAAGCTTTTTAGATACTTCTTCTGCATTTTGAAATGGCTTGCTGATCTTAAAACCAGATTCATCGTCTATAAAATCTTCAATGTGTAAGAGATTAAAATCGTGTAGTGAATCGATGGTTCTTTTTAAAACACTTTTATGCCCAACAATTACAGCTTTAGTCATTCTTTTAGGTCTACTCATGGACCGCCCTCTCAAACTCTTTTAATAAGTGATCGACGGCTTTGTCAACGTTAGCTTGAGCTTTTTGAGCCATTGCTAAAGCATTTTGTTCACCATCTTTAAGGATCCTCTCTCTTTCAGCCCGGATCGTTTCTTCACCTGATTTAAAGGCATCTTGTGCAGCTTTATTTGAATCTACTTTAGCTTGTTTCAGGATTTCTCTAGCTTCAGCTCGAGCATCAGACATTCGTTTGTTTTTCACTTCAATGGCTTCATCAATCATTTTTTTCGCATTCTCTTCTGCTTTTTTGATTTCAGATAAGATTTCATTTTTAGCCATGTGAATCTCCGTCTCTCAAAATTAAATATATAAATGAATAATTAAAAATCTCTACTCCAACGGGGTAGTTAACAACCCTTTGTGAAAGAACTATATAATAGCTTCGATTTTATCAAAGAAGAGAAAAATAAATATAATAAAAAATCACCTCAGTGTCAAATTTACAAAAATTGATTTACAAAAAATTTTAGGAAAAATAAAAATATAAATAGGAAAATATATAGATAATTAAAATAAAAAGCTATGTATCTGATTGTTGAGAAGTTAAAATATCTTAACAATAGTTTTTATTCACAAAAAATTTATCGATTTTGCTTTTCAAAAATGATCTAAACTTATTAAGTGAGTTAAAAACAAACTTGCTGGAATTAATTTCTTAATTGATTGGAAACCTTTCCCCATCATTTTTGAGTTTAGATATTTTAGCAAAATCATTTTCTGAGGCAGACATGAAGCTGAAGTAGTCATGAAAAAAATCGAGAAAATCGGCCCATCTATAACCCTCAGAGCAGGAAAGCAAGCACAAATTCAAAACCAAAATCAAGGAATATAAGTAGTTTTTTACATATCACACAAAGAAAAGATCCTGAAGTTCCTTACAAATGATAGTTATAGTGAAAAATAACGTGGTAGAAAGGAACATAAGGATGATAAAAATGGAAAAGATGAAGATATTCCTCACAGCTAAAGCAGAAGGCATTCTTATACGAAGACCGCAAAAATTATTCATGGCAAATCCAATTTCAAAAACGTTCAGATTTTTCAAAAGATTACTTGATGAGATAGACTCTGTTTAAATTTTCTAAGTATAGAAAACTTGGTATACAAACCTAAGTATGCAGTTTTCAGTTAAAAAACCAAAGCCTATCTCTGACTAAAAGAAAGAAAAGTTTTAGAAGAAGGACCTGAATAAGGAGTTTTTTCAGACCACTGTTAAGAAAATCTGATTAGAGGCCAGTATTATATAAGCCTGTGAGGAATTTTACCCCCCCGAGGAATTGTATGAATATACTTCTTCCGGAAAACTGGGTTTCGCATCATGCAATAAGAAGTATCCTTTTTGTAAGCATTATGATTACCCATACGCCTCCATATAGCCACCAGAGGTTCTTCACGCATGTTTCCAAATGAAAGAGGAGTGTAGGCACAGGGCATTACTTCTCCGTCCGAAGCAACATGTACCCACCGTCTCCCTGCAAAGCATCCGAAAAGATTCGGGCCCATAAAATAGGGAAAAGCAGTAATTCTGGGACCTTCTGGTTTAAGATTCATAGCTTTCTGAAATTTTTCAAGCCTAAATATATCTTTCTCTCCGATTACATCGTCTTCGTGATCAAGCCAGCGCCCTACAGCAATGATTTCGTAGATAGAAACTTCATGCACGCCGAGGTCAGTTGCAAGATTGTAGAATTCTTCAAGGTCATCGATGTTATTAGGAGAGACTACCACAAACATATCAGTAAGTATCCCGGCAGCGATCGCATTCCTTATGCCCAACAATGCATCGCTGTACGCGCCAGCTCGCCCCCGAGCGTGATCATGTTCAGGTTCGAAAGGGCTATCAAGGCTGACTCTTAAAGAATATAAAGATGCTGCTTTAAGCTCTTTTGCTTTTTCTTCAGAAAGTTTGAATCCAGAGGTAAAACAAGTTGTAATTGCCCTGGACTTATCTACCCTGGAGACCATCTCGACAAGATCATTTCGAAGCATTGTTTCCCCTCCGTCAAAGGAAACAAGATAAGAACCGAGGTCCAGACTTTGATCTACAGCATCGCATATCTCATCCAGAGTCAATTCTCTTTCCGGTTTAATATCAGCTGCCCCACAGTGGATACAGTTATTGGGACAGCGAGCTGTAATTCCAATTGAGAACTGATCTGGAATTCTCTTCTTCATGATAGCTGCAATCTCAGCACTCATTACTCTGCTGAAGACAGGGCCAGGAATAGGTGGGACCCATGTAGAGAAAATGATCTTATCTTCACCCATTGAGATAGGCTTTTCTTCGGCAAAAACATTATTGATGCGCTTCAGGAAAGGTTTTGCGAGCCGGGAAAAAGGACCTTCCGCATCGAGCACTATTTTCTCATTTTCGGTACTGACATTTACTTTGAGCAGCGGACTATCATATACTCTCATGGATACACCTGCTAATGTTAGAGGGGAAAAAATTGGGAATATGGTAAGATTAAAATAACAGATCGATAGTTATAATTTCATATTACAGGCAGAAAGGATTCGATAGGATTCAATTAATTTTAAGCCAGAGCCGAGTTAATCAAACATTTCCAGAATACCTACAGTCATATAATCGGTAATCTGGAAAAGCTTATCTCTTGCCTTACATTCCTTGAATGTCATAAGTGTCTCTTTTGCAGCGTCAACGTGTAACTTTAATGCATCTAAAGATTTCTGCACTGCTTCTTCCTTAGACATGTTTTTCATATAAACATGCGGCAAAGTTTCAGATATGAATTTTGACTCCTTGCCTCCAACAACTTCCAGAAATTCAAGAATATCATCAACAATTTGATATGCAGTTCCTAGAGAATTTCCAAATAAGTAAAAATGCTTTGCTAGAACCTCATCAGCTCCCCCTGTATAGGCCCCTATAGAAGCACTGATCGCAAACAGAGAAGCTGTTTTCATATAAATGCACTTGAAATAATCGCTTTCCCCAAAATTTCCCTCTTCAAGACCCAGATCAAAGACTTCCCCTTCAGCCATATCCATTCCAGCTTTCCCGAAATCTCTAATCACCTTCTCTCCATAAGGAGAAATGAACTCAATGGACTTTGCAATGAGATAATCACCACAAAGAAGTGCCCTAGAATGACCGAATTTTTCAGGAGCTGAAGGCAGGTTTCTCCTGATGAGTCCTTGATCCAGCAAGTCATCATGGATAAGTGAAGCTGAATGCATCATCTCAACTGCAAGAGCTGCGCTGAGACTCTGATAATACGAGCCAGAGCATATTTCGCTAGCTAGAAGAAGGATAATCGGCCTTGTCCGTTTTCCTCCGGTATTACAGGCATGTTCTGCTATCTTTTTCAATTTGGAATCCTTCATTTTATCAATGAATGTTTTTATTCCAGATTCAACATATCTGTACTCTTCCCACTCTTCAATATTCATTCATATTACTCCGAATACTTGGAAGGGTTATCCGGTACAATCTTATCTGCCTCAAATATAAATCCAGAAACCTTAGTTCTGCTGACACTCACCTATTTTCCTTCTGCGAGCTTGGAAGGAAAACTGCCTAGTCTATATATACACATGATATTCTGTAGATGTATGCATACCTATAATTTATTTGCCTAATATTGTCCATTGAAAGTTGGATTAACTTTTAAATCACTATCATATTAAAAAATAGATAGAATTCTTGTGTATATCTGCGGAAAGTGGGATTAACCTTCAAGTTCTCTTTTTAGTCCTTCATTCAAACATTACCATCTTTGAAAACATTTCAAAACTTTCTTATGCTACTATTTCCATCCCAATTACAGTTTGTGCGACATTGGCTTGAAGATCAGATACAAGCTCAAATACTATAAGGTAAGCACCTGGAAAACCAAGTTAACTTAACTCTGAAAGAACACACAAATAAGTGAAGTCAATATTTCCTTTTTATCTAAAACTCCGTATAGGATGATCATTACATTAACTTTTTGTTAAGCTCTTAATACAATATAAGTAACGACAAAGACAATGCAAAATTTTGAACCGACTATTATAAACTCCAGAACAAAAGAATTCACTTTCACCATATCCCCCTGTCAAAAGTTTTCTTCATACACCAATTAGATTGACTTTGCAACTTTTCCTTCTCATATGTGAACATAAAATATAATTTTACCCCTATAAATTAAATATAGCAAAAAACGACGTGAGAGTTTATCAAATCGAAGATATTTCTGTAGAAAAATAAATGTTTGAAAAAGATCTTGAATCGTATTTTCAAAAGAAGCCTCATTATTCTGTTTCAACGTTCATTTATCGCCCTAAAGGCCTGATCCCACTTATATTTTGGAAAATATCAGAAAAACAGTAGTTTACTGTTGCAAGTGTTTAGATAACCAATAATTAACCTGTTCCCCCGCAAAATTTAGTCGATCTTTTGCAGATCTTGTCAATTAATTCGAATAAAAGGCATTACAAATATCGTCAAAAAGGTGTCCTTATACTCGATGAATCCGACATAAAATTTGAAAAACAACTCTTACGGAGTTCATCCATCAGTATTGCGGCAACCTGAGAAAAAAAATGTCAAATTGGTACATTCCCTGTTTATTTTAGTCGCAATACTCACAACTTGCTATGGGGAGGAAAACTTTCAGAGATCCTTTATTAACTAAATTAGTCATGGTTTATCCTACATTCCATAGAGCACACGGATGTAGAATTTGCTTGCACATCTAACAACTATTATTCATTTGAAATTATATTAATTTTTGAGCTACTGGCATATTGAGAAAATAGTTGGTATTCTTGTGTACATATACAAAAAGTGTGGTACAGATCAGACAGAATCTTTTTGACACAAAATATAAAGAAAAGATGATGTCAACAATCAACCCATTTTGAGTTCTGTGATTTCAACATTGAGGCTTGCAGTCCCAAGAGTTGCAACAGTCGCCTTTCCGGAAAGCACGCCTGAACATTCCCCTGGATTTATCAAAAGCGTTCCTTTGATGACTGTGATCCCAGGATCATGAGTATGGCCCCGAATTATCACATCAAAATCTTTTGACTTAGCAAGGGCTTTTACCAACGCCTCATTTGTTCCGTGCAAGAGGGCGATATGCAGGCTGTCAACTGTCAATTTTCCAAAATCTCCGCAGATAGTAGCGCCAATATCTTCAAACGATTTTGTAAGCATTACTTTGTCTCCGTCATTGTTTCCGAATACAACGTAAAGTTTTGACTTCAATTTCTCAAAGACCCTAGCAGTGAAAGGAGAAACCAGATCTCCTGCGTGTAGCACTGTTTTTACTTCATTATCATTAAAAAATTCCACCGCTTTTCGAATAGCATCTAAGTTGTCATGTGAGTCCGAAATAATTCCAATCAAATGATACCACCTCTCTTAACATTAAATTTCCCCATTTATATGTATATTTAGGCTTTCTTAAAAAGGAAGTCCCTATAACAGTCAGTTTTAGCTTATTCAAAAAATTAGAATTTTATATTACAAAAAAAATGGTATTTTCTGAATGAATCATTTCTTAACATTTTCTTGACCCGAGATCATCGCTTACAGATTACAAAAAATTGACTGAAAATGTTGCAGCATCAAATAAAATTTAATTACCTCTTGATAAAAATAATTTGCTCCACCAACTAAAGATATCATATCAAAGAGAATTCTGATTTACCTTTATGAATCAGATTTATTAAATACAGAACCTTAAAAATCCTCTCAAAGAAACTTTCTTTCGAAGAGATAATAAAATGGCAAAACATATATGAAATTATGATCATGCATTTTGCACCTGAGGACTTCCAGGAAATAATCGAGATTGAAAAAGAAGCGTTTTCAGAGCACAATTCTCTACTGTATATGAGTTTTTACGAAATGGCTAGAGACGGTTTCCTTGTTGCGAAGCAGGATGGAAAAATCGTGGGGTACGTCGTAGGCTATCGTTCCGCAGAGAACGAAGGGCATATTTTTTCCGTCGGTGTCAAAGAAGAGTATCGTGGAAGAGGGATAGGTACAGAACTGATATACACGATATGTAGCATTTTTCTTGCAAAAGGACTTAAATACGCAAGATTGGAAGTAAGAAATAATAATAAAAAAGCACAAAATTTATATAAATCCATCGGATTCATACCCTGCTGGACAGAAAAAAAATATTACTCAGATGGAGAAGATGGTATGGTAATGAAAATGCACTTACATCCATACCATCTTTTGATATCAAAACAAAAATATCTCAAACCTTCATTTTCATATAAGAATTCCTTGTCGATTTAAGTAGCTCTATCAGTTACTACCCATAAGTTTGATAATGGAATTCAGAGATTCTCTCACCTGAACTGATTGTCCATCAGAGATAAAATCATCCCTGGACATGAGGTTCGCAAGCTCGCCTCCTAAAATAAATATTGCGCGCTTGTGATCTGCCTTGCTCCGATGAATGTGGACAGGGCTTATGGATAAAGCCTTATAATCGTCAAATTCATGCGTTATCCCGTTTCTTTCAAAATACCTTTTCATTTGGGCCATATATGTGTGTAGTTGTATGAGCTCTTCCTTGTGCATAGCGAACAGACCTATAATTTTACAAGATCAATCTAATACTATCTTGATCCAGATAAAAGAATTGCTCGAGGAAATAACATTCCTAGTTTAAGTTAATGAGGATTTCTATATAAAGTTTATGATAAATAATGAAGGATTATATATTATAGTGTGATATTTAGCATCAAAGTGTGAAATCATGCCAAATCGTAGTGATTCAGTAGTCAGTGTGAATAACTAGTGAACTGCCCCCTATCGGGTTTATGCCCCTCTAGTAAGGGGCTTCCTTTGAGTAATTCCTTAATCTGTAATCAAATTTGGGATCCATGCGAAATTTCATATTTTGAAGGTTATCAACAAATTGTTGATAGCCCATCGTCAGGACCTTGTGATCGGAAACAGGTTCCGTTGCAAAAAATTCAAAAAAATATGTAAATCTATAATTAATGAATAAAAATCAAAATATTCAAGGAAAATGTACTAACATTATAAAACTATACCAAACAATTGATTAATGTATTTGACTTCATTAAGAACAGAGTAATTTAGATCATTTACTTGTCCTTTTTTGATCATATTCATAGCTTCAATTCCTTTTAAAGTCTTATTAGCAGATCGAAAAGACTGAAATCCTAACATTGGATTAACGATTCGCTTTATAGATCTATGATCTTGTTCTATAATGTTATTCAAATACTTGATTTGTCGAATACCTATGTTTTTAGGTAGTATTTTATCATTTTTCAGTTTATCTATAGCAGGTAGATAAGCTGGATTCTTATCAACAGTTATTACTCGTGGAATTTGATTATGATTAGAACTCAAAGCTTTCTTAAAAAATCTCTTTGTTACTTTTCTATCTCGTTTCGAACTTAACATGAAATCAATTGTGTCCCCATTGGAATCAACTGCTTGATAAAAATATTTCCATTTACCTTCTACTCTGATATAGATTTCATCAACTCTCCACGAATCATTTGGTGATCTTAAATCTCTTCTTATCTTCTTTCCTATTTCAAAGGAACACTGATGTACCCATCTCATTATAGTACTGTAATCAACTTGAATTCCTCTTTCTATCATCATTTCCTTTAAATTTCTATAGCTCAATGGATATTTTAAGTACCATCTTACATTTAATAGGATAATTTCTCCTTCATAATGTTTCCATTTAAAGGAATTAGACAGCATATTACTATCTTTGGTTTTCGTTTGATTCTATTGTATCATTAGAAAGGATTTTTTGCAACGGAACCCT
>OCZT010000983.1_pt1 | contig 29262 bp, 28 predicted proteins | sample 1539031 | NCBI WGS metagenome assembly OCZT01 (sample SAMEA3539308, study PRJEB22396) | soil metagenome | biome: tundra; feature: field; material: soil | place: USA | collected 2010-05 | depth 0.15 m | reverse complement strand
TGGACGCAGCCGAGCCGAACCCGGAACGAGCCTTCGATCCCGCGGCGCCCGCTCCCGCGGCGGCGCCCGCTCCCGCGGCGGCGCCCGCTCTCGTTGCGGCGCCCGCTCTCTTGGCGCAGCCCGGCCGCGCAAGAAGAAGAACGACGCCACTCCTGGCAACTGTCGCGGTCCTCATATCCGTGGCCCCCGGGTTGGCCCTGTACGGGACATGGGCGAGCCGGGCTAGCTACAACCTGGTCGCTATCCAGAACCAATTCGAGTCAGCAGTGCCCGCCGGCGAAAGAGTGGCGGGTCGCGACGTAGCACTGTTCCTTATGCGGTCGCGAGCCGTCGTCACGATCGTCGAGTTCATCAACCAGGGCGACCTCTATGCCGAAGGAGTGCGCCTGTATCTGCTCTTGCCGAGCGATCCGGTGCCCAACGGCGTGCCCGATACGGCCTGGGCCGGTCGCCAGGTCATCACCTGCGCAGACTGGAGCGGCGTGAAGGAATGCCTCTTCCGCGTTCCTTAGCGGCGAGCAGGCCTGAGGACGCGGGCGGCGTCGACGACGATCGCCCGACCGTGTGGCGGTTTGGGGGGGTCGAGTTCGACGCCCGAATCGTGCAAATCGTCCTCGTCGGAACGACGATCCTCCTGGTCGCGTACAACAACCACTTCGTCCAGGCCGAGTACGACCACTTCTTCCTCGAATTCCTGATTCCCCTCGCGATCATCGCGCTGGCCTGGCGCCAGGACCCGCGTCGATACGGCTTGCGCCTTGGGGACTGGCGCCTGGGCCTGCCGGTCGTGATCGTGGCCATACCGGTCATGGCCGTCGTCATCTGGTACGTCAGCCGCCTGACCGACTTCCACGTCTACTACTCGCAGATGGCTGACGACCGCACGACGTTGCGGCTGGCGATCGACTCGGGCATCGACATGTTCGCCTGGGAGTTCTTCTTCCGCGGCTGGACCCTCTCGACACTCGGACGCAAGTACGGCACCGACGCGATCTGGCTCCAGGCCGTCCCTTTTGCGCTTATGCACCTTGGGAAGCCGGAGTTGGAGCAGCTGACCACGGTTCTGGGGGGCGCGTTGTTGGGCATCCTGGCGTGGCGCACCAACTCGTTCCTGTGGGGCTGGCTGCTCCACTGGTTCATGGTCGTATGGGTGATCATGGTCGCCGCCGGCTATGTCTGAGGCTGCTCCGGGCTGACTTGTCCGGGCGCTCGGGGTCGGTGCCTTGCATGACTATTCACTGACCTGTATACTCCGGGACCATGAGCGCCATCCAATCTAAGCTCGATTTTGGGCCCGAGGCGGTCCGCGCCCGCGGCGGTTCGCCTATGGTCACCGTGGGGATCGTCGGAGCGGCAGGCTATGCGGGCGGTGAACTCGTGCGGCTGCTGCTGAGCCATCCGAACGTTCGCGTGGTGGGTTTGCACGGCCGGAATCGCGAAAACCAGCCGATCGAGCTCTCGCATCCCCACCTCTCGGCCAGCGGTCTCGTGATCGACCAGGCCATGCCCGAGGCAGATGCGATCTTCACCGCCCTGCCGCACGGAGTTGCGGCGGGGATGGCCGCGGACATCGTCGCGAAGGGATCGGCCCTGATCGACATCGGGCCCGACTTCCGCCTGCACGACCCGGCCGACTATCCGCGCTGGTACAAGCTCGAGCACCCGGCGCCGGAGCTGCTCGCCCAGGCCGTGTACGGTCTGCCGGAGCTACACCGCGAGGAAATGCGCGCGGCGGCCCATCGCCCGGTCACGATCCTGGGAATGCCGGGCTGCTACCCGACGGCGACGATCCTGACCCTGGCTCCACTTGCACGCGCCGGGCTGATCGGCGACGTGGCGGTCGATGCCAAGAGCGGTGTGTCCGGGGCCGGCCGCGAGATGAAATCGGACCTGCTCTTCTCCGAAGTCAACGAGAGCGTCAAGGCCTATGGCATGTTCACCCACCGCCATACCGCCGAGATGGAACAGGAGCTGCAGGAACAGGGCGCCCGCGGCCCGCTGGCCAGCCGCGACGCAAACCCGGGCGTGGCTACCGTCGACTTCCTGCCCCACCTGATCCCGATGACCCGGGGAATCCTGTCCAGCTGCCACGTCCGACCTACACGGCCCGTGACGCAGGCGGAGCTGGATGCGCTGTACGACGAAGCCTACCGGGACGAGCCCTTCGTCCAGGTCGTCTCCGATCCGCCCGCAACGAAACATGTTCTGGGCAGCAACCTGTGCCGGGTGTGGTGTCGGGTGGATCCGCGCAGTGGCCGGATCCTCGCCATCGGCGCCATAGACAACCTCGTCAAAGGAGCTGCCGGCCAGGCAGTTCAGGCGCTCAACGTCCTCTTCGGCCTGCCCGAGACGGCAGGGCTCGAGCAATATCCGATCGCCCCCTAGTCGGCAGGAAGAAGATGAAACCCGTACCAGGCGCCGATCCGATCTCGTTCTCCGTGTCCCTTGCCGACGAGCTGGTGGCACTTCCGAGCCTGCTGCCTGCGGTCGAGGCACGGGCCTCGATGCCCGCGGGCTTTCGGGCAGGTGCGATCGCGGCCGGCATCAAGCCCTCCGGACGACCCGATCTCGGGCTCGTCGCCGTGGAAACAGGCCCCGCGGCGGTGGCCGCCGTATTCACCACCAACGCCGTCGTGGCCGCGCCGATTCGGCTTTCGCAAGCGCATCTCAGTGCCACGGAGATCGGCGGCGGGGGTCGATTCGGCTGGACGGATGCGATCGTGGCCACCTCCGGCTCCGCCAATGCCGCGACAGGTCCCGATGGCGACGAGGATCAGGCGTCGCTGAGCCGAGCAGTCGCTGCCGCGCTGGATACTCTCCCGGAGCGCACGCTGGCCCTCTCCACCGGCGTCATCGGCGTGAGATTGCCACTTTCCAACATCATGGCCGGCCTCGACCGTCTGGTACCGTGCCTCGAGTCGACCGACGAAGGCCTCGAGGCTCTCGCCCGAGCGATTATGACGACCGACACCGTGGTGAAGCTCGCCACGGCCTCGGTCGAACTCCCGGGCCCGGACGGCGAGCCGGTCCGAGTCACGGTTTCCGGGATCGCCAAGGGCGTCGGGATGATCCATCCCAGGATGGCCACGATGCTGGCGGTCATCCTGACGGACGCGAGCGTCTTGCCGGCCACGCTTCATTCGCTGCTCTCGCCCATCGTTCAGCGGACCTGGAACCAGCTCACCGTCGACGGCGACACGAGCACCAACGACACCGTCTTCCTCCTCGCTTCGGGCGCTTCGCGAGCGCGGCCGGCCACTACCGCCAGCACCGAGGCGGAGATACTCGGCAGCGCTATCGAGGCAGTGGCCAGGTCGCTGGCGCGGGCCCAGGCCGCCGACGGCGAAGGCGCCTCTACGCTTATCACGTGCCAGGTCAGCGGCGCCGCGGACGACGCCGACGCCCGGGCCATCGCTCGCAGCGTCGTGAGCAGCAGCCTGCTCAAGGCCGCGATCCACGGCCGCGATCCCAACTGGGGCCGCGTCGCGAGTGCCGCGGGCAATGCCCGCCTCCCGGACGAGTCCTTGCTGGTCGCAGCGGGTCTCCACCGCAACGAAGCGATGCCGCGGGCCGGCCGAGCGCCGCAACTGGCAGTAGATCGGTTGCGGATCGCCTTCGCCGGAACGCTCGTGTTCGCCGGCACTCCCCTACCCTTCGATCGCGACGCCGTCCGCGGCACGATGGAGGCTCCCGAAGTGCTGATCCGCCTCGACCTCGGCATCGGCGCGGGTATCGGCGAAGCCTTCGGCTGCGATCTGACCGAGCAATACGTCATCGAGAACGCGGAGTACACGACGTGAGTGAAGTGCTCGTCCTCAAGCTCGGCGGGACGACCCTCGCCGACCAGGCGCACGTCCTCGATCAAGTCGCGACCGTGGCGCGCGAGCGCCCGGTCGTGCTGGTCCACGGCGGCGGCAAACGGATCACCGAGTGGCTGGAGCGCCTCGGCGTGCCCAGTCGCTTCGAAGGCGGCTTGCGTGTCACCGACCAGGCCGCCCTGGACGTGGCGGCGGCCGTTCTGCGGGGAGTGGTCAATTCCGAGCTCGTATCCGACCTGCGAGACAGAGGCGTGGATGCCGTGGGCCTCTCCGGCGTCGACGGCGGCTTCATGATCGCGGAGCGCGTGCCCGGTCTCGGCCTCGTGGCTCACGTCGTCGGCGTCCGCCGCGACTTCCTCGACCAGCTCCTAGTGGCCGGGCAAGTGGCCGTCGTGGCGCCGCTGGCTCGCGACGAGCAGGGCATCGTCTGCAACGTGAATGCCGACGACGCGGCCGCCGGCATCGCCGCCGGGCTGGGAGCGCGACAACTCGTACTCATGACCGACGTGGACGGCGTCCGCAACGCCGCCGGCGAGAAGCTCGCCACGATGACCGCCGACGAGGCCGAGGGCCTGATAGCCGCCGGCGTCATCAAGGGCGGAATGGTGCCCAAGATACGAGCGGCACTGCAAGCCGTGAACTGGGCCGGCGCCCAGGCGGTCATCTGCGATTCCAGGGATCCGCAGGCCCTGTCGAGAGCTCTCGACGACCCGACTTTCGGGACTCGAATCACCGCGGTGCGCGAGGCGAGAGAAGCGCCCGCGGCCAGAACCTGAGCTTGACATGACGATGGCCATCAACGGCAACCTTCCCAGCTCCAAGCAACGACGCCAGAGGACCCTGCTCGAGCTCATCTCCCTGCTGCCGGTCGGCAGCCAGGAGGAACTCGTCGAGCTGCTCCGAGAGCGGGGCTTCGAAGTGACGCAAGCCACGGTCAGCCGGGATGCCGCCGAGCTCGGGCTCGTCAAAGCGCCACGCGGCGACCGGCACGTCTACGCCACTCCCGAGAGCGCGGCCACTGGCGACGCATACGACGCCCGGCTGGGCCGGCTGCTCGAAGACATCCCCGTCCAGGTTCGGCGCAGCGGCCTGAGCATCGTCCTGCTGGCAACCCCCGGTTCGGCGGGCGCCATCGCCCAGGCGATCGACCAGTCGAGCCTCACCGAACAGATCGGCACGCTGGCCGGCGACAATACGCTCCTCGTTCTATTCGAAAGCGAAGCCGCCCTCGAACGGTGGCTCGTCCGCTTCCAGTCATTCCAGCCGACCGGCCTGGCATCCGTGCCGACCGGCCGACCATTCGCGCATTCGGAGGCTCCCAGATGAAGAAGGTGGTCCTCGCCTACTCCGGTGGGCTCGACACGTCGGTGGCAGTCGCCTGGCTGCGCGAGCAGTACGACGTCGAGGTCGTGACCCTGACGGTCGATCTCGGTGGCGGCGTGCTCAAGGAGGACGTCGACCGTCGAGCCATCAGCGCGGGTGCGAGCCGAGCTTACGTCGTGGACGCCCGCGACCGATTCGTGCGCGACTTCTGCTGGCCGCACGTGCAGGCCGGTGCGCTCTATCAGGGCGTCTATCCGCTTGCCACGGCCATGGCCCGGCCGTTGATCGCCCAGCTTCTCGTGGAGGTGGCTCACAAGGAAGGCGCCGACGCCGTGGCCCACGGCTGCACGGGCAAGGGCAACGACCAGGTTCGGTTCGACGTCGCCACCCATGCCCTGGATCCATCCCTCGCCGTGATCGCCCCGATGCGCGTCGGGATGGGGCTGTCGCGCGAGCAAGAGATCGAGTACGCGAAGGCTCGCAACATCGAGATCACGATCACCAAGGAGTCCATCTACTCCACGGACGTCAACCTGTGGGGCCGCTCGATCGAAGCCGGCATCCTGGAAGACCCGTGGACGGCGCCCCGCGAAGACGTCTACAAGTGGACCGTGGATCCGGACAAAGCCCCGGCGGCCGTCGAGATCGTGATCGGCTTCGAGGGCGGCGTGCCGGTCTCGCTCGACGGCGAGCGGCTCGACGCCGTAACCCTGGTCGAGAAGATCCACGACCTCGCCGCGGCGCACGGCATCGGCCGCGTCGATCACGTCGAGGATCGCCTGGTCGGTATCAAGAGCCGCGAGATCTACGAGGCGCCCGCAGCCGTCGTCATCCACCGTGCCCACCGCGCCCTCGAAGGCCTGACGCTTTCCAAGGACACTCTCCGCTTCAACCGGATCGTGGCCGACGAAGTGGCCCAGCTCACCTACGACGGGCTGTGGTTCAGCTCCCTTCACCGTGACCTTCGCGGTTACGCGGCCAGCAGCCAGCGGGTCGTGAGCGGCGACGTCAGGGTGCGTCTCGACCACGGCAACGCCGTCGTCGTGGGCCGGCGCAGCCCGCTTTCGCTGTACGACAAGGGCCTGGCCACCTACGAGGCCGACGACACCTTCGACCACGCCAGCGCAGTGGGGTTCATCGAGATCTTCGGCCTGCCACTCCGCACCGAGGCCGCCCGCCACGGCGCGGTCGGCCGCCACCACGGCGCGGCGTGGACCTGGACGGATCCGCTCCTCGAAGACCTGCCCACCAAGATCTACGACGCCCCCGGCAGCGCCGTGAAGTAGCCGGAGCCAACGTGAGCGATCCCACGACAGCCGCCGGGGGCCCGAAGGCATCCACAGGCGAGCCCGAAGGCCCGTCTGGCTTCGGCGACTCGGCCGCGACGCCCGAGGCTGGGTTACTCGATGCCGAACGCAAGCTGCGCGAGCTTTCGGTCCTGCACGAGTTCGCCAAGCTGCTGACCACGGCCCGCGACTGGGACGAGTTGATGCAGACGATCGTGGACCGCACCACCAGCGCCCTCGACGTGGAGGTCTGCTCGCTCTACCTCACGGAGCGGGACGAGGCCAGGCTGAGGCTGGCGGCGACGAACGGCCTCGACCGCGATCAAATCGGCCGTGTGACTCTCGGCGTGGGAGAAGGGCTGACGGGCCGCGCTGCCGCAATCGGTAGCCCGGTGGCATCGCCCGACGTCCGCGTCGACGCGCGCTTCAAGTGGGTCCCCGGCTTCGACCAGTCGCAGTTCACGTCGATGCTCTCGGTCCCACTGCCCTGGAACGATCTGATCATCGGCGTCTTGAACGTCCAGACCATCAAGGCTCGAACCTTCGCGCCCGAGGAGGTCGAGTTCCTGGTGACCATCGGGGCGCTGCTGGGTGGCATCGTCGAGAAAGGCCGCCTGCAGGCCGAGGCGGAAGCGCAGCTCGAGACACTCACCGCGCTCGACGGGGCGCGAGCCGAGCTTCTCGCCGTCGTCACGCACGAGCTCCGAACGCCGCTGGCGATCGTTCGGGCATACGTCGATCTGCTTGCGGACGCGGCCGGGGACGCTGCCAAGACTGCCGGTCACGTCGTAGACGGAGAAGCGTCGGGCCCGGCGCCGAACCCGACCCTGGTCGCCGACTGGCGAGACCAGGCCATCGCCCAGGTAACTCGCCTGGACAGGCTGGTGGATTCGATCCTTGCCTCCGTCCGGGGCGAGGGCCTCGCGGCAGGTCTCTCGCGCGACCCCTTCGACCTTTCGAGTGCAATCAACGACACTATCGACGAGATGGCCCCACTCCTGCGCAGCCACCCGCTCGGCCGCTCCGGTACTTCGGAGCCGCTGATGGGCTTGGGCGACGCGGGTCGCTTCCGCCAGGTCCTCGAGCATCTTCTCGAGAACGAGGTGAAGTATTCGCCCGACGGCGGCTCCGTGAGCGTGGGCGCGTGGCGACGGGACGGCGAAGTGCAGGTTTACGTGACAGACGACGGCCCGGGTGTACCCGAGAATGTTTGGGACTCCGTTTTCGAGGCTTACGTGAGGACTGCCAATCGGCCGCGCGGCTCAGGGATCGGCCTGTATGCGGCCCGGCAGCTGATGACGGCCATGGGCGGGAGGGTCTGGCTGGAGCCGAACGGCTATGGTGGAAGCCGATTCATGGTGGCTGTGCCCGAGATGCGCGAAACTAGCGGTGGCGAGAACGCTCCCGAGGCTGGAGTCATGTCCGAGGGCGGGGCCTGAGCCGCCGGTAGGATCAGAGGAGGCGAGTTGAGCCAGATAGACACTGCAGGAGACACGAGCCTGCTCATCCTCGTCGTGGACGACGAGCCCGCCATGGTTGGCGCCGTCTCGGCCCTCGTCGGTCGAGCCGGTCATCGCGTCGTCACTGCCTACGACGGCAATTCAGCCCTGCGGCGATTCTCCGAGGAGCGGCCCGACCTAGTGCTGCTGGACCTCGCCATGCCGGGCCTCGACGGCGTGGAAGTCTGCCGTGCTATTCGGCGCATGTCGCAGACCCCGATCATCGTGCTCACCGGAGAGGCCGACGAGCGCGCCAAAGTCGAGGCGCTCGACACGGGCGCGGACGACTATGTGGTGAAGCCGTTCGGCAAGCAGGAGCTGCTGGCCCGGATCCGGGCGGTCATGCGTCGCCGAGGAAACGAGGCGGAGCCACGTGGCGTGGGCGAGCTGCGCTGGGGACCGATCGTCCTCGACCGCGGCCGCCACACCGCCGCCGTGTCGGGAGGCGAGCTGGTCCTGACGCGGACCGAGTACAGCTTGCTGGCATCGCTCGTCGCGGCCGCAGGCCACGTGGTCTCGCACAGCAGCCTGCTCTCGGCCGGCTGGCCGGGCGAGCCGAACCCGGACCCGCAGTGGCTGAAGCCGCATCTGGCCCGTCTCCGCACCAAGCTCGAGGAATCCGGCGCCCCGGTGCCGGCTTCGGTGCGCGGCGTGGGGTACCGCCTCGAAGAAGCGGGCTGACAGATGCGCCGGGGGGTCGCAGCAGCGGTGATCGTTTCGATCCTCGCGGCGGCATGCGGTGCGTCGCCGGCCAACGGGCCCTACACCGCGTCCGTCGGCCCCGGTCTCCATCCGCGACTCACCGCCGACGACGCGGTGCGGATCACGCGCGAATACCTCGACGCCCAGCGAGAGCAGATAGCGGCGCCGGAGCTACACCGGCCACCCGCGGTCGGCAGCGTGTCCGCGGTTACGGCTACTCAGGCTCGAGCGCTCGACGGCTGTATTCCCTCGGAGCAGTCCGACCGGATCGTTTGGGTCACCACGGGCGAGGGTGACTACTTGAACCTGGCGGACCATGCGTGGTCGAAGGGGTCCGCCCAGCACGAAGCGGCGGACCCGACGGCGCTCGCCTGCGGTGGTCCCGGTCCCGCGGGAACGATCGTGATCGACGATGCGACCGGCGGGATCCTGGGCGTCTATCCGGCCACGCCGGCCTACCCGCACCCCTCAGCGCAGCCGAGCTGACGACATCCAGGCCACGATGGCCTGCCGAGCCACGCCCGAGAAACAAGAAACCCGCGCTACCTGCCGAAAGGTGCGCGGGTCGATGTTTGGATCGAGCCCGGGGACGACCCCGAGCTAGACGACGCTCGAGGTGCTATTCCGCTTCGTGGGCGCGCGACGGGGCGATGAACCAGGCCACGACCAGAATGGCGAAGCTGACGAATGCTGCTGCGAGCATGTCCTGGCTCCTTCGGCTGAACCAACGGGACCCGGTCCCCTTCACTGATTGGAAGTCTATGGAGGGAGTCGGCGGAGATCAGTAGCGCGCCGGTGGCCCGACGGTAGCGCTGCGGTGGCGCGGTGGTTGCCGTTCGGTACGAACGCCTCTTTCGGGCGCTTTCGGCAACCTGACCGGTGCGCTCGGCGCAACTCAGGTTGCGGCTATGACTGGAACACGACCTCGCCGTGTTGGGAGACGTCGAGACCGGCTTCCTCCTCTTCGGCCCCAACCCGGAGGCCTACCGCCAGGTCGACGACCTTGAGGATGATCAGCGTTGCCACGGCGCTGTAGATCCAGGTGGCGGCGATGGCCACCAGCTGCGTGCCAACCTGACCTGGATTGCCATCGATCAGGCCGGAGTAACCGGCGTGCACCGCGGCAACCGCGAAGACGCCGGTCAGCAGGACGCCGAGGGTTCCCCCGACGCCATGGACGGCCCAAACGTCGAGCGCATCGTCGACCTTCAGCCGTTCGCGGAGCAGGATCGCGCCGTAGCAGACCGCCCCACCGATGAAGCCGATGACGATAGCCGAGCTCGGGTCTACGAAGCCGGATGCCGGAGTGATGGCGACCTCGCCGGCGATCGCCCCCGACACGGCGCCGATGACGCTCGGCGAACCCTTGTGCAGCCAGCTCATCGTCATCCAGGTAAGGGCGCCCATGCCGGCCGCGGTGTTGGTGACGAGGACCGCGTTCACGGCGAGCCCATTCGCGGCCAGTGCCGAGCCGCCGTTGAAGCCGAACCAGCCGAACCAGAGGATGCCGGCGCCGATGACGGTCAGGCGGACGTCATGCGGCTCGAAGCGATCGGATTCGCGCTTCACCCGAGGCCCAAGGACGAGAGCAGCGACCAGTGCGGCCACACCGGAGCTGATGTGCACTACCGTTCCGCCGGCGAAATCCATGACGCCCATCTTGTTCAGCCATCCACCCTGCCCCCAAACCCAATGGCAGATCGGCGAATAGACGAGGAGGCTCCACAGCAGGGCGAACAGGACAAAGGCCTTGAAGCGCTTGCGCTCGGCGAACGCTCCGATGATCAGAGCGGGCGTGATGATCGCGAACATCATCTGGAACAGAGCGAAAGCGCTCGACGGGACCGTGGCCGCGTACGGACCGGGCTCCACGCCGATGCCTTTGAGGCCGACGTGGTCGAGATTTCCGATGATTCCCCAACCGTTGACGTCCTGGCCGAAGGCGAGCGTATAGCCCACCAGCACCCACGTGACGCTGACCAGAGCCAGGATGAACATGCATTGCATGAGGATGCTAAGCACGTTCTTGCGGCGGACCAGGCCGCCGTAGAAGAGCGCGAGGCCCGGGGTCATGAGCATGACGAGCGCGGTCGCCGTCAGTATCCAGGCGGTATCGCCAGCGTTCACGCTCGAGACTCCTTCGCTTCCCCAATGGCAACGAAACACGCGCAAAGGTTTCGGTCTGGGGAAGCGTATGGAGGCTCGGCACTGGATTCAGTGACGACCGAGTAACCCTCCGGTAGCGCTCTGGTGGCGCGAGGGTTGCGGTTCGGGACGCGTCTTGTTGACCGGGCCTCTCGGCTCGGTGCTCGATCTCGCGGGGCGCTGTTTCGTCGGCCCCGTCTTTCGGTTTCGGTCAGGCGGCGGAAGCCGTGTCTAGCTCTGCCATGCCACCTCGGCATGTTGCGAAGAGTCGAGGCCGGCTTCCTCTTCGTCCTCTTCGACGCGAAGGCCCACGAAGAAGTCCACGATCTTGAGGATCGCGAATGTGGCGACGCCGCTGTAGATCCACGTGGCCGCCACCGCGACGAGCTGCTTGCCGACCTGTCCAGCGTTGCCATCGATCAGGCCCGAGTAGCCGCCGACAGCGCCACCGCGAAGACGCCGGTGAGAATGGCGCCGAGGGTGCCACCCACGCCGTGGACCGCCCAGACGTCGAGTGCGTCGTCGACCTTGAGCCGTTCGCGCAGCAGGATCGCGCCGTAGCAGGTGGCCCCCGCCGCGAAGCCGATGATGATCGCGGCGCTGGCGTCGACGAAGCCCGAGGCAGGGGTGATTGCCACCTCGTGCTGAGCACGTTCTTGCGACGGACCAGGCCGCCATAGAACAGGGCGAGCCCGGGCGTCATCAACATGACGAGCGCCGTCGAGGTCAGCACCCGGGCGGTATCGCCGGAGTTGATCACGCGGATTCTCCTTCGTATCTATTGCTGCAACCAAACGGCAAGAAGTCCGCCGGCCAGCGAAAGCGTAGGGACCGCAACCGCCGCGATCAGTAGCGGTCAGGTGAACTTCGGGTCGCGCTCTGGTAGCGCGCGGGTTGCGGTTCAGAACTAGAGAGGCCGATGGCCCATGCGACGCGACAGGTGGCAAGCTCGCCAAGGTGGGCGGCCGCGGCGGCGGCGCGTCCGGAGCTGCGGCGCCCGTCCCGAGCCGCTGCGCCGGGCCCCGCCAGCTGGATCGAGTCGGCCGCAGGCCCGGTTCCTTTCTTGTCAGACTTGCCTGGAGTGAGAGTTTGGCGATCCGATTCCGGGCGGGAAGCTACGGCCGAGCGGCGTTCGACTGCCGGGCGCACGAGTCGCGCTCAGTGCAATGCCCCGTTGGCGGCCCAAAGCCCATCCGGCGCCGCTCATCGCCGGCCGATCCGCTCCAACTCTCAGGTAATGCAAGTCTGACCAGATGCGGGCTTGGGAGCGGCGCGCACGGTTTGCTGACCTGGCGGCGGCGCGCGTCCCGAGCCCCGGCGCCCGTGCCGAGCCCCGGCCGCCCGTGCCGAGCTACAGAGCGCCGCCTACAGCCCCAACCGGGCCTTTGCCGCCGCGAGTGCGGCCGCCACGCGCCCAGGCGCGGTTCCGCCTACCACGTCGCAGCTGGCGAGGGCGCCGTCGAGCGCCGCCGCGGCCCGGAGCCTGCCGGGGAGCGCCGCGTCATCGGAGAGCCTCAGCTCCACGGAATCCTGGGACGCGGCCAGCGCCGCCGCGATCGTAGCGTCGTCGAGCGCATCCAGCGCCACGCCGCTCCGCTCCGCGTCGGCAACCAACGTACCCACGATGTGGTGAGCGGCGCGGAATGCCAGTCCCTCGCGGACCAGCGCGTCGGCGACGGCCGTGGCCGTGATGTAGCCCTCCCCCGCCGCTTCCCTCATTCGAACCGGGTCCACATGGAGCGTCTCGACCATGCCCGCCATGACCCCGAGTGATGCTTCGAGCGTCGCCGCGGCTTCGAACAGCGGCGCCTTGTCTTCCTGCAGATCGCGTTGATATGCGAGGGGCAGTCCCTTCAGCAACGCGAGGAAGCCGGTCAGCGAACCGATCACCCTCGCCGCTCGACCGCGCACCAGCTCGGCCGGATCCGGGTTCTTCTTGTTCGGCATCATCGACGAACCGGTGGAGAAAGCGTCGGCCGCGCGGACGAAACCGAACCGAGGATTCGACCACCACGTGATCTCCTCGGCCAGCCGGCTCAGGTGGACCATGCACAGGGCGAAGGCGCCGAGTGCCTCGGCCACGAAGTCGCGGTCGCTGACTGCATCGAGCGAGTTGGCCGTGACGCCGTCGAACCCGAGCTCGGCCGCCGTCGCCTCCCGGTCGAGCGGATAGCCGGCGCCGGCCAGGGCACCCGACCCCAGAGGGCTCACATTCGCCCGCCGCCGGCAGTCGGCCATCCGGCCCCGGTCGCGCTCCAGCATCTCGACGTACGCCAGCAGGTGGTGAGCCAGCAGGACCGGCTGCGCCGGCTGGATATGGGTCGTTCCCGGCAGGATCGCATCGCCCTCCCGGTCGGCCAGCCTCACGAGCGCGCGCTCCATCTCGAGCGTCGCGTCACCCAGGCCGTCGATCGTGCGCCGGAGCCACAATCGGAGGTCGGTCGCGACCTGGTCGTTGCGCGAGCGACCCGTGTGGAGTCGCCCGGCCAGCGGGCCGATCCGGGCCTGAAGCGCCGACTCGAGGTTCATGTGCACGTCTTCGAGAGCCGGGTCCCATTCGATCGTCCCGGCGACCACCTCGACTCGGAGCCCCTCCAGACCTGCCACGAGCGCCGTCACTTCCTGGGTGGTGAGGAGCCCCGCCCGACCCAGGCCGTGGACGTGGGCGACCGAACCGGCGATGTCGTCGATCGCCAATGCGCGGTCGAGTTCGACCGATCTCGTGAACTCGGCCACTCGCTCGTCTGTCGTACCGCTGAATCGACCGCCCCAGAGCCGCATCGATCTCCTCCGTCCTGACTCCTGCCGAGCATGTTACCGGCCCGTCGCGTCGGCCGTAGGGAGCGTGGACGGAGTATCCGGCGAATTGGGCCGCGAGCGACCCTGCTGGACCTTGTAGGCGGCTCCGATATCGCCTACTTTGCGCACACAAGGAGGCCGAGCTTGCCAAAAGACGCCAAAGATCGAGCCAGCGCACGAACGTTGAAGGCCAGGGCGGCGAAGACGGCAGTTGCCCCGCCGCCTGCGCCCGAGAAGGAGAACGCTGCGGCACGGGCCGCGGTCGCCGAGACCGTCAAGCGCCAGAAGGCGATCGCGAACTCCAAAGCGGCGAAGCGCGAAGGCAAGCACATATCCAAGGCTGACGAGTTCGACCGCTCGACCGGCGACCTCGAGCAGAAGCCCGGTAAGAAGCTCGACCTCAAGTTCTACGAAGCGGAGCTGGCGCGTCTACAGGTCGAGCTCGTCAAGCTGCAGGAATGGATCAAGGTCGGTGGCCTCAAAGTCGTGTGCCTGTTCGAGGGCCGCGACGCCGCCGGCAAGGGTGGCGTCATCAAGCGCATCACCGAGACCCTGAACCCGCGCGTCTGCCGCATCTGCGCTCTCGGGATCCCGACGGACCGCGAGAAGACGCAGTGGTATTTCCAGCGTTACGTGTCCCAGCTTCCGGCCGGGGGCGAGTGGGTGTTGTTCGACCGCAGCTGGTACAACCGCGCCGGCGTGGAACACGTCATGGGCTTCTGCAGCCAAGAGGAGTACGTGGAGTTCCTCGCGACGGCACCCGAATTCGAACGAATGCTGATCGGGTCGGGGATCATCCTGCTCAAGTACTGGTTCTCCGTCAGCGACGACGAGCAGGAGCGCCGCTTCCAGGATCGGATCAACGAACCCACGAAGCGCTGGAAGATCTCGCCGATGGACGTCACCGCCCGCTCCAAGTGGGTCGAGTACTCAAAGTCGAAGGACGCCATGTTCGCCGCGACCGACAGGCCCGATACGCCATGGTGGGTGGTCGAAGCGGACGACAAGAAGCGCGCTCGCCTCAATTGCATCAGCCACCTCCTCAGCCTGTTCCCGTACGACGAGACCACGCCCGAGCAGATCGTCCTGCCGGCTCGCCAGATCGACGACGGCTACGTTCGGCCGCCGATCGACAGCCAGCGGTTCGTTCCCGAAAAGTACTGATCGGGACTTCGAGCCGAATCCTGGCCATGGGGCGTACCATCGAGCCGTGCCGGACCAGCTATTGCTAAGCCTCAGTGGCGACATCTCGCGCCTACCCCGGTCGCTTCGGCCGATGCTCGCCAGGCCCGCCGACGCGCCTTTCGATTCGGAAGAGCACGTCTTCGAGCCGAGTTGGGGCGGCCGCCGGGCGCTGGCCTTCATCGAGCTCGACCGGTCGGATCGTCGGCCCCGCCTTCGTCTGCTCGACGAGAGCGGCCGCGACATGGCGCCGCAATTGCCCGAGCTGGCGTCCACGATCCCGGATCTCGTCGGCGATCTGCCGGCGATCGTGGACGGCGAACTCGTTATGCCCGATCGCGACGGGCGGATGGACCCGGACGCGCTCGAAGTCCGTCTGGCGGGCGGGCAAACGCCCGGATTCAGTCCCGTCTACCTGGTCTTCGACCTTCTCTGGGCCGCGGGAATGCCGATCATCGCCCATCCACTGCTGCGGCGTCGCGAGCACCTGGCGCGCATCGTTCGGCCGAGCGCCGAACTGGTCGTGCTGCCCGGCGTCGTGAGGGACGGTCTCGACCTGTATTTCGCGGTCGCCCAACAGGGCTTGCGGGGAGTCACCGCGCGTCATCTGCGCAGCCCATACCTGCCAGGCCGACGGAGCGACCTGTGGCGATGGATACCTACGCGGCCCGGAGAGACCCCGCTCCACGTAGTGCCGGACCCCACGGACGCACCCGCTTCCCGCCCCATGCTGGCGCTGATCCAGAGGCTGCCCCTCGAGGACTAGCGCGAGACTCGGGCAGCCTTGAGCACCTGCCGCAGCCCGACTCGCTGGCCGTAGAGGAGCACCCCGGCGCTGTAGATGCGCGCCGCAAGGAAGAGAGCGGCCGCAATCGTCGCGAGCATGATGCCGATCGCCAGAGCGAACTGCCACCACTCCACGTGCCCGATCGCCACCCGGGCGAGCATCAGGTACGGCGTGAAGAACGGCACGTAGGAGAGCACCACGACCCACGTGTCGTTGATCGCGGATATGGCGAAGATCGCGATGAAGTAGCCCGACATGATCAGCATCATGAGCGGAGAGGTCGCGCTCTGGATGTCCTCCTGCCGGCTGACGAGCGACCCGAGAGCGGCGTACAGGAGGGCGTACAGCACGAAGCCCAGCAGGAAGAGCAGGATAAACGCCGCGAATGTCGTCGGGCTCAGGCCGGACGGAAGACCCGCCGATCCGGAGGTTCCGAAGACGGCCGAGCGGATCGGCACCTGAGCCAGCAGCCCCGCCACCGAAGCGAGGATGACGACTCCGTACTGGGTCAACCCCGCGGCGCCGTTGCCTACGACTTTGCCCGCCAGCATCTGAATCGGTGTTGCCGCGTTGAGCATCAGCTCCATCACGCGGCTCCCCTTCTCCTCGGCGACGCTCATGGCCACCCACGTGCCGTAGGTGATGATGGCCATCAGCATCAGGACGATGAGCACGGTCGAGAGGATTGACGAGGATATCTCGTCGCTCAGGCTTTTGACGGTGGCCGGGGCCTCGCCGGCGACCGACGACTTCACCGGCACGACCGACCACGCCGGGGCCTGCTGGACTGAGGCGATCGAGACGCCGGCACGAACCAGTCGATCGTCGACGGCGACGTAGGCGACTGCGTTCTGCAGGAGATTCGTCTGACGGCCGTCGGCCGGCATGTCCGTGCGCAGCGTGAACGTCAGGTCCGCTGTCTTTGGATCTCGGCCGATTATCAGAAGGGCCGCGAACTTGCCGTCCTGTAGTTCCTGCTGGGCGGCCACCATGTCCGCGTCATTGCCCTGGAACCAGCTCACCACGAATGACTTGTGTCCCTTCGAGGAGTCCGACTGGGGGTTGAGCTGCGAGTCCAGCAGTCGAGCCGAATCGGCGGGGAGGTCGGTCAGGGCGGTGTAAACGGCGACGTTCGTCTGGCTGTTGCCCTGCAGATAGTCGATCAGGACCGGCGACTCGGTCGCGGCGAAGGCGATCGCGGCCAGCAGGATCGTTCCGAGCAGGAAGCTTCTGGTGGCGATCCGGCCGCGGTACTCGCGGGCGGCGATATATGCGGCATTCGGGAGAAGAGTCCGCCAGCCGCTCATGCCACCACCGCCCGTGGCGCGAGCGTCCGCTCACTGGTGTCCATTTGGCCGACGCGGTCGATGAAGATCTCTTCGAGCGAGGGGTCGGTTATCTCGAAATGCCTGACCCGACAGTGGCGATCCAAGGCCGCCTGCAGCACCGATTCGGCGTCGTGACCCGGAGCCACTTCCGCTTCCACGTAATCCTGCCCGCGCCGTGTGACGCGAACCCCGGCGAGCGTCCCGAGCCACGTCATCTCCAAGTCGCCTTCGACCGCCAGACGGACCACCTGCCGACCCGTGGACCGTCGGACGTCGCGCACGGTCCCGCAGACGACGACCTTGCCTCGATCGAGGATGGCGATCGACTCGCACAGCTCCTCGACCTGCTCCATCTGGTGTGTCGAGAAGATGAGCGTCTTGCCCCGGTCGCGAATCTCCAGGAAAGCCTCCTTGAGCATCGCCGCGTTCACCGGGTCCAGGCCCGTGAACGGCTCGTCCATCAGCAACACCTGAGGATCGTGGAGGATCGCCGCGATGAACTGGATCTTCTGCTGGTTGCCCTTCGACAGCTGCTCGGCTCGGCGGTCGGCGTACTCGGGGATGCGGAAGCGTTCGAGCCATCCGCGCGTTTCCCGCTCGGCCGCGGCCGGCTTGACCCCGTGGAGCTTGGCGAAGAAGACGAGCTGGTCGAGGACCTTCATCTTGGCGTACAGGCCGCGCTCTTCCGGCAGGTAGCCCCAGGTTTCGCGCGGAAGCTCGGTATTGGGCCGTCCGTCCCAGGTGATCGTCCCGGTGTCGGGCCGCAGGATGTCCAGCACGACTCGCATGGCCGTCGTCTTGCCCGCTCCGTTGGCACCGAGGAAGCCGAAGACTTCGCCGGGGCGAACCTCCAGCGAGACGTCGTCCAGCGCCCGCACCTCGCCGAAGCACTTGGACACCGAGTCGATGATCAGCGACATTGGATCTCCGGGGCTTTTTGCGAGACACCTGTGGGACCCGGCCCTCGACCGAATGGTTCGATTATTGCCGCGACCTGTACCAGAGGATCCCGCCGAGATAGGCGGTAGCGAACGCCGCCCCCAACCAAGCGTACTGCATCGAGTCGCCACCCCCGAATTGCGTCGCCAGAAACGCCACCACCAGCACGACGGCGATGAACTGCGCAGCCAGGGAGAGGGCCCGGTTGTTGATGGACTCCCAGCGCTCGTCGACCGGCATGCCCGACAAAAGGCTGGCCGTCTCGCTCCTAGATTGCAGGAGACGAAGACCCAGCGCGTAGACGGCCACGATTCCGAACGATAGGCCGGCCTGCCACAAGGTCGCGTGCTGGCCGAGCAACGCCGCCGCCATCAGCAGACCGATGACGAAACCGACAGCGGGTACGAGCCACTTACTCAGAGTGCGATTCAGCATGTCCGTCTTCATGGAAAACCTCTTCGACCGCTCTTCCGAAATACCGCCCAATGGCAAACGCAAGTGGCAGCGACGGCAGATAGCGACCCGTCTCGATGGCGTTGACCGTCTGCCGCGAAACGCTCAGGTGCTTCGCCAGGTCGCCCTGACTCAGGGACCGATCCTCGCGCAACTTCCGGACGTCGTTCTTCATGGCTGTCAAGTTAGCTTGACAGGGCCAGCTTGTCAAGTCCGCTTTACAGGGAGCTTCCTCAGGCGACCCAGGGCTTGCGGCGGATGCCCCGATAGGCCTCGGCGAATAGGGCCGGAGCAAGCGCGATGACCGCTACCAGCAGCCAGTCCATGGCGTCGAGGGGCGTCGCCTGGAAAGCGTCGGAGACTCCCGGAATGAACGGCATGGCGACCTGGAGGGTCACGCAGACAACCCCGCCGAGCAAGAGCAGGGCGTTCGGGCGCCGCAGCAGTACCGGATAGGCAAGGCTTCGGTTGGCGTTGGCCCTGATCACCTGGCCCACGACAAGGGCGGTGTATGCAAGCCAGCGAGCGTGTTCGAAGTTCGGGCTGTGCTGCTCGATCAGAGCCAGGGCGGCGAACGCACTGAACCCGCCGGCCAGACAAATGCGCAGCAGCATGTTCGTGTCCAGGAGAGGCTTGGACCTGGGCCTCGGCGGGCGCTGCATCGCTCCCGGTTCCTCCGCTTCGCCTTCGAAGGAGACCGCCGTCAGCAAGTCGATGAACACCTCAAGCCATAGAATCTGGATCGGCAGGAGCGGCTGATCGAAGCCGGCGAGCGTCGCGATGAGGATGAACCCGAGCATCGCAACATGGGTCGAAATCAGGAAGACGAGGCCCTTCTGCACGTTGGCCACCAGCCGCCGTCCCTCTCGCAGGCCATGCATCAGCGTCACGAACGAGTCGTCGCCGAGGACCAGGTCCGAGGTTTCGCGGGCAACTGCCGTGCCGCTCCCCATCGCGACGGCGACGTCGGCGTGGTGCAGGGCCGGGGCGTCGTTTACGCCGTCGCCGGTGACCGCCACGGTGCGACCCGAGCTGCGCGCCACGTCTACGATGCGCAACTTCTGTTCCGGAACGGCCCGCGCAACGATGTTGAGCGTGGGCAGTTCCGCCGCGAGACGGACGTCGTCCCACTTTGCCAGCTCCGGACCCGTGACGACCCGCTCGTTCGGCAGCCCGGCATCGGCCGCGATCGCCGCTGCGGTGGTGGGATGGTCGCCGGTGACGACAAGCGGCTGGATGCCGGCGGCCACGGCGAGCGCCATCGCCTCGCGGATGCCCGGTCGAATCCGATCGGCGAAAGCGAGCACTCCGAGCGGAAGCCAGCCCGCGCCGTCGAGGCAGCGAGCCAGCAGGAGAAGCCGCTCGCCTGCCTCTGCGCCGCTCTCGATGAGCTCGCGCCAGGCTTCGCGCTCCGCGGCCGGCAGGGCCTCGCACAAGGCGAGAATCGCTTCCGGCGCCCCGAGCGCCAGTTCCTCAACGGCAGGCTCCCCCGCCGGCCCGCTCGTTCGGGCGCGGGTGCGAGAGTAGGGCCGCTCGTCGCTGACGGGATCGGCGTCGATCAGATCGGCCGGATCGAGCTCGAGGACGATCGACTGCTCGGACAGGAAGCTGAAGAGCGAACGGCTGAAGGAGCCGGGCTTGCTGCCGGTGGCAACGCTCCAGGCGTCCTCCTCCGCCCGCACGGCCAGGGTGGCGAGTTCCGCCAGACGGGCGCTGTCCTCCACGACGCCGTCCGGCGTCCGGATGGCCGCAAGCGCGAGGCGGTTCTCGGTCAGAGTGCCGGTCTTGTCGGTGACGATCAGATCCACCGAGCCCAGCGTCTCCTGGGCGGACAGGCGCCTCACGAGCACCTTCATCTTCAGCAACCGGTAAGCGCCGAGTCCCAGGATGACGGCCACCAGAGCGGGCGGCTCCTCGGGGATGGCCGCGATCGCCGCGGAAACCCCTGCCAGCACGTTCTTGCCGGCTTCGTGGCCGCGGATGAAGCCGAGGCCCACCACGATGGCGATCAGCCCTATCGCCACCACGAGCAGGATTCGGACCAACCTGTCCAGCTCGCGCTGAAGCGGTGAGCGGCGCCGTTCGCGGCTGCCTAGAGCCGCCGAGATGCGGCCGAATTCGGTAGAGAGCCCCGTGGCCACCACGACGCCTTCGCCGCGCCCTCCGACCACGGCGGTGCCGCCGTAAGCGATGGAGTGACAGTCGGCCAGCGCGGCGCCCTCCGGATCCGGATCCGTGGACGCCTGTTCGGGCAGCGACTCGCCCGTCAGGACGCTTCGATCGAACGCCAGGGCGTCGGCCCGCACCAGGCGCAAGTCCGCCGGCACGACGTCTCCTGTCCGGAGCAGCACGAGATCCCCGGGGACGAGATCCTGCGTCGGAACGTCGTCGATCCTGCCGCCACGTCTGACCCGCGCCGAAGGTGCCGCCGCTTCTCGGAGGGCCTCGAGCGCCTTTTCGCCGCGATACTCCGTGACGACCCCGGCACCCACGATTGGAGCCAGGATGATGAGAACCAGCAAGCCGTCGCGGACCTCGTTGAGGGCGATGGCAAGGCAGCCCGCCACGAACAGCAGGACGACGAACGGTTCTCTTGCGCCGTCCCATACGAGCTTTGCCAGCGATGTCTTTCGGACCGGCTCGAGTTCATTTCGACCGAACTCCAGGAGCCGGGCGGAAGTCTGTTCCGGTGTAAGGCCGAGGGCCGCATCCGTCCCGAGTTGCTGCAGAACCGCGTCTGCCGGGAGTTGTGCGGCCGAACCGGACAAACGTAACGAGAAGTTGGCGGAGCGCGTGCGGACACGCTCACGGGCGGAGGTCTTCATGGCAACCACGAGTATCGAGCCGGGTCCGCTGCTCGTTGTCACGCTTGTGGGCGCCCGCCCCGACGCCGACTCTAGAATGAGGCATGAGCCAGAGTCCCGCAAACCAGCCCGTCAACATCAAAGCCGAACGAGAGCTCGGCCGACTCACGATCGAATGGGCAGACGGCCATCGCAGCGAGTTCGACACGCCGACCTTGCGCCTGCTCTGCCCGTGCGCCTTCTGTCAGGGCGAAGCCGGAAGGCCCGGCTGGCTCGACACCAATCCGACCCTCACGCCGGCCCAGATACAGCTCGTAACCGCCCACCTCGTGGGGCAGTACGCAATCGCTCCCACCTGGGCCGACGGTCACGACACGGGCTATTACACGTTCGAGGCGCTGCGTGCCCACTGCCCCTGCGCGGAATGCACGGAGCGACTCGCGACTCAGTTGTAGCAAGCGGCAGCAATCGCCGACGTCGGCGGCATAAAGCCAGACCGACCTCAGCGCAGAGATTCATAGAAGGAGAGCAGATGATCGTCGCCACAACCCCCTACCTCGCGGGCTACCGGGTCAACGAGGTGAAAGGCCAGGTCTTCGGGCTCGTCGTGAGGAGCCGCGGGTTCGCCGGCAACTTCGCCGCCAGCCTGCGATCGCTCGTTGGCGGCGAGATCCACGAATACACCTCGCTCCTGGAGGACACCCGCCGGCAGGCCCTCGACCGAATGGTTCAGAACGCAACCTTGATGGGCGCCAATGCGGTCATATCCATGCGGTTCGACTCGTCCGAGATCGGCAACACCATGACCGAGATCGTGGCCTACGGCACGGCCGTCGTGATCGTGCCCGACACCAGCGCGGGCTCGCCGGTCGGCGAGTAGTGATCGACTGACACGAGCCGAGAGGCCGCGATGCTCCACGACTCGATACGAGCGATCGCCTTCGCCTTCGGGGGTCGGAATAACGCCGCTACTGGTCACGTTTCCTATCGGCGCGCTCTTGCGCTAAATCCCGGGGCGGGCAGAATGGGCCGATACATTCCGCGGCTGACGGCGGACGCAAGAGGCGTACGGGACTGACGTGACGGCCATCGATCGGAGCAGTACCCCGAGACCGACCCCTCCCGGGTTCGAGGAGGGCCCGGCTTTCCCGTACATAAATCGCGAGTTGAGCTCGCTCGAATTCCAGCGCCGCGTCCTTTACGAGGCCTCTGACGCCCGCAACTACCTTCTCGAACGCGTCAAGTTTCTGGCTATCTTTGCCAGCAACATGGACGAGTTCTTCCAGATCCGAGTGGCCGGTCTGATGGAGCAGGCACGGGCACGGGCCGTGCCCAATTCGCCCGGGGAGCGATCGGCAGCCGAACAGCTGACGGACATCCGGCAGCGCTTCAGAGAGTTGCTGAGCGAGCAGCGCCGAATCTTCGATGGGGTCTGCGACGCTCTGGGCGCCGCTGGCATCTCCATCGTCCAGTACACCGACGTCCCGGAGCATCACGCCGAGTTGCGGCAGCGGTTCATCAGCGACATGTACCCGGTTCTGACGCCGCTCGCCGTCGACCCGGGCCACCCGTTCCCGTATATCAGCACGTTGAGCCTCTCGATCGCCATACGAATCGAGAACCCGGACGGCGGACCCGACCGCTTCGCTCGGGTCAAGGTTCCGCCGATCCTGCCGCGCTTCGTCCAGGTCGGCCCGAGCAGCTTCGTATTGCTCGAACAGGTCATCGCCGCCAACCTGGACTTGCTCTTCTCCGGCATGACGATCCTGGAGACGCACCTTTTCCGCGTCACTCGCAACGCCGACCTCGAGATCGAGGAAGACGAGGCCGACGATCTGCTGCTTGCCATCCAGGAAGAGCTGCGGCGCCGGCGCTTCGGAGAAGCCGTCCGCCTCGAAGTGGACGAGGCAATGCCCGCTGCCATGCGCCAGGTGCTCGAGCGTGGCGTGGGCGTGAACCCGGACGACGGCTACGAGATCGGGAGCATGCTAGATCACACCAGCTTGTGGGAAATCGCTCGGCTGGACCGGCCCGACCTCAAGCTTCCGCCGTACACCCCAGTGCTGCCGCCCCGGCTACTGCCCCCGGACGAGGACGAGCCGGCGGACATCTTCGCCGCAATCCGCGTCGGAGACCTGCTGGTCCACCACCCTTACGAGAGCTTCGCCGCCTCGACTCAGCAGTTCATCTCCCAGGCCGCGGCCGACCCAGAGGTCCTCTCCATCAAGATGACCCTGTATCGGACGAGCGGAGACTCGCCGATCGTGCGCGACCTCATCGCCGCCGCCGAGAGCGGCAAGCAGGTCGTGGTGCTCGTGGAGATCAAAGCCCGGTTCGACGAAGAAGCCAACATCGGTTGGGCCCGCAAGCTCGAACAGGCGGGCGCCCACGTCGTGTACGGCCTGGTGGGGCTCAAGACACATTCCAAGACGGCGCTCGTGGTGCGCCGCGAAGGCTCGAACCTGCGCCGCTACGTCCACATCGGGACCGGGAACTACAACGCCGCGACCGCCCGCCTGTATACCGACCTGGGCTTGCTCTCTTGCCGCCCGGAGCTCGGGGCCGACGTCAGCGACCTGTTCAACGTGCTGACGGGCCTGTCGCGACAGCAGGATTTCCGGCGGCTCATCGTCGCGCCGATGAACCTGCGCAATTGGATCCTGGACATGATCCGGCGCGAGACGGACCACGCGCGAGGCGGTCGACACGCCAGGATCATTCTGAAGCTCAATTCGCTGGTCGATCCGGCGTGCGTCGCGGCCTTGTATGAGGCCGACCAGGCCGGAGTCGAGGTCGATTTGATAATCCGCGGCATCTGCTCGCTCTGGCCGGGCGTGGACGGCGCAAGTGAGGGCATCAAAGTGCGCTCGATCGTCGGGCAATACCTCGAGCACTCCCGGGTCTTCCACTTCACCAACGGAGACCGGCCGGAGTGGTACATCGGCTCCGCCGACCTCATGGAACGAAACCTGGATCGACGGGTCGAGGCAATCGTGCCTGTCGAGGATCTCGAGGCTCAGGAGCGGATCAAGCGCGTACTCGAGGTGATGCTCGCCGACGATCGCCGGTCCTGGCAGTTGTGCGTGGACGGGAAGTATCGTCGAACCGAAGAACTGAACGGCTCGCCGGGCTCGGTCGATACGTTCGAGGCGCTCCAGGCCGTTGCGCTCGAGTCGGCGACCAGGGGGGTCGCGCCGAGGCGGCCTCACGCCGGCACCGGCTCACTCGATCCGCGGGCGTAGAGCCAACCAGGGGAAAGCACGCGCCAATCGGAAGGTGGGTTGAGCATGGCGACGGGTCGCAAGGTCGAGGTCGAGTTGAAGTACGAAGTCCTGGCGATCGGAAGTGCGGATCGCTATCTCGTGGCGCCGGAGATAGGCCCGTTCAAGCCGGCAGGCCAGGTCAGCTCGGTTCAGCTCGGGGATCGCTACGTCGATTCCGGCGATTGGGCCCTGGCCCGCGCCGGCTTCGCCGCCCGCCTGCGTCGGACGTCGCACGGCACACGAATCTGCCTCAAGACGCACGCACCGGCCGACGGTCGACTCCATCGGCGCGAGGAGCTCGAAGGACCGGCGGACCCCGCTCAGCCGCCGATGGCCTGGCCCGCTTCCCAGGCCCGCTCCGTCATCCTCGAATTGTGCGGCGACGAGCCGCTGTTCGAGCTGCTGACGCTCCGCCAGCTGCGTAGGGTGCGCCGCTTCGAGGCCTCCGGCACGCGGGTGGAGCTGAGCGTCGACGAGGTCACGGTCGAGAGTCAAGGTCGCGAGCTGGACCAGTTCGAAGAGTTGGAGATCGAGCTCAAGCGCGGCCCCGAGCTGCCTCTGGAGGCCCTCGCCGACGTTCTGGACCGAGAAACCGGTCTGGACCGCGTCTCCCGCTCGAAGCTGGATCGGGCAGTCCATGCGGTCCGGTCCGCGCTGGCGGGCCTGCCACCGGAGTCGCGGGCGCGCTGGGAATCAGCCCCGTCGGACCTGCTTGTCGGCGAGTCCGAATCGTCCACGCGCACAGCCTCGTCGGAAATGCCCGTGCTCGCGGCGGTCGAGACGGCAACCGAGCCCGCGGCGCCCCCAATGGCCGAGGCAGCACAGGAAAAGGCCGAGGCGGCACCGGAACTTGTCGCTCCCGCACGCGCCCGATCGGCCGGACCGAGAACGCTCGGCGTGCGAGCGGAAGACGCCATGCCCGAGGCCGCGTGCAAGATCCTGCGCTTCAACTTCGACAGGCTGCTGAAGTGGGAAACGGCCGTGCGAAGCGACTCGGACATCGAGGCACTGCATGACATGCGGGTTGCCACCCGTCGGATGCGGGCGGCCTGGCGCGTCTTCGAAGACTCCTTCCGCCCGGGCCGAACCAGGAAGATCCGGCGGCGGCTGGAGAAGGTGGCCGACCGGCTCGGCGCGGTGCGCGACCTCGATGTTCTGATCGACGGCCTCGAGACGTATCGGGCGGCGCTCGCCCCAGCCGACCGCCCGGGGGTCGACCCGATGTTGTCGATGTGGCGCAAAGAGCGGAAAGCAGCTCGCACGCTGCTGCTCGACGAGCTCGACTCGTCCGGATACGCCAACTTCACGAAGGAGATGGAGGAATTCCTGAGCGGCGGCGCTAGCTCCGCGTCGACGGAGACCACGCCATCCCGTCCGCACCGTGTCAAGGACTGCGCGCCTTCGCTGCTGTGGGCCTCTTATGAAGCCGTGCGCGCCTACGAGCTCGTCCTGCCCTGGGCCGACGTGGACACGGTGCATGACCTCCGGATCGCGGCGAAGTGGCTGCGCTACGGTCTCGAGTTCTTTGGCGAGACTCTCGGCCCCGACGGCCCCCGGCTGCTCGCGCGAGTCGTGGCACTCCAGGACCACCTCGGCTGCCTCCACGACGCCGACGTGGCCGCCAAGCTCGCCCGCGACGTTCTCGTGGCTCGCGCCGGGGAGCTGTCCCGGCCGGAAGCGGACGCGATCGGCGCCTACATGCACGCCAACGAGCGCGAACTCGCCAGGCGGCGTCGGACGCTGGGCCCGATCTGGCGAGCCGTAACCGGGGCGCCGTTCCGACGGGCGCTCGGCCGGGCAACCGCCGCATTGTGAACCGCCGGCCCGAGGTCCAGCTGTACCTCCTTCGGCACGCCCACGCCGGCGACCCGATGAAATGGAACGGCCCCGACGACGTGCGCCCGCTCTCCGAAAAGGGACGCCTCCAGGCCGAGCGGCTTGGCCTGGTCCTCGCCGATGCGGCGTTCGATCCTGACGCGATCCTCGCGTCCCCCAAATTGAGGGCGCTCGATACCGCCCGCCTCGTAGCGACGCCACTGGGTTTGCCGGTCCGGGTGGTCGACGCTCTGGCGAATCCGCTGGACATCGAGTCGCTGGACGCACTGCTCGACGCCGCGGGAAACCCGCGCCGGCCACTGCTGGTAGGCCACGACCCGGATTTCAGCGAACTGGCGGCGGCGCTGGCCGGATTGGCGGAGCTGCCGATGCGGAAGGGCGCACTGATTCGAATAGACGCGGGCCGCCCGCTAGAACCCGGCGCAGGGATCCTGCGCTGGCTGCTCCCGCCGGAGTTGCTGGCTTCCGGCGGCTGAACCAGCTCATACAGGTCGGATAGTCACCGTCTCATAGGGTAGGCCCCAGTTGGATGAGGCTCGGCGCGGCGGGTTATGCTTCTTCCTCGGCGGAAAGCCTGGCAAGGAGCCAGTGTCACCAGCCCGATAGCGCTACCTGACAAGGGGGCTGCAATGGCCAAGAAACAGCGACGGAAGTCGGGCCGTTCGGGCAAAGAGACCGCACCGATCGTAGCGACCCAGGACGAAGCGTCTGCCAGCCCAACCGGCGCTCGAAGAACGATGGCCGGACGGAAGGGCCTTCGCCGGCGGCTTCGCAAGCTCGAGGGTCAGCTTGCCGCTGCGGCACAGCAGGAGCGCAGAAGGCTGCGCAAGCTCGAGCGAGCGCTCTGGCGTCGACAGCGCATCGAAGCCGCCATCGACGAGATCCGGACCGCTACCTCATTGATCAAGGCTTCGGCGACCAAGCCCGTTCCGGCAGTGCCGGCAAAGGTTGCGGCGAAGCCCGTAGCAGCGGCCAAGCCAGTAGCGGCCGCCAAGCCCGCGGTTGCAGCAGCCAAGCCCGCCGCGCGCAAGCCCGTAGCACGCAAGCCCGTGACACGCAAGCCGGTGGCCCAGGTTTCGGCGCCGCAGGCAGCGCCGGTCAAGGCCGACGAGCCGACCCCCAGCGCCACCACGCGCCCGGTGGCTACGAAGGTCGCCACGAAGCGACCACCGGTCAAGCGCGTCACCCGGCCTCGAGCCAGCCGCGCAGCAGTTAGCCCGCAACCCGCGGTCACGCCCGAATCGACGCCCGTTCTCCCGGCGGAGGGCTAGATCGCCACCCCCTCGCACTGCCTCGTCGATCTCGAAGCCGCGGCCCAACGGTCGCGGCTTCTTGCATCTACCCGCCCGAGCCGCCGGCGCGTCTAGTCGAGACGTTAACGTTCAGTTCAACGGTTGATGAACTCACGACGTCAGGCTAGGCCTCATCCGCCGCGCGGATTGGCTCCTACAGGAGCGCACGGCGGGGTAAGGAGGCTTATCGACGATGCCCGCACTCGCACTGGAGCCAGTTGCTCCGCCGGCGCTGGCCGAACGGGTTGCGCTCGTCCGGGCCCAGCTCGAGCCGATCAGAAGCCGGCCGGCCCTTCTCGAGTCCTACAGGCGTGAGTCCCTGTGCCGCCTCGCGACGACCGAGTTCGCCGCTGGATCGGCGGCGGAGGTGCTCGAACTGGCCTATGCCGTGCGCTGGCTGGAACTCGCTCCCGAGGTGGCGAACGAGGTGTCGGCGGAAGGCCTGGCGGCGGAGGTGACGGATGAATAGTGCTGGCCGAATGCCCGTGCACTCGGCGCCCGACTACTACGCACGAGGCCTGGCTCTATGGCCCCGTCTCGTGCCGCTGCGACCGGTGCGCGTCCGAAGCGACCCGCATCGTATCGCCGCTCTCATCGCGCGGCGTACGAACCTCTCGTATCAGGCGATCCTCGCACTGCTGGGCGCTCCCGACGATCCGTCCGACACGGCGCGACTCGACCACTAGCGGAGCGACGAAGGTATGCTTCCGATCCAGGAGCGTCCCCAGGCGGGATCGCTTGGTCAGAGGTCGGGTGTGCAGTACAGCGATCGATTCGTCGTTCACGGTCACCGGCACGTCTTCGCGCGCGAGTTGCAGCAGGTTCGTAGCGACGTTGTCCGCATGGGCGAGCTTGTGGCCGCCGCGATCGACGGGGCCGTCGACGCATTTTCTCGCCAGGATCTGCAGGCCGCCGCGACGGTTGTGGCCCACGACAGCAAGATCGACGTGGCCCAGAGCGAGCTGTCTTCCCTCATCGCCACCACCATTGCCACGCAGGCTCCGGTTGCGGGCGACCTGCGGTTCCTGGTCTCGCTCTCCCACGTTACTTACGAGCTCGAACGAATTGGCGACCACGCGGCGGGGGTGGCGCGTCAGGTTGCCAGGCTCGCCGGCAGCCAGATCGACATAGGATCGGCGAGCGAAACCGCCCTGGGCCGAATGGGCGGGCTCGCCAGCGGCATATTGCACGGCGTGCTGCTTGCGCTGGTCGATCTCGACGAGGAGGCCGCGCGCAGGGTCGCCGCCCAGGATGACGAGATCGACCGGCTATACCACGCCTACTTCGAACGCACTCTCGCCCGGATGCGAACCGAACCCGGCTGGGTCGAAGCAGGGGCTCACCTGCTGTTCGCCGCGAAGGACTTCGAGCGTATCGGAGACCGGGTTACGAACATCGCCGAAGAAGTCGTGTTTCTTTCGACGGGCGCGGTCGAGGACCTGAATCCGTAACAGCGGAAAGGGCTGAAATGGCCAAGAGCAAATCGAAGAAGGCCGGCAAGGCCGCCGACAGCGAGACGGTCGTCTCGAGCGAAACTCCCAAGAAGGCATCCGTGCCGCGGGGCGTCCGCAAACACCTCCGGGAGCTGGAGGGTCAGCTCACCGACGCCGCACGCAAGGAGCAGAAGCGACTCCAGAAGCTGGAGCGGGCGCGCCAGCGGCGTGAATCCATCGATTCGGCGCTCGATAAGCTGCGCGGCCAGAGTACGGTCGCGACACCGCCGGCGCAGCCGCCCAAGACGCGCCAGCCGAGCAGCTCCCCCGCCGCCGGCCCCGCACCCGCCGCCGCCCCAATCGGAAGAGCACA
>OCZT010000982.1_pt1 | contig 29294 bp, 27 predicted proteins | sample 1539031 | NCBI WGS metagenome assembly OCZT01 (sample SAMEA3539308, study PRJEB22396) | soil metagenome | biome: tundra; feature: field; material: soil | place: USA | collected 2010-05 | depth 0.15 m | reverse complement strand
CCGTGGCGGTGTGGTCGGGGGAGGCGTCGGCCAGGCGGAGGACGGTGCGGCGGGGGAGCCAGGTGACGATCCGGCTGGTCCACCGGTTGCGTGCTCCGGAGACGACGCTGCGCAGCGGGGTCTTCTTGTCCAGGGCGGACAGGGCGGTGGTGACGACCTCGTCGGGGTCCTGGAAGGCCATCCCCTTCTCCGAGGAGCCCGAGGCGCGGTAGAAGTCAGTGCGGGTGGGGCCGGGCACGAGCGCGAGGACCGTCAGCGGCGTCTCGCGCAGCTCGTAGGCCAGGGCTTCGGTGAACCGCAGCACGAAAGCCTTGGAGGCGGCATACACAGCCATGCCGGGCATCGGCATGTAGCCGGTGAGGCTGGCCACGTTGACCAGTGCCCCGCCCTATCCGCTGATGCCCTAACGGTGTGCACTTCGCGCTGGGGGTGCACCGATCATCCCTCCCCACCTAACCGTCAAGTTGATGGCGCGTCACTGCACTATTTCATCTGTTGCGTGGGCTGATTGGGCCCGATACCAGGGCCCCGCATGCGCTGGCAGCTTTCGCGGCGCGTGCGTGCGTTCGGGGTCCGCGGCGCCGTTGTCCGTCGCTGCAGGCGCTGTGGCACGCCACGTGTGGCCACGCCCCAGTGTTGCAGCGCGTTGTCATAGAAGATGGCCCGGCGGAAATCCATACGCTGCCGCGTTGCCGCCGCCGGGGCCCCCCGGCTCAAGGTAGCCGCGGCCTCGATGTTCGACAGCTGAGGATAGATGAACTGCTCCGTGTATCGCACGTCGTCGCATGGCCAGAACACGTCCGATGCGTACATGAGCATGTCGTGCGGCAGCATGTCGAATGCCCTGCGCAAGCAGTCGAGTTGCCAGTCGGGAGGGCATCCAAACGACAGATCCGCCTTCAGTTGCCAGTGGTCCTTGGGCTGCTGCATGGCATGGAACGTCTCCATTGCGAGCGTGGCGATGCACTCGTCGACCCAGGGCCATGACAGGTGCGCGATGTGGCCATGGAATCCCGGGATGAGATGCAGGCCTTCATACGAAGTCGGCCGGCAGAACTCGCTCGAGCGTTCGTCGAGGAAGATGCCGGAGTGGAACGCAGCGTACATGCCCAGTTGCGCCAACTCTTGGAACAGCGGCAGTACGCGGCGATCGCGAACGGACCAGTTGTCGGGCACCAGTTTCACGCCTCGGATGCCCAGCTCGTGGTAGCAGCGTCGCGCCTCTTCGACCATCAGCGCGACCGCCGCATCTAGGTCGCCGCCGGCCAGGGACGGATTGGGATTGAGCACGCAGAAGGCGAGCAGCCGCTCCGGTGATTGCGCGCAGTATGAGGCGATGTAGTCGTTATGCCTTCGGATGTCGTCGGCGTGCTGATCGGTGAGCTCCAGCCCGTGTGGCTGCAGCATCGGCGCGAACATGAACGCTTGCTCCACCCCGCACTGGTCCATGCACTTCACAACGCCGTCGGCGGGACCGTCCGCGTCGGACCCGGACGTGTGGGTGTGGACGTCGATGATCGGCAACCGGTCGTATGCGACGCCGAGGCGCTCGGTGCGGGGCATGCCGCACGTTCTACCACACTGGCGGGGCCAGCGTGAATCACGATGCTTTCCTTGAGCCAGCGGGCTCCAAGGTGGTGAAGCAGTGGGGCACCGTTGAGTCTCAGATGGCGGGCGTGACGCCCACCTCGAGGAGCGCAGTAACTGCCGCCGTAGCTGCCGTTCCCAGCTAATTCAATCACACGCAATAAACGAGCTTAGTGCTGCGCAATAAATTTGACCGTTAGGTGGGGAGTGATGATGATGGATGCATGGCCAATCGTCCTGCCCCACCGTTGACGCTGTCGACGAGCAGAGGGAGGAGTTGAGACCTGGACCTGGACCTGGACCTGGACCTGGACCTGGACCTGGACCCGCTCCCGCGTGCTGCGGCAGCGCCAAATGCTTGGGCATGCGGTGGCGCCGGGATCGCCAAGGCTGTGAACGCAACCGCGTTCTCCAAGCCACGGCTTTGCGCCCTGCGACAGCCAGTACGGAGAGTTTACGATCATCCGGCCATGCTGGAGCTCGACGATCGCCTTCGCATTCTGCTTGTCTGCGATTCGCTGGACGTTGGCGGTGCGGAGCGTCACGTGGTCAATCTCGCAATCGCACTGCGCAAGCGCGGGCATAGCGTCACCATCACGTGCTCAAGCGAGGGAGTTCTGGCAGCGCAGGTGCGGGCGGTCGGGATAGAGGTGAGGCCTCTCCTGGACGGAATTGTCAAACGACGCTTGGATCGGCGTTATACGTCCAGGCTGCGACAGCTCATCGTGCAGACGTCTCCCGACATTGTCCACGCGCACCTGCATGCCAGTATTGTCGCCGCGTCTTGCGCGATCGAAGGGACGGCGCCGTCGTTTGTCATCACTGAGCACAGCGAGGCCATATGGCGCGACTCCGCGGCGTGGAGTGAGGCATTGTCTGCATATGCTCGAGCCGATGCGATCCTCGCCGTTTCAAGACGAATCGCTGACCGCCTCATCGCCACCGCAGCCATCGACGCCTCCACCTTGCACGTTGTCCGCAATACGCTTCACTGCGTGCCCCCGGTGGCGCTCTCGAAGCGGCGAGACAGGTCCGGCGGAGCCGTGGTCGGCGTGGTCGCGCGACTTCTCCCGGAAAAAGGTGTCGATGTGTTCCTACGTGCCGCGGCGCTGATCGCTCGTGCGCTGCCGCAGACACGTTTTGTCGTGGTCGGCGACGGCCCCGAACGGTCCCGCCTTTTGGAGTTGACAGACTCTCTCGGCCTTCGCTCCCGCGTCCGCCTCCTCGGCGCCCGTGATGAAGCGGCGTCAGTTATCAGGAAACTGGATGTGCTCTGCGTACCGTCCCGGAGCGAAGGGACGCCGCTTGTGGTCCTCGAGGCAATGGCCGCGGGGACGCCGATCGTCGCCACCGCGGCCGGCGGGATACCGGAGCAGGTCTGCCACGCCCGCGAAGCGCTTCTCGTCGCCCCGGAGGACGACGTCGCGCTGGCGGCGGCCGTTCGCCGCCTCTTGGAACGACCCCGACTAGCACAGCGCCTCGCCGCGGCAGCGCACCGTCGCGTCACCAGTGAGTTCGCACCAGAGCGCATGGTGGCGATGGTGGAGGATGTCTATCGCGATTGTCTTCGCTCGGATCAGCCGATTCCCCGCACCCGGATGCCGCTGCCTGCCGCAGCGACCGCTTGACGGCGTTGTTGTGCTGCGGTTCGGCCCAGCAGCGTTGGGTGACATCGAAGCAATCCTTGACCTCCTGACGCACTACGACATGCCGCGGGCAGCCTTCGAGCCGTATTACCGCAAAGACTCGAGCTACCGACCCGAACACTCCTGGATTGCCAGAGACAACGCGGAGATTCTCGCCCACGTTCGCATCTACCCGCGGCGTATGCGGTTGGACGGCGGAGTGGTGCGCATGGCCGGCATTGGGAACGTCGTCACCGCGCGGCACGCCCGCGGCCGCGGCCTTGTGAGAGCGCTGCTGGAACGAGTCGTCGAGCACGTCGACACCGACGATTACGCCCTGTCGCTCCTCTGGACCCACGTGCCAGGTGTGTACGCGACGCATGGGTGGCGACCGCTGCCACAGGAGAGTCTGATTGTCCAGGTTGACGCCGCGACCCACCCTGGTGAGGAAGCGGTCGAGCCGGGGACAGAGCACGATGTCGACGCTGCTCTCGCGCTTCAGGAGATCGCCGATGCCCATCGGACCGGGACACTGCTCCGGGGGCGGGACGAATGGGACACGCAGCGGTGGAGGCTGGACGAAGGTGACCTCGATCTTCGCGTGGTTCGCCAGACAACGGACAGCTTGCGCGGCTATGTCCGGACGCGCATCCGCGGGGAGGATGTACAGGTACTCGAGCTCGGCGCCATGCCCGGCGACGTGCCGCTCGCTCGCGCGCTGCTAGGCGCCTCATCGCGCCCGGCGAGACGCCTGCATGTCACGTTGCCGCCCAGCCTCCGCGCAGCCGTACTAGATCACGAGATCGTTGAACAGCTGCCTTCGCAGTTGATGGTTCGCGTCTGTTCGCCAGAGTTGCTCGTACACGCCATTGGCGGCGCTCTCCAAGAGCGCGTCGGTGCCAGCGCCGAAACCGTGTCTCTTTGGGGCGCCAGCGGCCCATTTACCCTGACCGTCGACGCCAGCGGCGCACGCCTCGACTCGGTGTCCAGGACCACCCCGCTGGATGGCGCGCGCAGTTGCTCACTGCTGTTCTACGGGGCGGCTGCACCGATGGGACCAAATCTCGAGGATCGGCCCGATGCTGCTCGTCTCCGGCGACTGTTTCCGCCGCAGGACACCGTGTTCTGGCCCGTCGACCGATTCTGACCTTCACCCGGCAGGTAGATCAGACAAGCGGAGGTACGCGATGGCTGAGGAGCTCGATACGACCCAGGGATGGTGTCCCGGGTACGACGCAGTCGCGGACCTGGCCAATTGGGAACACTCCCCCACAGCGGGCCCGAACCAGAAGGAGTTGGTAGTTGGCGCCGGACCTCCAGTCGATGACGGTCTAGTGGCGGCCACCGCCAACTCCACCTTTTTGCGATCAACGTGGAGCGCCGTGGGATCTATGTGGCTTCCCATGTGATCAGCGTGGACCCCCGTGGAAATTGGGGGTAAGTAGTCACCTGGAGCCCATTTTCGACCCCTCCCGAATACAGAATTCGAAGCCTACCTTGCCAAGGTAAGGGTCGAGGGTTCGAACCCCTTCTCCCGCTCCACTCCCTCATGGGGCCCATGGCCACCACCCCGACGAAGGGCAGTTCCGCGAGTTCCTGACGCGGCTGCTTCGTGTTCCGAAGGCCCAGATTGACGATCGCGAGAAAGCGCGCGTCTGCAACGCAGGTATCAACTGCACCGGAAGCGACCGCAACATGCTCGACTTCAACGACGCGACGATCGAGAAGACCGGGCGAGTCGACCGCAAGTTTCTGGCTTCGCCGGCGTTGAACTGGTTGTGGCTCCAGGTCGGAGCTTGCGGCGTTGGGGGGCACGCCAGGCTGCCCCGAGGAAGGTGTTCGTGCTTCAAAGCCAAACGCGTCGGCGCTTCACAGGCGCCACTACCGTCTCGGTGGTCTCCGCGGCAGTGCTTGCCGTTGGCCTGATCGGCGGCACCGGAGTCCAGGCCATGGCCGCCGGGCCGACGACCACGGTCCTCAGCACTGACGTGCTCCCGGGACTCTCCGGCCTGGCGTCAACGCCGACCGCGCCAGACACCGCGCTGCAGGTGGGCATCACCATGACCAACCCGAACGCGGCGGCTCAGGCAGCGGCCTACCACGCCATCTACACGGTCGGCAGCCCCCAATACCACCACTTCCTGAGCGCCGACGATGTCGCGCTCACCTTCGGTCTTCCCCAGGCGACGTACAACAGCGCCCTCGCCTGGGCCACCCGCGACGGCATGAAGCTGGTCTTCGCGCCGAACACCCGTGAGTACATGGTGCTGTCCGGCACGGCGGCGCAGGCCGAGCACACCTTCTCGGTGACGCTGCGCAACTTCTCCGCCCACGGCAGCAACTTCTACGCCAACACCAACGGACCGACGGTGCCCACCGGCCTCAACGTCGCCGGTGTCATCGGCCTCAACAGCGTGCTCCGCGCCCGCACCTTCAACCACAAGCCCAGCGCCGCAGCCGCGCACGGTCCGATCACCCAGCAGGGCACGTGCGGCGGCGGCGAGTGCACCGGGCTCACCACCCCGCAGGACCTCTGGTCCATTTACGGCCAGCCCACCAACCTCGCCGACCCGCTCCAGGACTTCGGCCAGGGCCAGCAGATGGCGGTCCTCGGTGAGGGCGCCGTGGCCGGCCCGCTCGCCGACCTCCGCGCCTTCGAGGCCGAGAACCACCTTCCCAAGATCCCGATCACCATCCGCTCGCTCGGTGATGACTTCCAGGACACCTCTGGATCGCCGGAGTGGGACATCGACAGCCAGGCGTCCACCGGCATGTCGCCTGCCGCGTACGGTGAGACGTGGTATTTCGCCAACGACCTGTCCGACTCGTCGGTCCTCATGGACATCAACGCGTTCGAGAACGACGCCCATGGCCCGATGCAGGCCAACGCCTCCTTCGGCGAGTGCGAGCAGGATCCCACCACCGGTGCCACCGGCGGCGGCGGGCCCAGCAACCCGTTCCCGTACGGTGGCTACGCGGGCACCGCCGGGATCGCGTTCACCACGGCCTCCGAGAATGCGCTGCAGCAGGCGACCCTCCAGGGCAAGACGCTCTTCGCGTCGACCGGTGACACCGGCTCCTCGTGCCCGGTGGTCTATGCGGCCGTGATCGGCGCCGGCAACGGCGTGGCCAACCAGGGCTTCCCCGAGACCAACTACCCCGCCTCGAGCCCGTACGTCACGGCCGTCGGGGGCACCATCGTCTACGGAACCCAGAACACCGCCACTGCGCCGGCATCGAACTCGACCCGCGCCCAGGAGTACTCCTGGAACTTCGGCGGCGGTGGCAACACGCTCTACATCCCCGAGCCCTCCTACCAGGTGGGCATCCCGATGCTCGACAACCAGCCGTGCATCTCGCAGCCGAACGGCACCCCGTACGCCACCATCCCGCAGCCGTGCCGCGGCATCCCCGATGTGGCCGCCCAGTCCGGCGACGTCGCCACCAACGGACTGGCGGTGACCATGGGCGGCAGCGCTGACTCCGCGGGTGGAGGCACCAGCCTCTCGTCACCCTCTGGATGGGGATGTGGACGCGCATCCAGGCGGCGTCGCTGCTGAAGACCACTGCCGGGAACTACACCAACGGGTTCGCCAACCCCGCGCTCTACAAGGTCGGCCTCAACGCCACCCAGGACGTCGCAGACTTCTTCGACATCGGTGGTGGCCCCCCCACCAGCCCGGTCAACAGCAACGGCGCCTACACCAACCTGCCGCGCAGCCCCGCCGACGTCAGTGGCTGGGACTACCTGTCCGGCCTGGGCAGCCCGAACGTCACCGCGCTCGGCAAGGACGTCACCGGCAATGCCTCGCTGACACCGACCAATCCAGTGCCGCCACTGCAACCAAAGGACTGCGGCCAGGTCGGCCTGCTGCCCTGCTCCGGTGGCGGCGGCGGTAACGTGTGCAACGACCCGCTCACCCTGTGGGCCAACCCGGCGCACACAGCGACCGACCCCCTGCAGAACTCCGACCCGCAGCTCTCGCTGCTCCAGGGTGGCCTGGCGCTGACCACCAGTGGCACCACGCTGCGCGCTCTCCTCACCGTCACCAACCTGACGGCGACGGTGCCAAGCGGCGCCGGTGCGGCCGAGTGGTACGCGCTCTGGACCTACAAGGGCACGTCGTACTTCGCCAACGCTGAGCTGTCGGCAGCGCCGGGCAGCACACCGACGTACCACGACGGCACCGTGGCGCTGGTGGGCACCTCGCACCAGTACTCGAACTCGACCACCACCAACGACACCGGCAGCTTCACCACCGGACCCAGCGGGGTGGTCGAGATCGACGTGCCGCTCGCCAACGTTGGCAGCCCGCCAGCACAGAGTCTCTTCACCGGGCCCGCCGGTGAGACCTGGATCCTGGTGGGCAGCACCGTCACGGGCGGCGGTCTCGAGAAGGTGGACGCTGGCGGACCCTCGTGTGACTACGTGCTCGGCGAGACGCCCCCCGTCAATGTGCCGGACGTGCCGTTCGGTCCGCTGCTGCCGCTCGCCGGCCTGAGCGTGGCCGGGGCTGCCGTGCTCTTCCGCCGCCGCCGGTCCGCGGTGGCCTGACACCGAAGCACCGACGGTCGTGTGGAGGCCCGTCCCTGATCCAGACGACGTCGACGCCGGCAGCCTTGGCCAGGCGATCCGCTTTGTCAAGTGCTGCCGCGGCGAAGTCGACACCTGTGACCTCGAACCCGTGCTTGGCGAGGAAGACGGCGTTGGCCCCACTGCCGCAACCGAGGTCCAGCGCCCGGCACGGCTCCAGCCTGCCCGTCCTCACCAACTCCACCAACTCGCTGCGCGGTCCGCCCTCCCACGGCATCCGCCAATGCCGGTACCCCAACTCGTAGAAGAGCTTTATCACGAGGCCTTACGAGCGATCCTGCCGCCAGAAGGTGGTGAGCACCTCTGTGAGGGTGGATGCGCCCTCGAGGAGCGGCGCCACGTGTCCACCGCCGGGAACGACGCAACAGGTGCCCCGCGACGGTAGGGAGGCTGCGGCCCGCGCCTGGTCCGGTGTCCACATGGCGTCGTCGGCTCCGGCCACCACCAGGGTCGGGACGGTGACCGCGCCAAGCTCCGACGTCAGGTCGCGCCGGTTGAGCATCACTGAACGCATGGCGAGGTACAGCCCCTTGCGCGTCGCCCTACGGGCCGCGTCACCGATCAGGCGCGCATCCGCGGGCTTGCGAACCGCGCTGTGAGACCCCAGCAATGCATCGGACACGGCGGTAATCAGCGGCCCGATCGGCCCCGTCAGACGATAGAGGCCGACGAGGAGGGTGCACCTAACCCGCTCCCGGGGCGTCAGTGGGTGGACCGGTGTGCCGATGGTCACGAGGCTGCGGCAGCGATCCGAGGAAGCGGCAACGAGGGCGCCGACATGACCACCCCACGCGTTGCCGACCCAGTCGACGGGCGCGGTCACGCCCAAGTGGTCGAGAACGTCGAGGGCGGCGCCTGCGCACTCTTCGAGCGTGAAGATGCGACTCGCTGCCGCACTTCCCCCGTGCGAAGGGCCGTCAATGATGATCAAGCGGCGGACGGCCGACAATGGCCCGCGCACCCGCTCCCATGTGGTGGAGTCGACGAACAGGCTGTGCCACAGCACGGCTGGGGGGCCGGCGCCGCAAACCTCCACGCGGAGATCGCCAAGCCGCGTTGGGACCATGGTGACGGCCTCCTCCCGTCCCTCCCAGGTCGCACCCGCATCGCGGCCAATCGCCGTATGCGCCATGCCCCCGGGGTCTGGTGTGGTGTTGTGCGCGACTGCCATGACCGCCTCCTTGACGCCGGGGCGTGCGGTGGGAAGGCCTCCCCCGGCGCTTATATTCGCTAAACAGTGTGTCTAATCCGCTCGATGCATCGTATACTGGATCCGGAATGTCTGTCAAATCCGTCCGCTCTTACAACTCTCCGCTGCGAGACGAGCAGACCAACGCCACCCGACGCGGCATCCTGGCAGCCGCCGAGGAGCAGTTCACAAAGAACGGCTTCCCGGCCGTGACGATGAAGGCGATCGCGCACCAAGCAACGATCTCCCTGGCCACGGTCTACCTCTATTTCCCGGGTAAGGCCGCTCTCGTGGCAGCTCTCGCCGAGGAGGTGGCGGCAAGCGCGGATCTGAGCGTCGAGCAGGTGGAGCACGAGACAGATCCCGTACAGCAGCTCCGAGTCGGATCCCACATCATCCGCCGGCTCAACGAGCGCTCGTGGCTCGTCACGGACATCCTCCGCAGCGCGCAGGGGACAGACCTTAGCTTGTCCGAGATCTGGCGGCTGTGGGAGGAGCGTCACCTGGCGGCGATTCGGAGGGCGATGGCATCGCTCGAGAGCCGCGGTGCCCTCTCGAGCACAGTCACCTTCGACGACGCCGTCGATGTGTTCTACGCGTTGGCCGGCACAGACGTCTACCGTGCCTTGGTCCGGGAGCGAGGATGGTCACCGGATCAGTACGAGCGGTGGCTGTTCGGACTGGCCCGCCGAGAGCTCCTCGCCCGCACCGCTGAAACGCGAGCCGACTGAGCGCACCCGTCGCCATGCCAAGATAGGCTCCGTCAGCGACCGCTGGATCGGGGCGCTGGGCCTGGTGGCGACGACATTCACCTACGGAGCAATGTTTCTCAGCCCCGGTCGGACGGGCGCGGGCATCGCCTCGATCCTCGGGAACCTCCAGCCCCTCATGGTGATCATCCTGGCGACGGTCTTCCTCAGCGAACGCTTGACGCGATACACGAGGGCAGCTCTCATCCTGGGACTAGGGGGGGCGACGCTGAGCGCAGCACCGGCGCTCTTCGGCCCCGACGCATACGGGCTGCCGGGCGCGGTGCTGGCCCTCGCTGCATCAGGCGGCGCGGCTGCCGGCAGCATCATCATCAAGCGCATGGGTCGCCCGGCCTCGGTCCTCACGGTCTCCGCGTGGCAGCTCATCGTCGGCAGCGCGCCTCTGCTCATTCTGTCGGCCGTACTGGAGCGCAGCGCAAGCGTTGTCTGGAATGGCGAGCTGATCAGTCTCATTCTCGTCCTGGCTCTGCTCGGGACGTCCCTGCCCACGGCGATCTGGTACTCGCTGATCCAGCACCACGACGTGGGCCGTCTGTCGATCTTTCTGTTTCTCGTTCCCGTGTTTGGCACAGCCATCGCGTTCCTGGCGTTCGGCGAGCAGCTCTCGGTGCCAGCGGTTGCCGGCATCCTCCTTACAGTTTCCGGCGTGGTCGCGATCGCTGCGGAACGTCCGCGGCCGGGGACGCTACCCGCCGCTCCACCGCTCTCTGCCACGTCGGTCGCGCCGCCCGCTGCGGTTCCCCATTGAGCCAGCGATCCAACTTGAGGTCGCTGGACTCGGATGGCGGCCGCCCACGGGGATGCCAGCTCGGCGCGGCACGATTACTCACTGCCGATACAGGCTCTACGCTGTCGCGATGCCCGGATTGAACGGCATCCTCGCTCGCTGGCGTCGAAAGGCTCGTCCGCGCGTGCCCGCAACGTCCGCGCCCATTCGGGCCACGCCCCCGACTCCCGCCAAGGCCGGCCCGCCCGCGCCCCCCCAGAGCCCGTTGCGGTCGCGGACCTTCTGGGTCAGCATCGCTCTCCTCCTGGCCGTGAACTTCTTCTTCGCCAACGTGGTGTTCGCTCCCTCGCAGCCCAAGTCAGTGGTCATCCCCTACAACGTCTTCCTCCAGGAAGTGTCGTCTGACGACGTGCTCACCGTGACCAGCACGTCGCAATCAATCACTGGCACGACCAAGAAGCCGGTGAGCGCCGCCCCGGGCCAGGACAGTGCCACCAGCTTCTCCACCGAGCGGCCTGCCTTCGCCACCGACGACCTGGTCACTCTGCTGCAGAAGCACAAGGTCACCATCAACGCGCAGCCACCTAACCCGCCCGCGCCACTGTGGCAGACCCTGCTCATCAGCTTCGGCCCTGTGCTGCTGATCGTGCTCGCGTTCCTCTTCCTCAGCCGGCGTATGGCATCGTCGATGAGCAGCGGCAGCGGCGGGATTCTCGGCCGCTTCGGACAGAGCGGGGCGCGGCTGTACGACGCCACCCGTCCGCAGACGACGTTCGCCGACGTGGCCGGCATCGATGAGGTCAAGGGCGAGCTGCTGGAGATCGTCGACTTCCTCAAGAAACCGCAGAAGTACCAGCGGCTCGGTGGCACCGTGCCCAAGGGCGTGCTGCTGATCGGATCGCCGGGCACCGGTAAGACCCTGCTGGCGCGTGCGGTCGCCGGGGAGGCGGCGGTGCCCTTCTTCTCCATCTCCGCATCGGAGTTCATCGAGGCCATCGTCGGCGTCGGCGCCGCCCGCGTACGCGACCTCTTCAACAAAGCGCGCGCCGCACCTCCAGCGATCATCTTCATCGACGAGCTTGACGCAATCGGGCGCTCACGCAGCGCCGCGCTGCGCGTGGGTGGCAATGATGAGCAGGAGCAGGCGCTGAACCAGATCCTCACGGAGATGGACGGCTTCGACACCCACGAGGGCGTCATCGTCCTCGCTGCCACCAACCGCGCCGACGTGCTGGATCCGGCGCTGCTGCGACCGGGGCGGTTCGACCGCCGCGTTCAGGTGCCGCCGCCCGACCGTCGCGGGCGCGCAGCGATCCTGCGCATTCACACCCGCGACATTCCGCTGGACGGCGCCGTGGACCTCGACCTGATCGCCGGCGAGACCGCCGGCATGGTCGGCGCCGATCTGCGCAATCTCGCCAACGAGGCAGCTCTCTGCGCGGCGCGCCGCGGCGCAGACGTGGCCTCGATGCAGGACTTCACCGACGCGATCGAGAAGGTGGAGCTCGGCTCGGAGCGCAAGCTGACGCTCAGCCCGCTCGACCGCGAGCGGATCGCGTACCACGAGAGCGGCCACGCGCTCCTCGGCCTGCTGCTGCCGGCGGCTGATCCCGTTCGCCGGGTGTCGATCATTCCGCGAGGAATGTCGCTGGGAGCCACGACCCAGACGCCGGTCGACGATCGCTTCAACTACGGCGAGGATTATCTGCGCGGCCGGATCACCGGGGCGCTCGGCGGCCGGGCAGCGGAGCACCTCGTCTACGGTGCCCTCACGACCGGGGCCGAGGCCGACCTCCGTATGGTGACCGGCCTCGCGCGCGAAATGGTGGTGCGGTGGGGAATGAGCCCGGCAATCGGCGCGCTGAGCTACGCGGACGGCGGCGGCGCTCCGAACGCGTTCGGGGTACAGCGCCCCTACAGCGAGACCACCGCAGAGCTCATCGATGCCGAGGTGAAGCGGATCTCCGACGAGTGTTTCGAGCAGGCGGTGGAGCTACTGAGGGCCAACCGCGACAAGCTCGACGTCTTGGCCCATGCGCTGCTGGAGCACGACACCCTCTACGAGGAGGAGATTGTCAGGGTGACCGGGCTGAAGCGGCCCGATGCGGGGGCGAGCGCGTAGCCGGATCCGACCCGGACAACCGGCCTCACGACGCTTCAGACCGGCATGGTGCGGCGGCCACCGAGTCAACTTCTGGCTGCTGCTGCACCGGATGCGGCCTTCATGGCGAGCGAGGACGGCCTCGACCGTCTGCTTCTGACTGGCCCACTGCACACCCTTGAGCTCGAGCACGATGGTGCGTCGACCCGGTGCGACGGTGGGCGACGCGGTGTCTACGACCGTGCCTCGCCCGGGCATCTCGGGGACGCCGCGCGTGTCCTCAGCTGGAACGGGTTGGCTCACGTAGGTGCCTCCGAGTCATCTCGATACGCTGCGCACGTTGCCCCATTCGGGTATGGGGCCAGCCGTCATTGTCCGGCGATTCCCTCCCGCTCTCCTGAAGCACCCACATGGTCAGCCCGCCAGGAATCGTCCGATGGCGGCGCTGAGTTCGGTCACCTTCGCCTCACCGCGCCCGTCGCGCACAGCGTCGGTGACGCAGTGCCGCACGTGGTCGTCGAGCAGGCTGACGGCGACCCTGTCGAGAGCGGCCTTGACGGCGTTGACCTGGGTGAGGATGTCGATGCAGTACCGCTCCTCGTCGACCATGCGATGAATGCCTCGAACCTGCCCCTCGAGTCGGTTCAGTCGGTCTTGGATACGCTTCTTGTTGTGGATGTACCCGGGCATCGTGGGTGCAGTTCCTGTCGACCTCTCATGCGGCAAGGGGCACCTCCTCAACGGGTGCAACACGGATGGAGGATCGTCGGTGAAACCGGCGAAGTCGGAGCGCATTGGTTACGACAGTCACGCTCGAGGTCGCCATCGCCCCGGCGGCCAGCATCGGGTTGATGGCGCCGATGACCGCCAGTGGAATCATGATGACGTTATAGGCAAAGGCCCAGACGAGGTTCTGGCGGATGACGGCGTAGGTCCGCCGGGCAATATCCCGGGCATCAGCGGCACCCTGCAGATCGTTCCCTGGCAAGGTGATATCGGCGGCGGCGATGGCCACGTCCGTGCCGCTCCCCAGTGCGACCCCGACGTCGGCACGGGCCAGCGCCGGAGCGTCATTGATGCCGTCGCCGACGAACATGACGCGGTGCCCCTGCTCCTTGAGGCGCACGACCTCGCCGACCTTGTCCTCGGGGAACGCCTCCGCGAGCACACGGTCGATGCCCACCTCGGCTGCAATTGCACTGGCAGTGCTGCGCCGATCACCGGTCACCATGGCAACGTCCAGCCCGGAGGCGCGCAGGCGCGCGATGACCTCGGCAGCGTTGGGCTTGATCCGATCAGCGATGGCGATGACGCCGATGACCACGTCCCGTGTCACGGCGACAACGGTGAACCCGGCGCTGGCCCACCGGTCGACCGCGCTCTGTAGGGCGCCGGGCAGGTGATCAGGGCGACCCACCGCGACGCCGCGCCCGTCGACGGCAGCGGTGGCCCCTGCCCCAGGCTGCACGGCGAAGTGCTCCGCGGTCGGAATCGTCAGCCCGCGAGCCCGCGCCCCGCTGACGATTGCTGCCGCGATGGGGTGCTCCGAGCCTGCCTCAACAGCGGCCGCAATCCGCAGCAGCTCGTCGGTGTCGCCATCGCTGGCGATGGCGTCGGCTAGGCTCATCCGGCCTTCGGTAACCGTGCCGGTCTTGTCGAGCAGCACGACGTCGATGCCGCGCGATGCCTCGAAGACCTCGGCCCCCTTGAAGAGGATGCCCAGCTCAGCAGCGCGGCCGCTGCCCGCCATGATTGCCGCCGGCGTCGCCAGCCCCAGCGCGCAGGGGCAGGCGATCAAGACAACGGTGGCGCCATGCAGGATTGCCGTTCCCACCCCCGCTCCGGCGAGCAGCCAGCCGATGACCGTGAGCACTCCGAGCACGAGCACGACGGGGACGAAGACTGCAGAGATGCGATCGGCGAGTCGCTGCACGGGCGCCTTGGAGCCTTGGGCGTCCTGGAGAAGCCGGACAATCTCGGCGAGCTTGGTATCCGCACCGACTCGGCGCGCTTTGACGATGAGGCGACCACTACCGTTGACGGCCGCTCCGATGACCTCGGAGCCGATGCTCACGTCGACGGGGGCGGACTCGCCCGTGAGGAGCGAGAGGTCGACCGTCGATGTGCCGCTCACCACGACCCCATCGACGGGGATCTTCTCCCCCGGTCGCACAACCACGCTGTCACCAGGATGGAGACTGTCGGCCGCAACCTGGCGCTCAACGCCGCCGTCGAGGAGCGTGGCAGTCTTGGCGCCCCGCTCCAGGAGCGTTCGCGCCGCGTCGGTCGCCCCAGCGCGCGCCCGGGCCTCGAGGACCTTGCCGACGAGGATGAGCGTGATGATCACCGCTGCGGTATCGAAGTAATGCTCGTGCTCTCCGGCTACGGTGGCCCAGACACTGTAGCCATACGCGGTCGAGGCACCGATTGCGACCAGCGTGTCCATGGTCGACGTGCCGTGCCGTGCGGCGGCGGCGGCGGAGCGCAGGAACGGCCATCCCGCGTAGAGGAGAACCGGCGTGGCCAGGGCCCAGGTCACCACCATGCCGACGTCGCCGGCACGCGCCACGAAGGTGAGCCAGAGGATCGGGATCGTCAGAGCGGCGGCGACAACGAGGCGGCGCAGGAAATAGCGTGCGCTGTCGTCCGGCGCGGAGCCGTCGACGTGTTCCTTGGCCCCGTACCCCGCCTTCTGGACGGTGCGGACGAGATCCGCCACCGATTCATCGCCGCTTGTTCGGATCAGGGCGGTTCGGGTGGCCAGGTTGACGCGCGCCTCGGCGACGGCCGGCCGCCGCTGCAGCACACGCTCGATGCGCCCCACGCACGATGCGCAGGTCATCCCCTCGATGTCGAGGGTCACAACGCGCTCGGCCTTCGGGTTGGCGACTGCTGCGGCGGCGCCGGTCAAGGAATCAGCGCCGGCCGACGAAGTCAAACCCGGCCTCCTCGACGGCGGTCCGGACAGCCTCGTCGTTCGGCTCCGAGGCGAAGGCGACATCGATCTGCTCGGCGGTGTGCGAGGCCATCACCTTGGTCACGCCCGGAACCTGCCCCACGGCCCTGCTCACGCTGCTCTCACAACCCTCACAGGTCATCCCCTTGACTTCGAACGCCACTGTGGTCATCGCCGTCTCCTCCGCTCTGCTCGTCGATACTTCGACAGTATACCACCCAGGGGTATATGGCCTGTGGATGCGGAACAGGGCAGGCGATCTGGCCGCCCACGTACCCCGAGCGTCTACATCGGGCCGCCGTTGCCCAACAGAGTGCCAGCGTCGCAGGGCACGAAGCTGTCGACCCTCTACCATCCTCAGGGGGTACTCCTCCCCGTGGTCCAAGATCACCTGTTGACATGAATGACGACGAATCCGTAGCCGTGGCGATCAATTGTGAACAGCCGGTACCACGCCGCTCCGCCACGGCGGCCAGAGGCGTCCTCCGCGACGCAGCCCACGTCACCTGGGCGGCCCCAATCCTCTGGCGCGCAGCCTCTTGACCGAGACCAACCTTGGCCACATGTGCAACTGATCGGCGTTTCTGGGCTTAGGTAGCGGCCGGCGCTGGGCGGCGCGTCAGCAGCTGGAAGATCCCACCCAAATGGAGGCGGCGGTGGATCGCCGCATAGGCGCTGGCGCCGAGCGCGAGGGAGAGCCCGGTCACCAGAGCGCGCTGGATGATCGCGGCAGCGCCGGCGGCTCCGTAGTCGAAGCCGAGGAATATGAGCAGCGCCGCGACGCTGGCCTCGTTCGCGCCGATGCCACCCGGGATCAGGCTCACCGCTCCGCCAACGGTGGACAGTGCGAGAACGAACGCCGCCTGCCACCAGCCGATGCGGCCGGGTTCCAGGCCGGCGAGTAGCAACCACAACGCCGTGACCGCCACCACCACCCGCGCGGCGTCGAGGATCGAGAGGGCCAGGGCATCGGGGCGATGGAGCAGCTCGGCCGTCTGCCGCTGCAACTCGTCGATAGCGGGCAGCAGCCGGTTGAGGAAGGGAAGGCGTGCCACCAGGTCATGCACTCGGCAAAAGACCGGCGACACCGTGAGAATGACCACGATGGCCGCGATGCCCAGAGCCACCGGTACGAGCGCGGCCAGTCCGTATCCGAGCGCGAGGATCGCCGGCAGCGCAGACAGGATCAGCAAGAGCGTGTACGAGAGTTCTTGCACGGTGACGGTAGCGGCCACGATGCCGAAGTCGGTGCTGGCGGCCGCGCTCGCGAAGGCTGCACGCGTGAGATCCCCCAGGGGTACGATCGCGCTGATCGTTTGACCCGCCAGGTTGACAAGAATCGTGTCGCGCAGACGCAGGTGTATTCCCACGTCCCTGAGCAGGAAATGCCAGCGGACACCTTGCAGGACGTATACCAGGACCGAAAGCACAAGAATGGGGGCGATCAGTGCGAGCCGGAAGCGCGTCAGCGCGCTTCCGACGTGCGACGGATTGAGGAACACGACCACTCCGGCGATACCGGCAAGCCCAATCAGGCCAAGGAACAAGCGGCGGCGCAGCGCCGGTAACCGCTGCGCGACCAGTGGCGACGAGGCCCTTTGTCGCTTGATGAGCGGCGACTGCATGCGCTAAGCCATCGCCTTGGCGGGACGGCGACCGTTGCCGCGGCTCAGCCGCACAGCAATCGACCTCTGTTCGCTGACCAGCTCCGGCGCAAGGCGGTGGTTTCCCGCAATGGCGCGGACTGTCGCGATTCGAGTCAATGGACTGCGACTTCAGCTGTCGGGTGTCTCGGCAGATCCCGCACCCGGGCCTCAATCATTGCCTTTCGCGCGCGAACCTCGTCCTCGAGTTGGGCCAGCTGTTCCTGACGACGCTGCACGAGCTCCAACTGGGTATCGGCACATCGCAGTGCGGCAGCGAGAATCCGTCGCTGGTCGGCCACCTCCGTCGCTCCCGCCCATTGGTCCTTTAGGTGTCTCCGGACGGACTCAACCTCGATGAGCGTGCTGAGCTGCTCCAGCGACAGCCCGAGCAGGTCCCGCAACCGTATGACTTCTCGGATACGCTCGACGTCTTCCGCGGTGTAGAGGCGGTGTCCACCCTTACGCCGGTGGCCATCGGGCGTCAGGAGACCGATCTCCTCGTAGTACCGAATCGTTCGCGGCGTCGTCCCTGTCTGCTCCGCGACGTCGCCCACGCGCAGATGTCCGGGTAGGGCATCAACCGTTGCTGTCACGCACTCCCCTTTAGGGCGCCGCTGGTGAACGGGTCACCTGGGACCACATGAGACGGACGCAACAGGGACACACCGGCACCGAGGAGGGAAACCACGGCCAAGATCCAGAGAGCCAGGTGCATGTTGCTGATGAAGGGCGTGAGCTGGTTCGCGGTCAGGCCCTGTGCCCCCCCGGAGAAGATCTTGAACAGCACTTCGGTGGGAATCGCGGCGGTCACGACGGCCATCACAAACGCAATCGAGATCACCGCGCCCGCGTTCTGGACAAGCAGCCGCGCCCCGGCTGCGATGCCCCGACGAACCGCACGCACGGACCCCATCATTGCCGCGGTGTTCGGGGAGTTGAACATTCCCGAGCCGCACCCGACCACAAAGAGCCAGAGGCCTGACTGCAAGAAGGGAGTGGTCACCTCGAGAGTGGTCATTGCCGCCAACGCCGCCGCGCTCACGGCCATGCCGAGTGCGGCGAGCGTCCGCGAGCCGCGACGGTCCGCAATGACGCCGGCGATGGGTGAGGCGATGAGCATGCCCACTGCCAGCGGGGTGAGCTTGAGGCCCGCCGTGAGCGCGGAGTCGCCTTGCGCCCCCTGGAAATAGAAGACGAAGACGAACATCAGGGCAAAGCGCGACAGCCCGTTGAGGAAGGCCGCTCCCGCGGCCGCGGCAAACAGCCGGTCGCGAAAGAGCGAGAGGTCGAGCATCGGCGCCCGTTGATGGGCCTCGACGTACACAAAGAGCGGCAGCAGCACGATAGCCACGGCGAAACCGCCGATGACGACAGCATCGTTCCAGCCAGTCAGCCCGCCGCGCGAGATTGCCAGCACCAGGCCGGTGAAGCCAACCAGGAAGGTGAGCGTGCCCAGCGGATCCAGACCTCGCACCGCATCACGGCCGCTCGTGTCGCGAAGGACGACCAATGCCCAGGCGGCTCCCGCAATGCTGCAGGGGACGTTGAACCAGAAGACCCACTGCCAGGAGATGCTGACCAGGACGCCTCCAAGGACCGGCCCCAGGACCAGTCCGACGGCAGCGACCATGACATTGGTCCCCATGGCCACGCCGAGCTGCGTGGCCGGAAAGGCGTCGGTCACGATGGCGGTGGCGTTGGCGAAGAGGAACGCCCCCCCAACGCCTTGAATGATTCGCCAGATGATCAGTTCGGTTCCATTTCCCGCGAATCCCGCTCCCAGCGACGCCAGGGCGAAGACGGCGAAGCCCGCGGCGAATGCATGCTTGCGCCCGAAGAGATCGGAGAGCCGACCCGCCGACAGCACGAGTACTGTCGAGGCAATCATGTAGGCCAGGATCACCCACACCAGTTCCAACAGCGAGGTGTGGAGACTGCTCTCCAGCGTGGGCAGAGCGATGATCAACGTCCCCGAGTTGACTGTCGCCATCAGCATGCCCAGCGACGTGCACGACAGCGCCCACCATTTGTAGTGGCGATGGTCGGAACTGACGCCGGGTCGCCGGCGCCGCGTGCTGGTTCTCTCGAGGATCGCCATCTGTGTCCTGCCAGGGTGCTCGAAATAGACGTTTACGGAAGAATCAGATTGTAGCACCCGTCGGCACACGCCCAGGCCCACCTCGTCGCTGCCGATGGCACGGCCGTCACACTGCACGGTCGAGGAGGTCGCGGCCGGTGATGTGAGGCCGACCGCGCTCAACGTTGTCCTTGAGTTGAACACCACGAGTTCCATCGTTTTGTAATCAGCGTGGACCCCCGTGGGATCAGCGTGGCTTCCCGTGTGATCAGCGTGGATCCCCGTGGCAATTGGGGGCAAGTAGTCGTCTAGAGGCCGTTTTCGTGCTCCCCCGAATACAGATTTAAAGCATTACCTTGCCAAGGTAAGGGTCGAGGGTTCGAACCCCTTCTCCCGCTCCACTCCGTGATTTGAATACGGAATGGCCCGGCTTCGGTCTCTGTGGACCTCGGTGGATATTGGTGAAAGTAGGGTTCTAGGAATTCGTAGAAGCACTACCTGACGAAAGTGGTGTTAGGGACCGCGAGCCGAGGCGCGCAACGCGATGCGCCCGGCCGTGCCCGTCGCCATGAGGGTGGTCATCACGTACTACAACACCCGCATTTCACCCGGAGGATCGGACACAACGGCCCAAGTCTCCTCCGAGGGCCGGATCCGGCGGCGCAGGCTCGGCCGAACCGTCCGCCTGACGCAGGGGGAAGAGGCGGGCCAGGGGCCGGCCGTCGCGGCCTCGACAACCGGCGGGGCCATCTGGAGCCTGGGCGTGCGCGCGTGCGCCGTGTATCGAGGTCTCGATGTTGCGGTCGGCTACGCGGCGTCGTATCCTCGTCCGGACCGCACGCATCCCGGCGGCGGCCTGCCCGGAGGCGAAGGAGACCGGCACATGACCGTCGACACCGAGCGCATCGACGCCGAGCGCGAGCGCATCCGGAGTGCCCACCTGCGCGAGCGTGGCCGCCGCCCCGCCACCACAGCCCGCGGCGTCCACCACGTCGCCCTGCTCTCATCGGACGTCGAGCGGACCATCCGCTTCTACCAGGATCTGCTCGGCTTCCCCTTGATCGAGCTCTTCGAGAACCGTGACTACCGGGGCTCCAACCATTTCTTCTTCGACATCGGCAACGGCAATACCATCGCCTTCTTCGACTTCCCCGACCTCGGACTCGGTGCCTACGCCGAGGTCCTCGGTGGGCTCCACCACCTCGCCATCTCGGTGACGCCTGAGCAGTGGGAGAAGGCCAAGGCCCGACTCGACGCCGCCGGGGTTGAGTACAAGGTAGAGAGCCGGGTCTCGATGTACTTCCGCGACCCCGACGGGGTCCGGCTCGAGTTGATCGCCGACCCGCTCGGGGAGATGTACGGGTCGACTCTCACCTGAGCGCACTCTCCCTCTGGCGCTGCGCTGGCAATACTGGTCGACTCGCGACACCCATCGGAGTTTTACCGCGTTAGCGATGTGCAAACCGGTAACATGCCACCTCAACCGGGCTGACAGCGCTTGGGGCTGCTGAAGTGGGCTTAGGGACCGCGGGCGGCGGCGCCAAACGTGACGCGGCCGATCGCAGAGGCAGCCAAGTTCGTGCCCCTCGAGCAGCTCTGCCTGTCACCACAGTGCGGCTTCTCCTCGACGGTCGAGGGCAACACGCTGACCTATGATGAGGAGGTCGCCAAGCTGCGGCTCATCGTCGAGACTGTGGCGGAGGTTTGGGGCTAGCATCTTGTGGCCAACGTGGACAGCGTGTGAACAGCGTGGCCTCCCATGTGGTAAGCGTTCTCAGTTGTGGCGGCCCGTGGGACTCCGGTGTGATCAGCGTCGATCGCCGTGGATTTTCGGGAGAGTGGTGTCCTGGAGTACGAATCGGGAGCCTACCTTCCCCAAGTAGCGGGCCTGCGGCTCCCAGCGTCGCAGTCTGCTCTACCACTGGGACTTTGGGCGCCTTGACTTGTTGGTGGGAGAGCAGCGGGCCCCCCCTCCCGGGGCATGATCGCCCACTTCTGCCTCAAGACCTCCGATGGGATTCGCGTCAGCAACGTGTGGGACAGCGAGGAGCACGCCAGGGCCGACGTTGAGAATCCCGTGCTGCTCGAGGCGCTTGCCAAGGCACAGATGCCCGCGGTGACCCCGCAGTTTCGTCCGGTTCACAACCACTTCATCGTGTCGGAGATGAAGGCCGGGGTCTAGTTCGGCGGTCAGGACCGGTGAGCCGCCGCCACAGTCGGTGGTGGCGGCTCCTGACGCTTGGCGGCGAGCGAGAGCATGGCGTCGCGCAGGTTCGGATTGGAGAAGAACGACTTGGCTGCGCCCACGGAGTCGAAGTGATGAATCACGAGCACGTTGCTTGGGTTATCCACCATGCGGTGTACAGATTCGGTTTCCCGCTGTTCCACGACGGCTTGAAAGTCATCAGCAGCTACCCGGCCCTGGGCCATCTCCCTGTCGTACCGGATCAGCCGGTGACGACCAGCGCACGGCTCCAACTGGGCAGCCACGCCGAGCGCGCCTCGTCACTCTGCTGCAAGATGGTCCCGTGCCATATTTCCGGATGCTCGCCATGGGCTATCTCGTCAACGAACTCCGACGTCGCTGGAGCCGCACCGTCGTCACCGCGCTCGGCCTCGCCGCGGGGGTGGGCTTGGTCATGGGCATCATCGGAGTCTCCGATGGCTTGACCCGGGCCCAGGACCAGGTCCTCTCCCCTCTCTCCAGTGTCGGGACTGACATCATTGTCACCCGTACCGTCGGGGCCACCGCTGCGTCGACGTCCGCGTCGCCCACTCCGACTGCAACCACCGGCCAGCCGCCCAACGGTGCGGCGGGAGGCCTGGGGGGTTTCTTCGCTGGCGGTGGCGGCGGTGGTGGTGGAGCCGCGGCCGAGTTCATTCAGCTGAACGCTGCAGACCAAGCCGCCCTCCTCAACGCCAACAGCTCCGTGCTCACCGACCTCTCCAAGCTGGGTCCCGCCGGCACCAAGTTCACTCACGACTTCTTTGTTCCCGGAACGCTGATCACCTTTCCCGAGACGGCGGTTCAGACAGTGGCAGCCATCCCAGGAGTGCAATCGGCGGTGCCCGGACTCTCCCTGCAGGCGCTGCACGAGACTGGAACGGTGCCGCTGATCACCGACACGGTGACCACCGGCGGCCAGACCATCACAGCGACGCAGACACCGGCACCGCTGACGGAAGCTGAGCGCGCCGCGGTCTTCAGCTGCCTGCAGGCGAACGGCGGTTTCCCCCAGAGCGGCACCGGCACCCCCGGCCCGCGGCCGACGCCTGGCAGCGGCGGCGGTGACGGCGGGGCCGGGCAGTTCGGCGCGGCCCTCCAGAAGTGTTTGCCGGCGCGGATGCAGCAGTACATCGCCAGCGTCGTGGTCCCCGCCCAGACCATCAACCGCGTGCTCAACCCGCCGTCCACCGACACGCAGACCAAGACCTACACCGTCGCCGGCGTCGCCTCCGCCAACCCGACGTCGGGGCTGATCACCTCGGCTCAGGTGATCTCAGGCAGCTGGTTCAGCGCCACGCCGGCCAACGAGGTCCTCGTCAACAGCGCTTACGCCAGCACCAACGCGATAACAGCCGGCCAGAAGCTCACGATCAACGGCACCGACTACACGGTGGTGGGGTTGGTGAGCCCCACGCTCACTGGCAACATCTCCGATCTCTACTTCGACATCGGCACCTTGCAGACCACGTCCACCAACGCCTCCCGGGTCAACGAGGTCCTCGTGAAGGTCACCAACTCCGACAACGTTGATGCCGTGGCGGCCGCGATCCACAAGCAGCTACCCGGCGCCCAGGTGCTCACTGCAAAGTCGCTCGCCAACCAGGTCTCCGGCAGCCTGGCCAGCGCGCGCTCTCTGGCAGCCTCCCTCGGCGGCGCATTGGCGGTGATCATCCTGCTCGCCGCCTTCTTGGTCGCCGCGCTGCTCACCACCTCCAGCATCGCCAAGCGGGTCCGGGAGATCGGCACACTCCGCGCCATCGGCTGGCGGCGGGGACGGGTGGTTCGTCAGATCGTCGGCGAGACCATGGGCATTGGACTGGTCGGCGCCGCGCTCGGTGTGTTGATCGGCCTCGGCGTGGCCTTTGCAGTCAACCACTTCGGGCCAACTTTGACGGCGACCTCGAGTGGCGCGGCGGTAGGCGCGTCAACCGCCAGCGGACTGTTTCACCAGACTGCGGAGGCATCGATGACGCGGTCAATCCACCTTCAGGCTCTGATCACGCCGGGGACCGTGGTGCTCGGCATCGCCTTTGCCCTCCTGGGCGGATTGGTTGCCGGTGCGGTGGGCGGCTGGCGTGCCTCGCGTCTGGCTCCCGCCTCCGCATTACGAGACCTGGGATGACCACGAGCCTGTACGAGTTGCGCGGCGTCGAGCGGCGGTATCTGAAGGGGTCCGCCGAGGTGCGCGCCGTCCACGACATCGACCTCGACATCCAACCCGGTGACTTCGTGTCACTGGAGGGCCCGAGCGGATCCGGCAAGAGCACACTGCTGCAGCTGCTCGGCGGTCTCGACACTCCGACGGCGGGAACAGTGATCTTCGACGGCAAGGATCTGTCGCGAGCCCGCGACCGCGCCCTCACCGACATCCGTAGCCAACGCATCGGATTCGTCTTTCAGAACTTCAACTTGATCCCCACGCTGAGCGCAGCCGACAACGTTGCCATCGCCATTCCACCGGCCAAGATGTCAAAGCGCGAGCGCCGCGAACTGTCGGCCGGACTCCTGGTCGACGTCGGTCTGGGCGCCCGGTTGGATCACCTCCCGTCGCGGCTGTCCGGTGGGGAGCAGCAGCGCGTCGCCATCGCGCGTGCCCTCGCCAACAAGCCCGAGGTCATCGTCGCCGACGAGCCCACCGGAAACCTCGACTCTGAGAATGCCGGCGAGGTCATGGTTCTGCTGGCGCGGATGCGCGAACAGCAGATGGTCACCATCATCGTCGCCACCCACGACCCGGAGGTCTCGCGCCACGCGGCACGGCACATTCGCATGCGCGACGGGAGCATCATCGGTCAGGCCGCGAACCCGGGACAGCCTGTGGAGCGGGTGTGACCGGCTGAGCTCGCGCGTGGCGAGCGGCGGCGAAGTACTACGCGGTGATGTCGCGGTACCAGAAGCTGGCCCCGGCGACAACGCACATTCCGATGGCGTAGAGACCCGCGATGATAAGCGCAGTGGTGTACGACACCCCCATCGAAGCCCCTGTGCTAAACACGGATGCCTGACCGCCTGTCAGCACGACAGAGAGAATCCGCCCCGGCAGGTACTGGCCGACGGTAGACCACACTTGATTGGCGAGGCCTTCTATGACAAACAACCACGCTATCGCGGCACCCACCGCCCCCGCGGGGTTGCGGACGAGCACGGCAACCAACGTCCCGAAAATCGTCCAGCCTACGACGGCGAGGACCAAATTGCCCAGAAATGCAAAATAGTCGGTGGTGCCGGTCGAATCCCACCACGCCGCAGTGTTTACCCCTTCATGAGGCGCGATAACCATGGCCACCAGCGTGCCAAGGCCTACCGTGAGCACGGCTGAGATGATCATGTAGACAAGCAGTGCCAGAACCCTTCCGGAGAGCAGTCGAAGCCGGCCTGGCTCTTGGACTAGAAGGCTTCTCCACGTCCCTTGAGTCCAGTCCGCTCCCAGTACCGCCGCAATCGTGATAAGCACGATCACGGATACCAAGGTCGCACTCGGTTGGAGGGTGCCAGTTAAGCCAACATCGGTATTGATCAATACCTGTTGTTCCAGCGAGCGCCGGTGGATTCGCGCCAAGGTCACCCCGACGGCGAGCGCGGTGAAGCCCACCATGGCAATGAGGGCCAGGAGGACACTGCGCCTACGAATCTTCGGCCATTCGGCCATGAACGCAGCGAGCATCAGTTGATGCTCCCGATGATTTTCAGGAAGCTTTCTTCGAGTGTGGCCTGGACCTGATGCAACTCCACGAGGGTTGTGCCTGCCTGCATTGCGAGCCGATTGAGCTCACCGGCGAACGACGACGGAGCCGCAATGCGCGCTTGACCGTTTTCCACCAGAGCCGTGTAACCGCGATCGCGAGCGATTCTTACAACGACCTCCAGTTGCGCGGGTGACTCAGTCGCCACGAGTATTTCCGAGGATTGACGCCCTGGCAGGTTGGCTGCCGGGCCGCAGTAGACGGCCTTGCCCGCCACGAGAACGATGAGCCAGTCAGCGATGTGGTCCACCTCTGCTAGGAGGTGGCTACTCACGAGGAGCGTCTTGCCGCCATCTTGGAGGCGCCTCATCAATTCGCGCATCTCGATGATTCCTGGCGGATCGAGGCCATTGGCCGGCTCATCAAGGATCAGCAGCTCTGGGTCAGATAGGAGCGCAGCCGCAATGCCGAGGCGCTGCTTCATGCCGAGTGAGTACGAACGGAACATATCCTGTCCGCGATCTGCGAGGCCCACGGTCTGCAGTAGCTCAGGGATGTCTGCATCCCGATGCCTACCGAGTGTTGCAAGCGTCGACAGATTAGTTCTCCCGGAGAGAGTCGGGTAGAACGCCGGTCCTTCGATAAGTGCGCCTACTCTGTGCATGAATGCGCGAGGCTGATGAATCGACTGACCCAATACAGACGCGTTGCCACCTGTCGGGCGAATCAAACCGAGCAGCAGCCGCAGAGTGGTCGTCTTTCCTGCCCCGTTCGGTCCCACCAGACCGGCGATGACACCTCGTGGCACCTGGATCGAGAGTGAGTCAACGGCACGGCGCTCTCCGAAGCGCTTGGTCAGGTCGTGGGTTTCGATCGCAGTTGGGTGCGGGGACGCCATGCTGCTGGAGGGTGCAACGGCCGTCACGTCCTGAGTCACCGCCGCATTGTGTCATGAGGGCGCCGGCGTGCTGAAAAACGTGTCGCGCGTCGAGAACGCCGCAGACCTCTACGTCTCAACGCTGGCCCGGTATGTCGAGGCATTGGGGGACACTTGGAGCTGACCGCCGTTTTCCCCGACCAAGTCGTACCGGTGGAACTGCCGAGCGGCGGTCGAGCTGCCTGAACGGGGCAGAGAATCGAGCGATGTGTCTATCCCTCTTCGCAGGTCGGCCTACGATCGTTGGCCTAACCCCCACCAAGCAGTTCTTGGCGGTGCCAATGCCACCAGGGCAAATGCATCCCGCCGCTGGCCGCGGACGACCCCTCGACGACTCTCCGGCGTGCCCAGACTCGGACCGCAGAGCGACGGGCGCGCGCTCGTGTTCCAGGGCGATCACCTGGTCGGCATCGTGTCGCCGAGCGATGTGGCCCGCCGCCTGCAGCTCGGCGAGCTGAGGTCGGAACCTCCCCGCCTCGCGGCCTGACCGGTGCGGCGTCCTGTGGACGTCAGGGGTTTCCGGCGAGGACGGTGCATGCGTCACCACCAGGGCAGCCCCTCATGTCCCCATGCCGCAACCGAAGTCGCACCAGGGCAACCTCGAGATCGCGCGCGTCGAGACCGGCAGCAGCGGCTGCGCGCCGCACGTTCGCGCCCGCCCGCGGTGCACCGGCCTTCTCGATCAGTCTGAGGTGGGCGGCGGCTGCGAGCGCCCGCTCGTCGACCGGCAACCTGAAGGCGAGCGGCAGCTCGCGGAGGAAGAGACGCACCGTCACCGGCCCCCATCCGGGCAGGTCGTCGAGCGCAGCCTCGAGCCTGGCCGCCGTCCGGCACTCGGCGAGAAGCCGGGCGACGCGGCCGCCCCAGGCTGTGTCGAGGGTGCCGGCCAGCTGCTGCAGGCGCGTGGCGGTGCGGAAGTCGTAGCGCCGGTAGCCGCCCTGGTCGAGAAGCTCCACCAGGTCATCCCAGCTTCGCTGGTGAACATCCGGCACGGTTCGCACCCCGGCCCTGGCCAGCGTCCGGTACGTGCGGACCGCGATGCTTGCGCTGATGCGGTTGCCGAACAGGGTCGCCGCCAGGAACCACCGCTCGATGTCGCCGGGCCGGCGGTCGAGGTCGAGGCCGAGCTCGGAGGAGAAGCGGCCTCCGAGCCGCTGCACGAGCTGCTGGGCAAACGCCCGACCGTTCATCACTGCGCCTCGCACACCGTGGCGGCGCAGCCTGGACCATTTGGCACCCTTGAGCCTTTCCGGTGCTGACCGACCAAGCCAACCTTTGGCCTCAACTCTGGGATCAGGCTAGAAAGAAAGACGTTCTGGAGAACCGTTTGCACCCGCTCGTCTGCCTCGACCATTTTCCTCTCGCCACCGCCGTGCAGGCCATCACGTCCGAGTGGGTGGCCGCATACAGCAGGTACGTTGCCTGAGTTCCGCCACGTCCGTTACTGTCGCGGTTGCTCGCGATGGTAGCGCGCGGTGCCAGGCCGGATGCGCCATTGTTCCCACCCATGAGTAACGAATCTCCGTCACGGGGATGGCTGACGCGCAACGTCGTCGTGCTCTCTGGCGTCAGCTTTCTTCAGGATGCGGCCAGCGAACTGCTGTACCCGATCCTGCCAATCTTCTTGACCGTCCAGCTCGGCGCCCCCGTTGCAGTCGTCGGCATCATCGAGGGAGTCGCTGAAGGCGCCGCTTCGCTCACCAAGCTGGTGACCGGCCGGCTCAGCGACCGGCGGAGTAAGCGTCACTTCATCGGTCTGGGTTATGGCGCCGCCGCTCTCGGCAAGGTCGTCATCGCGTTTGCCAGCGTTTGGCCAGTGGTAATGGCAGGACGCGTCATCGATCGCCTGGGCAAGGGCGTGCGGGGAGCGCCACGGGATGCGCTACTCATGGACGGAGCCGCGCCGGGGACGCGCGGACGGATCTTTGGTTTGCACCGTGCCGCAGATACTACTGGCGCCGTAGTCGGTCCGCTTCTGGGGCTCGGCGGGTACGAACTGTTGAGCAACAAGGCCGACCTTCGCCCGCTGTTTCTCATCGCAGTGGTGCCCGCGGTCCTCTCGGTTCTACTCATCGCGGCGGTGCGCGAGTCGCCACGACGTGCCGAAAAGAAAACGATAAAGGGACGGCGCACGGAGACCATGGGGAGTCTCCAGCGCCCGTTCTGGCGGACGATCGGCATTCTCATCGCGTTCTCGTTGCTCAACTTTCCCGATAGCCTTCTGCTCCTGCGCGCGCACCAACTTGGCCTCGGAGTGGTCGGCGTGGTACTCGCGTACGTCCTGTATAACGCGGTGTACGCCGTTGCCAGCTTTCCGGCCGGGTCATTGAGCGACCGCATCCATCCATCCCTCGTCTTCGCGCTCGGCCTGGTGTTCTTCGCCATCGGCTACGTGGGACTCGGCCTGGCGAACACCAGTGCATGGGTGTGGGTGGTGCTCCCTCTCTATGGAGGCTTCACTGCGTGTACAGACGGTGTTGGCAAAGCCTGGATTGCTGGGCTCGTGAGCAGCGGCCGGCAGGGGTCCGCACAGGGCATCTATCAAGGCCTGACCGGTGGCGCCATTCTCATCGCCGGTCTCTGGGCCGGCCTCGCCTGGGGTGGTAACGGTCGACTGCCTCTCCTCGTTTCCGGCTTCGGCGCTTTTGCGATTGCTGCGGTGATGGTGATGATGCCCCGCCTCCGTCAGACTGCGGTCACGGTTGGCGTTGTCCACGGGTCATCTAATTCTGCATCGCTCTAGATCTAGACGAGAGACGCCCCCGCGGTCCTGCGGTCGAGCGTTCTCTTCGGACGACGTCTCGACGCCGTGGTCGGCCAATATGCGCCGCAACCGAAGAAGCTCCGCGTGAGCGACAGCTAGGGCGCGGCGCAGTTCGCTGGCCTCCTGGTGTCGTGCTCGTCGGGGGTCCGGGGTCCGCAGGTCGGCCTTTTTCCGGTTCACAACCACTTCATCGTGTCGGAGATGAAGGCCGGGGTCTAGTTCGGCGGTCAGGACCGGTGAGCCGCCACCACAGTCGGTGCTGGCGGCTCCGTGCGTTAAGCGTGTCTAAGACACTACTTCCCGTACGTGGCTAGCCACGACACCGGCTGGCGCAAGGAACATCATGACGGCGTGAACTAGTGGAGCGCGGCGCAAGTTCGTGACCCATTTCACGCTGCGAGGGGGTCCCCG
>OCZT010000981.1_pt1 | contig 29308 bp, 26 predicted proteins | sample 1539031 | NCBI WGS metagenome assembly OCZT01 (sample SAMEA3539308, study PRJEB22396) | soil metagenome | biome: tundra; feature: field; material: soil | place: USA | collected 2010-05 | depth 0.15 m | reverse complement strand
GCCATGCGCCCGCCGGTGCCTTTGTCGCAGGCTCCTCCTCACGGATCGAGCCTCACAACCGCGGCAGCTCCCAGACTGAGTAACGCTGACTGAGCAACCCCGGAGTGGCTAGAGGAGGAATGAATGCCAGACACGGTAAAGGGCGCCATCCAACGCGGCCGCACCACGGTCGAAGACGCCCTCCAGGTCGGCCGCGACACGGTTGAAGACGTACTTCACATCGGCCGAAACACCGTTGAAGAAGTCCTCCATGTCGGCAGGAACACCGTTGAAGAGGTCATTGAGGTCGGCCGCAATACCGTCGAGTCCGCCCGCAGGCTCGCCAAAGGAACCATGCAGGCCGCAGTCCTCCACGGGCGCGAGGACATTCGAATTGAAGATGTGCCGGTGCCCGAAGCCGCGCCCGGCGAACTGATTCTCCGCGTCGGCGCCGCCCTTACCTGCGGAACCGACCTGAAAGTCTTTCGCCGCGGTTACCACGCCCGCATGATCGTCCCTCCGGCCCTCTTCGGCCACGAACTCGCCGGCACCGTCGTCGAGTCAGGCGAAGGCGTCGAAGGTTTTCCCTCCGGCAGCCGCGTTGTCGCACTCAATTCCGCCCCATGCGGCGAGTGCTACTTCTGCAAGCGTGGCCAGGAAAACCTCTGCGACGACCTAATGTTCAACAACGGCGCCTATGCCGAGTTCATTCGCATCCCCGCCCGCATCGTTGCCAAAAACACGCTCATCGTCCCCGAGCACGTTCCCCTCGAGCACGCCGCGCTCACTGAGCCCCTCGCCTGCGCCGTCCATGGTTTTGAAGACTCCCGCCCCCACCCCGGAGACACTATTGCCGTCATTGGTGGCGGACCGCTGGGCTTGATGGTGGCCCACGTTGCCGCCCTCGCCGGTTGCACCGTCATCTCAATCGTCAAGCACGACGGCCAGGTCGAAGCGGCACGCCAGCTTGGCGCAGCCCACGTGATCAAGGCGCCCAGCATCCGCAAGGCGATTCGCGAAACCCGCGCCCTCACGCCCAACGATCGCGGCGTTGATATCGCTATCGAAGCAGTCGGCCTCCCCGAAGCGTGGGAAGAAGCCGTCGACATGGTTCGCAAAGGTGGCACGGTCAATTTCTTCGGCGGTTGCGCCGTTGGCACCCGCGTCAGCCTTGACACCAACCGCATCCACTACAGCGACATCACCCTGCGTGCCACCTTCCATCACACGCCCGCCATCTGCCGCAGGGCGCTTGAACTCATCGCCAGCGGCCGTTTCCAGGCCGCAGCCTTCATCACCGGCCGCGCTCACCTCTACGAACTAAACCGCGTCTTCGAGAAGCTGATGAAGCGGAGTACCGAGATCAAGACTGCCATTGTGCCTTGAGGTTAAGAGATGACGACCGTGACGTTGCAGGCGGATGACGATGCGCTCCGCGAAGAGACCTTGATTGCACGCGGATGGGACGCGTTGCCGCCGTCCTATCGCATCCCGGAGATTGCGCCTTCGCTTGAAGAAGCCCGGGCATGGTGCAAGCACCTTGCCGAAACGCACTATGAGAATTTTCACGTAGCCTCGTGGTTTCTGCCCAAGGCCCTGCGTCCGCATTTCCACGCCATCTACGCCTACTGCCGCGTGTCTGACGATCTGGGTGACGAAGTCAGCGACCGCTCCGTAGCCTTGGCTCTTCTTGATTTGTGGGGGCGTCAGCTGGATGCCTGCTATGAAGGCCGCGCGCGTCATCCGGTTTTTGTTGCCTTGGGCGAGACAATCCGCGCCTGCTCGATTCCCAAGGATCCTTTTGCCGACCTGCTCGCAGCTTTTCGCCAGGACCAGACCATCACGCGCTTTGCCTCCATGCAGGACGTGCTCGCTTACTGCCGCCATTCCGCCGATCCGGTGGGCCGCCTGGTGCTCTACGCATGCGGCGAGGCCGGCGGCAGCGACCGCGAAGAGCGCTTCCGCCTCTCCGATCTGACTTGCTCCGCTCTTCAACTTGCCAACTTCTGGCAAGACGTTAGTGTCGACTTCGCCAAGGGCCGCGTCTACCTGCCCCAGGAAGATATGCAGCGTTTCGGCGTGACAGACGGCACTATTGCCGCCGGTGTTGCCACTCCCCAGTTCCGCGCGCTGCTTCAGTACGAAGTTGAATTTGCGCGGTCGATGTTCGAAGAAGGTCTGGGCCTCATCGGCATGGTTCGCCGCGATCTGGCGCTGGACCTCGACCTCTTCAGCCGCGGTGGCCTCGAGATTCTGCGAGCGATCGAAGAACAGGATTATGACGTTCTGAGTGCCCGGCCTGCTATCTCGAAGTCCACCAAGTTCAAGCTGGCACTTCGCGCGGTGGGCTGCAAGCTGTTGCCCTTCCTGGCCCTGGGCGCGAACGTAAGAAGCACAGGGACGGTGGCTTGACTCCAGCACGCGCTATGGACGGGATTCAACTGGCAGGAGCTTATGCAGAGTGCCGGGCAATCGCCAAGCGCGAGGCCAAGAACTTTTATTACGCCTTTGTGGCCTTGCCCGCGCCCCGCCGCAATGCCATCTGCGCCATCTATGCCTTCATGCGCAAGGCCGACGATCTGGCCGACGACGAGAGCCTCCCTCGCGAAGAGCGTCGCCGCCGCCTCGATGGTTGGCTGGCGGATTGGCGCGGAGTCTGCCACGGCGGCGATTCTTCTGATCCGGTCTTCCTGGCCGTACGGGACGCTACAGAACGCTTCCACATTCCGCTCAGCCTGCTCGACGAACTTGTGGCCGGCACCACCATGGACCTGAAACCTGCCGAGAGCGACGAGCCGGATACATACGCCACCTTTGACGATCTTTACCGATACTGCTACCTGGTAGCCTCTGTCGTTGGCCTGGTCTGCATTCGCATCTTCGGCTACAAAGATCCGCGTGCCGAGAAGCTGGCTGAGGAAACCGGCATCGCATTTCAACTTACAAATATTTTGCGCGACGTGGCTGAGGATGCCGGCCGCCACCGCATTTATCTGCCGCTCGAAGACCTTGCGGCCCACGGCGTTTCTTTGGATGCATTGCTGCATCGCGCTCAAGGCGCGCCGCCAACGGAGAATGAGCGTGCGCTGCTGGCGGCCATTGCCAGCAGGGCCGAGGACTATTACAAGTCGGCGCAGTTGCTGCTGCCGCTGATCGACCGCGAAAGCCGTCCCGCGCTGTGGGTGCTGGTCACCATTTATCATGGTCTGCTTAAGCGCATTGAAAAGAGTGGCTACGATGTCTTTTCTCATCGGGCCAGCGTGCCGATGCCGCAGAAGCTTGGAATTTTGGCAGTTGGACTGGTGCGGATGGCACTCGCGCGTCTGAAGATTTAGCATTCTTTCTTCCAGAAATCGCAGTGGCATTGAGGGTACGGCTTTACAGGTTGCGGAATAAGGCATACGGAGAGGCAGGAAGTGTCAGGGCACGACTTCAGTCGTGCCGCAAGTCCTTCAAAATCAACGCGGGCTTTAGCCCTGAGGGATGCTTTTGGGGCTATTCCTCTGCTTTTCGCCCTTTTTCCGCAGCCTGTTTAGCCCGTACGTCAACAGAAATCAAATCAGCGGGCATTAGCCCCTGAGGGAATTGGATGCGTGCTAGCCGAGAACGGAAGATAACTTGATAGGTTTGCGGCGGGCATTAGCCCCTGAGGGAATTGGATGCGTGCTAGCCGAGAACGGAAGATAACTTGATAGGTTTGCGGCAGAGCCCGGTAAAGACGGTCACCGTCATAGGTGGCGGCGTAGCCGGCATGAGCGCGGCTTGCGCTCTGGCACAGGCGGGCCTGCGCGTCCAACTGGTCGAGCGCCGCGGCTACCTTGGCGGTCGTGCCAGTTCGTACCTGCATCCAGGTGTCAATGAAGTCATCGATAATTGCCAGCATGTTCTCTTCGGCTGCTGCACCAATCTCATTGGCTTCTATCGCCGCATCGGCGTTGCGGACCGCATCCACTGGACCAGCGACATGACCATGATCGAGCCCGGAGGCCGCAAGTCTCACCTGGGGCCGTTTCAAATGGGTTCGCTGCGGTTGCCCGCGCCATTGCATAGTGCGCCCAGTTTCCTCAGCTCGAAGGCATTCAACCTCAGGGACAAGCTGTCGCTTGGTCGGGCAATGCAAGCCATGATGCGGCCGGGTGCGCTGGACCACTGCACAGAGTCGCTCGGCGATTGGCTCAAGCGGCACAAGCAGACTGAGGGCGCAGTGAATCGCTTCTGGCGCCTTGTGATTGCCAGCGCGTTGAATGCCGAAATCGACGAGATTGCCGTGCCCTATGCGGCCAAGGTGATTCGCGAGCTGTTTATGAACTCCGCGGAAGCAGGCAGCATGGGCATGAGCCGCGTGCCGTTGAGCGAGCTTTATTGCGGCGTGCCGCAAATTCTCAGCGAACGGGGCGGCAGCGTCCAATTCAATACCCCGGTCGAAGGCGCGGCATGGGATGAAAGTGCGCGGCAGTGGACGATCTACACCCGCACCGGAGAGCTTACCTCCGACTTCGTGATTCTGGCCTTGCCGTTTGAGGCGACCCAGAAGCTATTGCCGCACTTGCCTGAGGAGAGAGGCAGGGAGCGATTGGCCCGGCAAATTGAGAAGCACGAACATTGGCCCATCGGCAGCGTGCATCTCTGGTTTGACCGCGATATTACTGATCTCGAACACGCCGTCCTGCTGGACCGCGAGATTCACTGGATGTACAACCAATCGCGTCTGCAAACCGGGCGTGGCGGGCACTATATCGAATTGGTCGTCAGCGCTACGCGGGCCTTTGCGGCGTTGTCGCGTGAAGCTGCAATTCAGCAGGCGCTCGACGAACTCGCAGAATTCTTTCCGCTCGTAAAAGAAGCCACGCTGGAGAAGGTTGCGCTAGTCAAAGAGGTCCTCGCTACCTTTGGCGTGCCTCCCGGCATCGATTCCTCGCGCCCATCTACGGTCTCACCGTGGCCGAACCTGTTTCTGGCCGGCGACTGGGTGCAAACGGGCTGGCCATCGACGATGGAGAGTGCCGCGCGCTCCGGCCATCTGGCCGCTGAGAAGCTGGCTTTGGAAGCTGGTGAACTGCTTAAATGTTTTGAAGCGGATCTGGAGCCGAAGGGACTAATGCGATTTATAAAATGAAGTGCATCTCGTGTTGCCGTTCCCTAACCCCTAACAGCCCGTGGTGAAAGTCGGGTTTTGAAAGGGCACGACTTCAGTCGTGCCGCAAATGCTTGATAAGAAATTATGGGCTTTAGCCCCCGAGGGTTGTTTTTCAGCAATCTGGACTTTCACCCCAGGCTGCTAACCCCTACCCCCAACCCCCTATCGCTTCAATGCGCCAGCAAATACACGCCAATGCAAACCAGCACCGCTGCGGTCCAGCGGCGGCGGTCAACATTTTCCTTCAGGAATATCTTGCCCGCGACGGCGTTGGTCACCAGCGTAAGCGAGGCCGAGGCCGGGGCTACCAGGCTCAGGTTCAGGTGATTCAGCGCGAAGAGCAGTGAGAAGAAGGCCAACGCAAGAAAGCTGACACCTGCAAAGAACAGCGGGCAGGTGATGACGGCGCGGATTGCGCCCTTGATTCCCGAATGCGCGCGAATCTCATCCAGGTCGCCGATGGACTTCATGGCGGCCGCGGTCAGCACTTCGCCGGCGGTCGATGCCAGCACGATGGCTGCAATCATGGCCGCGGCGGCCCAGGGTCCGGGTTGCGTGGCAGGGTAGGGAATCGTCATCGCACCTGCTCCTGTTCTGCCACGGGGACGGGCCTCTCGGTCAATGAGGGCCCATGCGCGACAAAGCCCACGCCCACCGTAATCAGTACAATTCCCGCCCAGCGTTGCAGTGAGATGCTTTCATGCAGCCAGAACCGGGAGAGCAGCGCGACGATCACGTTGCCAAACGCGGTGGCCGGAAGAACGTAAGTCAGATCGGCCCATGATAGAGCGGTCAGATAGCTGGCGAAGAAGCCGATCAGCAGCGCAATGCCCACGGCGATCCACGGGGTAAAGACGGCTGCTATAAGCGTCCCGGGATGTGCAAGGGTAATGGCCGGCAAGCGGGTCATGCCGCGGGACAGGCAGGTGTCGCCCAGCGGGGCGGAGATTGAAACCAGCGCCAATATTGAATATTGCCAAGGCGAGAGTTTTGGATGAGCCATGAGAGTCTTGCAGTTCCTTCTTGGGCCGGAAAGAAAATGAGGGCGAGCGCAATGGCGCCGCCCTCAGCAAAAATGAACAGGGGTGCTAAGCGCCTGCGCTGGCCGGGGCCGGTGGGTCGGCTTGATGGCTGCGGGCCGTTTTGACCATCTTGTTGCGTTGCGCACGCAGTTTCATGAACGCCTTGGCCTCGACATAGAGACGCGGCAGATCGCGATTCATAAACGCCTTCCACACCACGCGGAATGCAGCCTTGGGGCGGAAGTAGTACTCGTCGTAGAAGCGGTGCACCATCTCCATCACATAGTCGGTGGGCAACCCGGGATACTCAACGTGCGCCATTTGGTGGCCGCCGCCGTCTTCCATGCGCTCGTTGGTGATGTAGCCGTTGGCCTTGGCGAAGTCGTAGAACTCCGTTCCCGGATAGGCGTGGGCAATCGAAACCTGGATTGTCTCGCAATCGAGCGTCTTGGCAAAGTTGATGGTGTTGCGAATGGATTCCTTGGTCTCGCCCGGCAGGCCCAGGATAAAGTCGGCGTGGATCACCAGGCCCAGGCTGTGGCAGTCTCGGGCGAAGTCGCGCGCGCGCTCAACAGTTGCGCCCTTCTTGATGTTCTTGAGAATCTGCGGATCGCCCGACTCGAAGCCGACGATAAGCAGCCTGCAGCCCGCTTCCTTCATTGCCTTCAGGGTGTCGTAGTCAGTGGTCACACGCGATGTGCAACTCCAGGTCAGGCCGAGCGGCTTCAGCTTTTCGCAAAGCTCAATGGTCCGGACCTTCTGGATGTTGAATGTGTCGTCGTCAAAAAAGAACTCCTTCACATCGGGGAAGTTTTGCTTGGCCCACGCCAGTTCGGCGGCCACATCGTCGGTTGACCGCTTGCGCCAGGCATGTCCGCTCAGCGTCTGCGGCCACAGGCAGAAGGTGCACTGCGCTGGGCAGCCGCGTGTGGAATAGAGCGCGATGTACGGATGCAACAGGAATGGAACGTTGTAGCGCGTCACATCCATGTCGCGCTTGTAGATCTTGGTCGCCCACGGCATGGCATCCAAATCCTCGATCTGAGGCCGGTCGGGGTTGTGGAGGATCTTGCCGTCCTGCTTGTAGCTGATGCCGAGAATTTCGCTCAGCGGCTTGCCCTGGGCAAATTCAACAACCGAGTAATCGAATTCGCGGCGGCAGATAAAGTCCAGCGCGGAGCACTCGTTCAGCGCCTTTTCTGGCGATGTGGTGACCGGCGGCCCCACAAAAGCGATGCGGATGGAGGGATTTGCCGCCTTGATGGCTTCGGCCAGACGCTGATCGCCCTCCCAGCCTACCGTCGAGGTAAACAGCACAAGGAACTCGAAGTCCTTGCAAATATTGATGGTTTCCTGTGCGGAGACGTGGTGCGGAGGGGCATCCAGCACGCGCGAACCCTCAAGAAGGCCGGCTGGGTATGTCAGCCACACCGGGTACCAGTAAGACTCAATCTCGCGCGTAGCGGGCCAGCGCGAGCTCGCGCCACCGTCAAAATTCTCGAACGAGGGCGGGTTCAACAACAGCGTTTTTAGGGGCATAGTCATCCCTTTCATTCTAACATTTTGTCGATTTTTGAGCGTTCGCCGGCTACTTTGAGTGCAATTCGTGCAGCCAGTCTTCCATGTGGCCAAGGGCGCGCAGGAGGCTGAGCTGTGCCTTGGCAAGTTCGAAGCTGGCGTCAAGCGCGTCTTCAAATCTCTGGCGCTCATCAATTCGGGCCAATTGCTCGGCCTTGGGCGATAGCTGTGCCGGTGCTCCCGGCCCGGCGCTGGCGCCGTTGCCCAGTTCAAGTTGTGTCAGTACCGTCTTCAGTTGCTCGTTTGCAATTTGCTGCTTGAGACCGGCGACTTCCGCCTGCGCGACCAACTCGCTCAGGCTCCCGGTCAGTTCGGAAATCTGAATATCGTTCTGATGTTGTATCTGTTCTGCTTCCACCGTGGCGCGCAGAGCATCGGCGGCAGACTCCCTTGCTTTGGCACGATGAAACATGTCGAGCAGGGGAACCTGAATCGAGATTCCCGAGCTGAAGTTGTTCGCCGGCAAGGGCCTAGCAAAGAAGGAATTGACGTCGTTCAAGAGTGTGGTGTTGCGGTTGTACTGCGCCGCAAAGCTCAATTGTGGCAGGTAATTGAGCTGTTGGTCGCCCTTGGCCAACATCTGCTTCGAGCGCGCCATCAGCTGAGCGGAACCGATACCTGCATGCTTCCCAGAGTGAAGTTCCCCGCTGATTTGCGGTATTTCAGGAATGCTGCCATGGTCCGGTGTGATCGATCCGTCCGGCAGACCGGTCAGCGATGACAACTGTGTGGAAAGCGTGCCGGCGCGGGCCCGGAGTTGCAGCGTCTTGAGTTTTATTTGCGCGGCCGTCAAGCGCGCCTGCAATAGATCGCTCAAGGGATCTACGCCGGCTTCGGCGCGCTCCTGTTCGATTGCTACCAGCCGGTTTGCGAAGTCCTCTTGCTGCTTCGCGGCTTCCAGTTCGCGGTCAGTCGTATCGAGTTCAATGTAAGCAGTTGACGCGTCCAGCGCGACTTGATCCCGGGCGTCCCGCAAGTTGGAGGTAGCAGCCAGTAATCCGAAGCGCGCCGCGTCAATATAGCGCTTTTGCGGAATGCCGAATATCAGGGACTGTACAGTGGCGGTCCATATCGAAGGTGGCGTGCCGGTGAAACCCACCTCAGGAAATGTCGGAAGCCCAGTGCCAAACTGCACCGATGGTATGACAGTGTCCTTGATCTCGGAGAGCGCTGCCTGGGCCTTGTGAATGTCGGCTTCGGCCATACGCACAATGGTGCTGTTACGCTGAGCCAGGTCCACGACAGTAGTCAGCGATACCTGCGCTGAAAGCAACCCGGGCATAGCGAAAACCGCAATCCCAATCAGGATTGGCATCCAGGCCCGGCACGGATTGTACCTCTTGTCCACCTGTGCTCTTCCGTTCAATGCTTGGTTTCCTGGAGTTTCAAGTCCTGGGCAGGCCTGTATTCATGGGCCAGCGCCAGGGCCGCCGCCTGTTCCCGTGCGGCCGCCGCCTGGTCTCCCAGCCGTACCTTCACGCGTGCCAATCGTGTATACGCCACGAACGCCGGCGCCTCCTCTGTCTTTGCCGGGCTCGCCAAATAGTCTTCGAGCATCTTCACGGCGAGCGGCAAATCGCGGTTGGCTTCAATCAACAATGACGCTCCATCAAAAAGCGGAACTCCCGCGTGCTTGTCGTGCTCTACCGCGTGAATGCAACTCTCGACGGCCGATTCCATCTCTGTCCAGCGTTCCCGGCGGCGATAGAAATCCGCCAATGTCGTCCACCTGAAAGCCGGATGGGGGCTAACTGCAATCGCCTGCTTGTACTCCCGCTCGGCTGTACCGTAGTCTTTCCGTTCCTCAGCAATACGGCCTCGCAATTCGTGAGCGCGCGCCGGATCCACGCTGTCAAGTTGTGCCGCAACTCCTTCGGCTTTTCCCAATCCGCCGCCCACCACTCCAGGCGCGGACCGGTAAAACTCGCCAAGGTCCGCAAGCGCCTCGGCGTTGCGCGGATTCAGCCGTGCCGCCTCTTCAAACTCGGTCCGGACCCGCTTGCCCAGTGAAAAGGCGCTCAGGAATGAAGCCCGTGATGCCTTCTCGCCCAATGCGCGGCCCAGCCAAAGGTGATAGTTGGAATCCTGCCGGTCGAGATTCACTGCCCGCTGGCAAGCCTCGACAGCCGCATCCCAATGTTCGACCGTTAAAAGCACTCTGCACTCGAGGTTGTTCGCCTCCGCCAGGCTCACGCCATTACTGGGAAGCGATCTGAGCAGGGCCAATGCTTTGTCTGCCTCGCCGGCTTGCAGCGCCTGGTTGACCTGTGCCAAGGTGGCCTGTGCCAGCGGCTGCCTTGGCGCTTCCACTGCCGCCATCACGGCTACCGAGACGGCCAGAATCGCCCCCGCCAGTCCTCTTGGCGCCGATCCCAACCGGGTCACCGCACAACCTTGATCGGAATGCCCTCCTGCAAGGGCTGTCCGTTGGCTGATCTCACGGCTACTGTCTCCCCTTCATTGAGCCCAGAGAGAATCGCCACCTGGGTAAGGTTGATGGTCCCTGTCATCACGTTGGTTCTTTTCAGGTAGCCGTCGACTACCTTATAAACGTACGGTTTTCCGTTTTCCGAGTGCAACGCCTCGCGGGGAACGCTCAGGGCATTCAATTCGCTGGATGTGGTTACTGTCACGGTTACGTTGGTATCCGGAAGCAGGTCGTCTTCGGGGTCGTCGATCTTGACCAGAACCTCGCCCACATTGCGCGTGCCATAGGTAATTACAGTTACGGGCGTGCGCTCAATGTGCCCTTTCCACTCCCGGCCGGGTTTCGCATCCCACTTGATCTGAATCTCCTGGCCCACTGCCAGCCGGCCAATCTCCGGCTCGTCAAAATAGGCTCGCACCCGCTCATGCCGCAGATCTGCCATTTGCAGCAGCAGTTTGCCCTCTTCGGTAAACTCGGTGCGCCCGGCATTGATCTTGTACACCGTTCCGGCGGCCGGAGCGCGAATCGATGTCCTGGCCAGGACATCGCGTGCTGCCGTCAGATTGGCTTCGGCATCCGCGAGTGCCGCCTGTGCCCGCGCCACCTCTGCGGGTGAGTAGCGGCTCTGGGCGCTCTCCTGGGATGCGTGCAGGCTTGCCTCTGCGGTCTCCAGACGCTGCCGAGCCGCGGACACTTCTCCCTGCGATGCTGCACCCGTTGAATTGAGTTTGATCAGGGTATCCAGATTTTGGCGCGCCTGCTCGTACTCCAGTTTCTCTCTGGCAATGTCAGCTGCCGACATCTGCCGTTCCTGCTGGGTTCCGTTGTGGGTGGCAGCTTCCAGCGCTGCCTGTGCTGCTTTCACGCCGCTTTCTGCAGTTGCAACCCTGGCCCGGGCCTGAACATCGTCCAGAACGAGCAACAGCTTGCCGGCCGCTACTTTATCGCCAGCCTGAACGTAAACTGCCTTCACGGTCGTTGAAACCGGACTGTATATCTGGTAGTTCACCTCAGGCTCAACTCGCCCGTTTGTGCTTACCGTGCTGGCAAGCGGCGCGTGGATGGCTTCTACCACGCGCACCTGCAGACGATCCCTGGTCAAAGACCGAACCGAGAAGAACACAACGATCAACAGGACAATAGCGCCCAACCAAACCCAGCGCCGGTCCATTTGCTTTCTTTCCTGAGTCATTCGGGCAACCAAAGCCAGTATATAGGACTAGGTGAGGGGGTCTGAGGAAGCATAAAAATGTCTTGGAGACCCGTGTGGCGTCACGAAACTGCCACCTCGTACAATGCTGACATGGCATTGGAACCACGCTATACCGACGAACACGCCAAGGCCGGTCTCGATTTTGCCTTCCCGCCCATTGAAACATGGCAAAACCAGTTTCCGGGCTACGAAATCTCAATCGACGACCCGGAAATGACCTCCGTCTGCCCAAAGACCGGGCTTCCCGACTTCGGCACTCTCACCATCCGATACATGCCCCGCGACCGTTGCCTCGAGCTGAAATCGCTCAAGGAGTACCTGTTCACCTACCGCAACCTTGGCATCTTCCAGGAAAACATCGTCAACCAGGTCCTTGAAGATGTGGTGAAGGCGTGCAACCCCGTCTGGGCCCTGGTGCATGGAGAGTTCCGCCCCCGCGGCGGCATCGGCACCACCGTAGAGGCTCGCTGGCCCCGGCCGGCTGCATAACCCTGCAAGGCGGCAATCTCTCCGCCTCGGATCCGGGCATACGAGACCTGCGTGGATGAATCACCCACAAACCTGTGTTGATGGGTGTCCCGCCAACTCGCTAACTCGCCATGCGCGCAAAGCGTCCGTCTGGGTCGATCCCCGCCAAATCGCGAACTCGCCATGCGCGCAAAGCGTCTGCCTGGATCAATGCCCCGCCAACTCGCTAACTCGCCACGCACGCGAAGCGTGCGCCAACTTGCTGCATTTGTTTTGCCCCCTCGTCAAAACTCCTTGTGAATTGCTCAGCGATTAGCGCAATAAAGGATTCGCTTTCCCGAGGGAACCTCTTCAAAGCTAGCGAAGAATCTCAAAACGGAGGGGGCGGGGATTTCAACCCCCGCAATAACCCGCGGAATCAACACGGGGCTCTGGCCCCGGAGACACCTTTTTCGTTCGAACCGTCAAATTCTTCCGCAGCCTCCTCGGCCTCTTGTGATATTCGTGTCAACAACCGCTTTCGAAAGAGAAGATCGCCGATTGCCCATTTCGCCCCAGCCACCCCGCCCGCGTGTCAGCCCCGCCGTTGTCACGCTGGTCCTGCTCATCGGCCTCAATCTCCTCAACTACATCGACCGCTACATCTTGCCCGGCGAAGTCTCGCTCATCCAGTGCGAGTTCCACTCCACTGACCAGCAAATGGGTTGGCTGACCACCGCGCTCTTCTTCTTCTACATGTTTGCCGCGCCGGCCACCGGTTGGCTGGGAGACCGCTTTTCCCGCAAGCCGCTTATCATTGCCGGCGCGGTCCTGTGGAGCGTGGCCACGTTGGGCACTGCCTGGGTCCACGATTACTGGACCCTTTTCATCCGGCATGCCCTGGTGGGCGTCGGAGAAGCCACCTTCGGCATCTTTGCCCCCGCCGTGCTGGCAGATTTCTATCCGGAACGCGACCGAAACCGCATCCTCTCCATCTTCTATCTGGCCATCCCAGTCGGCGCGGCCCTGGGTTATCTCGCCGGCGGACAGTTGGGCACTTTGTGGGGCTGGCGCGCTCCCTTTCTGGTCTGCGCCATCCCCGGCCTCATGGTAGCTGCGCTTTACGCGTGGGTCGGCAAGGAGCCTGAACGCGGGGCCAACGACCACATCAAGCCAACCCTGAACCGAACCACGTTCTGGGGACTGTTCAGCAATCCCGCTTTCCTCACCGCCACTTTCGGTCTGGCCATGCTGACCTTCGCCATGGGCGGCATCTCGAGTTGGGTTCCCGAGTTCCTCCGGCGCTCCGCCGGGCTTTCCGTAGGCAGCGCCAGCCAGGTTGTGGGCGCCATTACAGTCATCGACGGCATCGCCGGGACCCTCATCGGCGGCTGGATCGCCCAGCGCTGGTTGCGCACTAACTACCGCGCCCTTTACCTGCTCTCCTTCTGGAGTGTTGCCCTCACCTTGCCCTTCGGCGCATTGCTCTTCTTTGGCCCTCCCGCCTGGGCCATACCTTCGCTCTTGGCTGCCGAGTTCTTCCTCTTCCTCAACACCGGCCCGCTCAACGCGGCCATCATCAACTCAGTCTCGGCCCCCGTGCGCGCCACCGCCGTCTCGCTCAACCTGCTCTTCATTCACCTCTTCGGCGACACTTTCTCCCCTACCATCATCGGCGCCATCTCAGACCGCTCCAACCTGCGCATCGGACTTGGAGCCACCCTGGTCACGCTCGTAATCTCCTGCGTAATTCTCAAGGCCGGCGCCCGCTTCGCCCCTCAGTTTGAAGAAGACCCCGCAGTCCGATAGTCGGAGCCGGGCCGAGTCGACAAACTGAGAATCCCACCCCCTCCGCCCGTCGAAACCCTGCCTGCAACCAGGACGAATGAGCCTATCCCCCTCAAAGCAAATGGTTTGCAGTGTCGCATGAGGCGCTGCCGCGCCCAGAAACGCTAAAAATAGGGTCGATTTTTAAGTCGTTGAATATAAATTGTTTAGCCCCTGTTTTTATTGCAGATGATTTCCCTGCCTTGGCGCACAATTAAGCCATGGTGTCGATCCCATCCCGAAAAGAAACGTGGAACCTCGGCCGGCCGCGTCAATCCACCACCTCAGGACTCCAAAAATGCCGATCAATGCCCGTAACTCCTTTGCTGTCTAATCTCTGTAAAGAACTCCAGTAGAATCTATTCTTTACAGCGACACCCACCTTGTATCTCGCTGAAAACAAACCCGTTCCTTGCAGAGACGGGGTGGGGGTGGCACGAACGCCACGATTCTTCCAGTTTCAGCCAGGTAAGGGGATGGGAGCACTATTTCCTCGGAGAAGCTTCCTGGTCGCGCGAGTTCATAAAGGCACGCCGTCCGCCCTGAGAGCGCAAGTTGGGATCGTTGATCGCCGGCCGGCTGATATCGGCGTTGAATCCGCGTACCAGTTGGGGATTGGGCCTGAACTTCGGCGGTCCGCCATAAAACTGCCGTGCATGGCTCAGCACCATTCCGGCGCGTCCATGCATGGGCCGCACAATGCCACGGACATGTACGTCCATGTCACGGTATTTGCGCAACTCACCAACCTCGTCCCGGTCCTCAAACATGCTCACAATGGTGAACCGGCAGCGCTCGTCCGGGGTGTCTGGGGTGCACACGTCAAGGTAGCGGGTCCCGTTCGGAAGCTCCACCACATCATAGATATGCGCTGTGACACAGACGTCCTTGTTGACGAGTTTTGTGGCTTCATCGGCGGTTAAGCAGGGTTTCTCTCTGGCGGCGAAGGCAAAGGGCCCCACAACAGCCGCGCCAAGGACCAACCAACGCAAACGTTGCAGCGTCATAGTTTATCTCTCGGTGGAATGGTAGAAGACTACCGTAAATTGATGGGGAAGGGAATAGCGAGGTTGAGTGCGGCGGGATCGAACTCCTGGAGTGACCATTTTCATTGAACGGTCATATCCATATGTTCCAGGTCGACGCGAAGTTTGACCTTAAGCACAACTGGTTTGTCCCGCTGAATTTTGATCTCTTTGGCGAATGGGATGAATCCTGTTGAGCCCACAAAGAAGTCGTAGAGTCCGGGTGCGAGTTGAACGTCGAACTCGCCGTTCTCATTGAGTTGAAGTTGCTGGCTGGTTCCTTGCGGGCCGCCATGAACCAGCACAAAACCGCGGAAGATTGCCGCGCCAGGTTCATCGCTGACGCGCCCATGCAAGGCACCGGTCGTTGGAGCTTGTTGCGTTTGTCCAGAGTTGGGACCGGCCGCGAAAAGCAGAGCACCGAGAAGAACCATTGCAGCCAGGCGAGTCATTGCCGAAACCTCCGTACCTGGCGAATTCTACGCCGCTTTACCGCGTCGCGACCAACTCCCCGCTTGCGGCGCCTTGCCCATAGTGGCTGGCCACATAGTTGTCCAGAATCTGCTTGAACTCAGCCACAATGGTGTCGCCGCGCAGGGTGGTGTAGAGCTTGCCGTCCACATAGACAGGCGCTTTGGGCTCCTCGAAGGTGCCGGGCAGGCTGATCCCAAGATTGGCGTGTTTCGATTCGCCGGGACCATTGACCACGCAGCCCATCACCGCCAGCTTCAGTTCCTCCACGCCGGGGTATTGCTTGCGCCATTCAGGCATCGAGGTCCTTAGGTAGCCCTGGATCTGCTCGGCCAATTCCTGGAAGTAGGTGCTCGTCGTCCGCCCGCATCCGGGACAACTGGTCACCTGCGGCATGAAGCTGCGAATCCCGAGGGACTGCAAAACCTGCTGCGCGGCTTGAACTTCTTCGGTCCGGTCGCCGCCCGGCTTCGGAGTCAAGCTGACGCGGATGGTGTCGCCAATGCCCGCCAGCAGCAGCGGAGCAAGCCCGGCTGTGGAGGCAATCAGCCCCTTGGCGCCCATTCCGGCCTCGGTAAGTCCCAGGTGCAGCGGGTAGTCGCAGCGCGCGGCAAGGTTGGTATAGACGTCGATCAGGTCGCGCACTCCGCTTACCTTGGCCGAGAGAATGATCTGATCGTGGCCAAGGCCGAAACGCTCGGCGGCGGCAGCCGAATCGAGCGCGCTCACCACCATGGCTTCCATCATGACTTCGCGGGCTGGAAGTGGCTGGGGCTGGCGGCTGTTCTCATCCATCATTCTGGTCAGCAGTTGCTGGTCGAGCGATCCCCAATTCACGCCTATGCGCACGGGTTTCTGGTTCTCAGCGGCGCACTCCACCATGACCTGAAAATTATCGTTGTCTTTCTTGCCGATGGATGCGTTGCCGGGATTGATCCTGTACTTGGCCAGCGCCTTTGCCGCGGCTGGGTACTTTTTGAGAAGCAAATGGCCGTTATAGTGGAAATCGCCCACAATAGGGACGGGAATTCCGCGCTTGTCCAGCCCCTCGACAATGTGAGGGACTGCAGCGGCAGCCTCCTCGTTGTTCACCGTGACGCGAACGATCTCAGAGCCCGCCATGGCCAGGGCCGCTACCTGTTCGATGGTGCCCGCAATGTCAGCGGTGTCGGTGTTGGTCATCGACTGCACAACGACCGGAACCTCCCAGCCCACGCGAACCTGTCCGATTTTGACCGTACCCGTTTTTCTGCGCTGAATCTCCGCCATGTATCCAGTTTACGCGCAGTCGGGCCCGCGGGAAACCCCGTTTGGAGCCCCGTCAACCTCCCGTGGAACAGCTCGATTCCATTTGGCCGCATCGAAGGCAACGAATCGTAGGCGGTCTGCGATGACCGGGGTGTTCGAATATACTGGATTCAAGTCAAGCATGCTCAGTGGCAGTTTCTCTGCGTGTGTATCGCTGAAGCGATCCCCAGGTTGATTGAGTCAACCCTCATACCCCTATGTGGCCCATTCGCGAACTGTACTCGGCGGGACTGCTCGTCTATGCCCTTGCGGCATTGACTGGGCTGGCCGCTCATCTTCGGAAGACTCGAGCGCCCTGGGTCGCGACCTTGCTGTGCTACGCAAGCGCAGCAGCAGCAGCGCTTGAGTTTGTTGCATCGGCGGGCGCACTAATAACTGGTACGGAATTCAACTGGTCACTGCCTTCGGGCATACCGTTCGTCCATTACGGGGTACGGCTGGACCCTCTCGCGGCCTTCTTCAATCTTGCTCTTTCACTTCTGGCCGCATGCGTCGCCGTCTATTCCGTTGGGTACCTGAGGCATGGGGCGGCAGGGCGCAGGCCTGGGCTATTTTGCTTCTTTCTCAATTTCATGCTGCTGTCTCTGACACTGGTCTTCACTGCATCGAACGTCATCTTCTTTCTGGTTGCGTGGGAACTAGTGGTTGTTACCTCCTATTTCCTTGTCATTACAGACCACGAGGTGGAGGAGTCTCGAAGCGGCGGGATGCTTTACATGCTGATGTCGCGCGCGGGCACCGGCCTGATGTTTATCGGATTCCTGCTCCTTGCCACGGTTGCTGGAAGCATGGAGTTTCAGGCAATGCGCGGCAGTGGCGAGAGGCTCTCTCCGGTTCTCGGCGTGGCGGCTTTTCTGCTGCTTTTCTTCGGCTTTGGAGTCAAGGCCGGCATTATTCCATTGCATATATGGCTGCCGGCCGCTCATCCTGTCGCTCCCAGCAACGTCTCCGCGCTGATGTCGGGGATTGTGATCAAGACCGGCATCTACGGGATGGCTCGTGTGTTCTTCGACTTTTATGGAGTGTTGCCTGCGTGGGCCGGAATGCTGGTTCTTCTGGTTGGAGTAGTGTCGGCGCTGCTGGGAGTGCTCTACGCGCTGATGGAACACGACCTGAAGCGACTGTTGGCCTACCACAGCATCGAAAACATCGGGATCATCTTAATGGGATTCGGCTCGGCACTCCTGTTCCGATCATTCGGGCATCCCCAGCTTGCAGCTTTGGCTTTGGTGGCGGGGTTGTTTCACACGCTGAATCATGGGGTCTTCAAATGCCTGCTGTTTCTGGGCGCGGGGAGCGTATTGCAAGGTGCGGGAACCAGGAACATGGAGGAGATGGGCGGCTTGATCCGGCGTATGCCGTGGACGGCTCTTTACTTTCTGATCGGCGCCATCGCCATCTCCGGGCTTCCTCCGCTGAATGGATTCGTGAGCGAGTGGCTCACCTACCAGGCACTTTTGGCGGGCTTTGGCGCTACAGCAACATTGACTCGCATGGCGTTTCCAATTGCGGGCGCATTGCTCGCTTTAACCGCGGCGCTTGCGGCGGCTTGCTTCGTGAAGGCTTTTGGAATTACGTTCCTGGCCCTGCCGCGCAGCGAGAATGCGGAAAATGCAACTGAAGCACCGCACTCGATGATGACTGGAATGGCGGCGCTGGCGGTGGCGTGCGTTGTTCTTGGACTCGGGGCAACATGGTTTGTTCCGATCTTCGCGCCCATTACGCAGAACGCATTCGGTGTTGAAATTACCCATCAACTTGTCGCGGGAAGTGGCCTGCTGCTCACGGCCGGCTCAACGCACAACGGAAGTGTCTCGCCGTTGGTGCTGGCGGTGGCGCTTGTTGCTCTCGGTGCCATGCCGTTGGCGCTGTGGTTTGCTCTGGGACGCAAATTGCCGCGGACCACGGGACCATCATGGGACTGCGGATTGCCGGGGCTGACCTCTGCAAACGAGTACACGGCGACCGCTTTCTCCAAACCTCTGCGTATGATCTTCGGGGCGCTCTTTCGTCCACGCCGCGAGATCCAGGCGGAATTCGATGTTTCGCCGTACTACCCCAAGGCCATTCACTTCGAGTCGGAAATTGAGCCCACATTCGAGACTCACTTTTATGAGCCCATCCGGTTGGGCATCCTGGCGCTTGCCGCGCGGATGCGCAAGATCCAAACCGGCAGCATTCATGCATACCTGGCCTACATCTTCGTCACGCTGATCCTCCTTTTGGTCTTCGGGGTGCGCGAATGATTGAATGGGTGCTTTCGATTGTTTCTCAGGTAGCTCTCGTCCTGCTGCTATCGCCGCTGGTGACGGGATTCAACCGCGCGTTTAAAGCTCGAGTTCAAACCCGGCGAGGGCCCAGCCTGATTCAGCCATACCGGGATCTCTACAAACTGCTTCGCAAAGGGATGGTCATTCCCGACACGGCGTCGTGGATCTTTACTGCCACGCCCTTTGTTCTCTTTGTCACCACGCTATTGGCGAGCCTTCTGATCCCGACAATTTCGGCAAGCGCACCATTGAGCTTGTACGGCGGCGTGCTGGCAGTTGTCTATCTGCTCGCATTGGGACGCTTCTTTCTGGCGCTTGGCGGTTTGGACACGGGCGGGTCCTTTGGCGGGTTGGGCAGCAGCCGCGAAATGACCATCTCCGCCATTGCCGAGCCGGCGCTCATGCTGGCCGTTTTTACGGTTGCCATCGGAGCAGGTTCCACGAATCTCAGCATTGTGGCGCAGTCGGCGCTGGGCCAGAGTTGGCGCTTTCTCGCTCCTTCGCAGATGCTGGCTTTCGCCGCTTTGTTTATCGTGCTGATTGCGGAGACGGGACGAATTCCGGTGGACAATCCGGCTACCCATCTTGAGCTGACGATGATTCACGAAGCGATGATCCTCGAATACTCCGGGCCGTACCTGGCGTTGATCGAGTGGGCGGCGGCAATCAAGCAATTGGTGCTGATGACCATCATGGTCAATGTCTTCTTCCCGTTCGGATTGAGCATGGGCTGGTCGCCGGGCGCTGTTCTATTCAGCCTCGTTCTGTTTATCTTCAAGCTGCTGCTGCTGGCAGTGGTGGTTGCACTTGTGGAAGTCAGCAACGCCAAGATGCGGTTGTTTCGCGTTCCGGAGTTGCTGGCAATTGCATTTGTGATGGGCGCATTGGCGCTTGTCTCCACATTTCTCTTTCAGGGTTAGAGGACCGGATGGAATTCTGGCAGGACTCGCAATTCGGCAGCAGGATGATCACGCTGATGGCGGCGATGGTGCTCGTGCTGCAGATCATGATGGTGACGCAGCGTTGGCTGATCACCAACATCAGAGCCTTCGCTGCACAGTCGTTCCTGCTCGCTTGCATCGCCGCCACCATCGCTTACTACAACAACGCTCCTCATATCTACATCGCCGCGGCCATTATGCTGCTCGTAAAAGTGATCCTCTTGCCTATCCTGTTCGAGCTGCTGGTTTCCAGGATTGAGATCCGGCAGGAGATTGAGCCGCTGGTCAATGCGCCGATCTCCGTGATCATTACAGGCCTGCTAACGTTGCTCGCCTACGTGGTGGCGGAGTCCTTCCACCGGCCCGATGAACCGGCGGGACCGGCGAGCCTCGGCCATAACACACTGGCCGTGGCAATTGCCTTGTTCCTGATTGGATTTTTCATGATGGTGAACCGGCGGAAGGCGCTGACCCAAGTGTTGGCTTTGCTCTCGCTGGAGAACGGCATCTTTCTTGCAGCAATTTCGCTGACCTATGGAATGCCTATGATTGTGGAGGTCGGAATTTTCTTCGATGTCCTGGTTGGAGCCATGGTTCTTGCTATCCTCGTTTACCGTATTCGAGAGACCTTCGATTCGATGGACGTCAGCCGGCTGAGCCGCTTGAAAGGCTGAAACCTCTATGACGATCTTCGCTTTGCTGTCGATCCCGCTTCTGGCGTGTGGACTGAACCTCCTGGTGCGGACCCGGCAGTGGATGGAGGGTATTTATCTGGCGTCGGCTGTGGGCTCATTCGCCGCCACCGTGTTTCTGGCCAGTGAAGTTCTGCGGCAAGGGCCCGTTTCCGGCAGCAATGGTTTTCTTTATGCCGATCATCTAAGCGCGCTGGTTGCGGTTCTCAGCGCCCTTGTCTATCTGGTCTGCGCGCCATACGCAATTGGATATCTGCGGCGCGACCAGGCCGATGGCGCCTTCGCTCCCAAGGGAGACAGTCGCGCCGAGCTCGCCAAGCTGCGGATGTATTACTCACTGACGCCCCTCTTTGTCTTTTGCATGTTCCTGGTTGTAGTAGCGAACAATCTCGGCGTTATGTGGATCGCGATCGAGGGAACAACGCTGGCGTCCATCTTCCTGGTCACGTTCTACACCCGTCCCACCTCGTTGGAAGCGGCGTGGAAATACGCCATGATCGGCGGCGTCGGACTTTCGATGGCGCTGTTCGGAACGGTTCTTACCTATTACTCTGCGCACCAGGTGCTTGGCGGCGACAGCGTTAGCGCGCTTAACTGGTCCGTACTTGTGCTTCAGGCTTCGCATTTCGATAAATCTGTGATGCGGCTCGCGTTCATTCTCATTCTGCTTGGCTTTGGAACCAAGGCCGGCCTGGCTCCGATGCACACGTGGAAACCGGACGCTTATAGCGAAGCGCCCGTGCCTGTAGCTGCACTGATGGCGACAGCGGTATTGAATTGCGCAATCTACGGCCTGGCCCGTTTTTATGTGCTCACCGTCCGCTGCCTCGGACCGTCCTTCGCGTCGAATCTGCTCATCCTGTTTGGGCTGCTTTCAGTTGCAGTTGCGGTGCCGTTCATCCTGGTTCAGCGCAGCTCCCGCCGGTTGCTTGCCTACTCGAGTATTGACAACGGCGGCATCATGGTACTTGGCCTTGGCTTCGGAGGAGCGCTTGGCGCGCTGGGCATGCTGCTCCATATGACTTATCACTCCGTAACCAAGCCGCTGCTCTTCTTTTGCTTCGGCAATGCGCAACAGCATACGGGCAGCGACTCGTTGAAGAAAGGCGCTGGTGGGCTGGTGCATGCCCTGCCGATCACGGCGCCGATGCTTTTGCTTGGCGCGCTTGCGGTTACAGGTACGCCCCCTTTCAGCATGTTTCAAAGCGAGTTCATGGTTCTGCGAGCAGGCTTTTTGGGTCAGCACACGGGAGTTGCGGTGATATTCGTAGCCTGCCTCGTCGCTATCTTCTGTGGGTTCTTTCACCATGTTGCGCAGGTGGTTCTTGGTCCGCCCAGAGGGCTTCCACCTGAACCCATCTGCCGCTGGAAAACCTATCCCGTGATCGCACTTTCGCTGGCGGTCATCGTGATGGGATTCTGGCTGCCTGCCCCGGTGTACCAGTTGGTGAACGGGGCTGCGCGGATCCTGGCGGTGCAGCCATGACCCAAACACTTTTCCGGAGCTTCGACGAGATTCGGGTCCGCTGCGCCACCCCTTTCGCATGGTGGGGCGAGGCAAACGACGCCGAAATCCATGCGGAGTCTGCAATCGCCGATGTCCGTCCAATGGTCGCCAGCCTGGTAGAGAACGGCTGCCGTCTAGCGTCTGTCTTTGCTGAAGACAGAACCGAAGTCGGTTCAGGTTTTCTGCTCTACCATGTCTTCGATCATCCGGGCGATCGGCGCTTTCTGTTGGTCCGTACCGCGATACCTGCCGAAACGCATGCGTTTCCATCCGTTGCCGCGGAGATTCCCGCCGTCAACTGGCAGGAGCGCGAGATACAGGATTGGTTCGGACTGGTCGCGGAGGGGCACCCGAACCCCCGCCGCGTTGCATTGCACGACAACTGGCCCGACGTTCATCCGCTGAGAAAGGACTTCCCGATTGACACGGTGTTGCCGGCGTTCGAAGGCGAACAGCATGTCTATCGTCCCACGCTCGGTGAGGGTGTCTTTCAGATTCCTGTCGGGCCTGTGCATGCGGGAATCATTGAGCCGGGACATTTCAACTTTGCGGTGGCCGGAGAGCCCATCCTCTATCTGCAATTGCGCATGTTCTATACCCACAAGGGTATCGAAAAGACATTTGAACAACTGCCGGTGAACCGTGCGGTCTATCTTGCCGAGAGCATCTCAGGAGATTCGAGTTTCTCTCACGGAACCGCATTTTGCCAGGCGATCGAGCGAGCCTCGGATATCGAAATCCCGATCCGGGCAAGGCGTATGAGGACCATCCTTCTCGAACTTGAACGGCTCTACAACCACGTCGGCGACATCGGGGCTATTGCAACCGATGTAGGGTTTGGCGTGGCCAACGCTCACGCTTCACGGCTGCGCGAATTCATTTTGGGAGTGAATGAAGAGCTGTCCGGAAGCCGGTTGCTGCGCGGCGTTGTTTGCCCCGGCGGAGTGCGCCATGACTGGGACGAGCAACAGGTCGAGAATTGCGGGCGGGCAATGAAGCGGTTTGAGCAGGAGTTTACCGACCTCATGCAGATTGTTGACTCCTCCGACTCAACGCGCGACCGGCTGGAGCACACCGGGATTCTGCACCCCGATAAAGCTCGGGACCTGGGCATTGTCGGCGTTGCCGGACGCGCCTCGGGAGTGGATCGTGATCTGCGGCGCGATCATCCCTACGCCGCGTATGGCGAGGTCTCGTTCAAGGTTCCTGTTTATCAGGAGGGCGATGTTTTGCGGCGGATGCGGGTGCGGGTCGATGAGGTTTGGCAGTCGCTCGAAATCATCGAAAAGGTCATGGTTGCGCTTGCACCTGGCTCCCACCGCATTGCCGTACCGCCTTTGCCGCCGGATTGCGTTGCCTTGGGTGCTGTGGAAGGCTGGCGAGGCGAGATACTGCATTGGATACGCACCGGACCGCGAGGGCGCCTCGAACGCTGCAAGATCAAGGACCCGTCGTTGAACAATTGGCCGGCGCTTGTAGAGGCGGTGCAGGGCAACATCGTGCCCGACTTCCCTGTGATCAACAAAAGCTTCAACCTTTCTTACTCCGGGACGGACCGTTAACCTATGTTCCATATTTTCAAGAAGGCCGCGAAGACTGGACTCGTTACCATCGGGTATCCGCAGAAGTCAGCGGTGATTCCGGAGAACTTCCGTGGTGCGCCACGTTTCAATTTCTCGGCCTGGCGGGATGCGCGTCCGGCGGCTGAAGCTTGTCCCACCGGCGCCATTGAGATTGAGGAATCAGGCCACCGGCGCAGGGTCAAGATTGACTACGGGCTCTGCATTTACTGCGGACAATGTGCGGAGGCCGATGGCAGCGATGCGATTGAGATCACGCGCGATTTTGAACTGGCCGCCGGTGAGCGCGGCGACCTTGTAATGACCGCGGAATATCCGCTTGAGGCGGATGGGAGCCAGGGCCAGCTCGAAGGCCTGCACAAAGGGGCGCCATCGCTAGACAAGTCGCGCGAAGACCTGAAGCGCAAAGACCTGGAGCGCAAACTCCAGCAGAGGATTCAGGGCGTGCTGGGCCGCTCGCTGGCTATCCGCGAAGTCGATGCCGGTTCATGCAATGGTTGCGAGATCGAAATAGCTGCCCTGAACAACCCTGTCTACGATCTGGAGCGTTTAGGAATCCATTTTGTTGCCTCTCCGCGCCACGCCGACATGCTGCTTGTAACCGGTCCGGTGACGCGCAATATGGAGACTGCGTTGCTGAAGACATACCGCGCCACGCCTGAACCGAAGATCGTGGTTGCAGTGGGAGCGTGCGGCATCAGCGGCGGGATATTCGGCACAAACTATGCCACGGTGGGTGGGGTAGATGCGGTCGTTCCCGTGGATGTCTTCATTCCCGGTTGCCCACCGCGGCCGCACGCTTTGCTGCACGGAATTCTTCTGGCGCTCGGTCGGATGGAGCAGCGGCGGTTCAGCGGTCAATCCATGAGTGCGGAACTGGAATGACGAGCCAAACAATTCAGGCTTGTCGCAAAACGCTATTCAATTAATTCCGGCTTATTCCGGATGATCTGGCGTTATCAGGCAGACCGCTAAAGTACTTATTAGGATAAGTATGCTACGTTTCATCAATTACATAAAGTCTTGATAAAGATGCAGAAATCGCCAAAATCGCAGTTGTCTCGTGCAAAATGGGCCGTAAAGTAACTCGGCCTTGAAAGGCTGGGCGGTGCAGGGCGGAGAGGATCTCAACAGAGCCAGATCGGGTCTTGTTCAGTGACAGGCAAGGCAGTCGCGGTTTCACTCAACCAGGAAGGCCCTCTGCAGACGGATCCGCATCTGGCGTCAACGTCGTTTGAAACTCCTGAGGTCGTACATGGCTCCGACGGTATAGCCCGTCGGATCGAGAGTCTTATTGAGGAGGCCGGGCCAGAATTGGTATTCGTAATCGCCGCGCACCCACAGATTCCCGGCCACGCGGTACTCTAATCCACCTCCAGGGGCATAAACTGTCCGGGTGTCATGCGAGTACGGCGGTTGAGGGGTACCAACGAGGGTGTGGCCTAAGTTGATTCTGCCAAAGCTCATTAGGCCCTTTGCGTAAGGCCTGAACTTCTCGAAGTGTTGCCATTCGTACATGACTCCGCCGCCGCCAGTGGTCTCACGGAATAGCGGGGGCTTGTCCCCGTTGTTCCAATGGACGTCCCGGCCTTCGAACTCAACGTGGAGGCCATTCAAAACATGGGGCAGGAAGGGCGGGCGCCAATCGGCCCACAGCGTATAGCCCACCATCTTATTGCTTCCCCAATCAACATCGAAGTAGGAAGCACCACCGCCAACGGCGAGTTGCGAAGTGCCGCCCACCTTTACCGCTGGGACGACTTGCGTGAATATCGAGGATGCAGTAGCTGCAAAAAGTGCTGCCAGCATTAATCTGAAAAATTGCTTATGAATAGAACTCAGATGCATTTTGCGTCTCCTGCGATGCAGAGCACCACACTTCCGAGGGTCCTCTCTTCGGAAAGTTTAAATCGACGTTCTCGGTTCCAAACCAAAGTTTCAGCGGATCAAGTGACTAAAAGCCCTGGGAGATCCCCCGGCTTTGCCGGGGTGGCAGTAGAAGTTTGACAGTTCCGGGAGTATGTTCTCCCTCATTTTGTCTGGACTGCGCCAATAATGTTTGCACTGTGAGGCCTTTGCTTTTGTTCTTGCTTTTGCTTTCACCGGTTGCGATCAGGCCCCTTTGAGGGGCCAGCAACCGTAAAGCCTCCGGCTTTGCCGGAGGATACTTACAGTCGTGCCCTGATACAAAGCGGGTTTTTGAAACAGGCTCTAGTACAGCAACACCGCGAGGCGATAGAGCGTGAACGACCCTTCCACACCCTGCGCCGGGCAACTACCCACGGCCGCATGCTGAAACTGTCCCAAGGCCAGCCGGTCAACAAGCGACTTGGGCAGTTGCGCCAGGCTCACATTTTGCCAGCGCATCACAAATCGGGCTTGCGTGGCTGCCGGGGCATCCGGCATCCCTTTCTCCTGCGCACACGCCGCGCGCGCCCCGGTCGGATCGGCGACGACATCAACGCCACTCGCGCGAATCAACTCCGCCACTTTCGCCTCCACCTGGGGCTGCGTCAGTACTGGCACGATGCGCGCGTAGTCTGCCACCGCGTATAGAACTCCGTGGCTGGCCACCACGGCAATCCCCACCCGGTCCACATCGGGGTTAAGCAGGTTCTGCTTGTGTTCAGGGGATTCCATCCATCCCTTGTGAATCTCTGCCGGGGTGGCGCCGATGGCAATGTTCTCTTCAATCAGGCTGAAGTGCGCCCCCGCCTGTGCAGCCCGCTCGTCGACATTGGCCTCGCCGCCATACCGATGCGCAAGCTCGCCCTCGTGAACCATGCGCTGGCAGTGCTCGAGGGCGGCTTTTGCCAGTGCCGAATCCCACCATAGCGGCCCCACGCCCTGCTCGCTGCGCGCCCCGTTGGCCCGCAACACCAGCTGCCATGCCTCCGGCTGAATCGGAGCTTTTTCTTGCTGCGCCTGAGCCCAGGCCAGCGGCGCCGTCATCGCCATGCACAAAACCAATTCCGTACGGAAGATGCCCATTTCCATTTAGACACCACTTTAACCCGCCGTGTCGCGGTATTCTTGCTGTGCCCATGCCTTTTCTTTCCGCCAGCGCGCTCAGGAAGCTAGGCCATCGCGCGCGCCGCCAGCCCCTGGTCTCGGGAAGCTGCGGTTCCCGACGCTTCACTTTGCCCAAAAACATGGGAAGATCTCAAACCGGAAATTGAAACGTTCATTTAGGACTTCTGGATCGGAGTCGGGTATTCTGAAGTTCCATCCGACCTTTTCAGGATTGGTTTGGGTTGGTCATTCCTGAAATTATCATGCGGCCCGATCCAGATGAAGAGAATGATGGCTGGCAATGCGACGACGCTGGTAAGCAGGAAGAACCGTACCCAGCCGATCTTTTCCGACAATACTCCTCCTGAAGAAGCCACCACGGTGCGTCCAAGCAAAGCAAGCGAGGAAAGCAACGCGTACTGAGTCGCCGTAAAGGCGGGCGAACACAGACTGGAAAGATAGGTAACCAACGCGGTTCCGGCCATTCCACCCGTGATGTTTTCGGCAGTTACACATAAAGCAAGGTAGCCGATCCGATGCCCGCCAACTGCCTGAAGAATGAAAAACAGGTTCCCGACCGACTGCAAAATACCGCAAAGAATCAGCGAGCGGCGGATTCCAAACCTGGTCGTCACTACAGCGCCTATTAGAGCCCCTGCCACAATCGAGAAAAATCCGAACACTTTTGAAGCAGCGGCGATCTCAGGGAGCGAAAATCCCAGCGATATATAGAGTGGCGTCGACATGACTCCCGCCATTGCCTCGCCCAACTTGTATCCGAAAATGGCAATCACGATGACGGGCCAAAGCGGACGATGCATGAAATCGCGAAAGGGACCGATCACGGCGGTCGAAAACCCGTGGCGAATCGCATGCCATCCCGATTCCGCAACATATGAAGTTTCCGCCGAGACCTTCGGTTCGGGACTCAGCAAAAACACCAGTAGTCCCACACCGAGCAGCGCAGCCATTGTGGCATAGGCAGCGAACCATCCTGCTTTCGATGCGATCAACAGGCCGCCAGCCCCGGCAACCAGCATGCCAATCCGGTAGCCGGACTGAATCATGGCTGCTCCAGGAGCCTGCTTATCCCCATTCAGGCTCTCCACCCGCCAGGCATCGATCACGATATCCTGGCTCGCGGATAGAAATGCGACAAGTACCGCCAGGGCGGCCATCAGGGCCAAGTTGTTCTTTGGGCTGCACAATCCCAGAGCGAGAATTGCGCCGATCAGAAGGATCTGGATGGTGATTCCCCAACCGCGCCGCCGTCCCAAAGGCAGTGGCGGAGGTACGCGATCGATCAGCGGCGACCACAGGAACTTGAATGCGTAGGGGGTGCTCACCAGGGCAAAGGTGCCGATCGCTGCGCGCCGCACGCCAACCGTCGCAAGCCATGCCGAAAGAGTTGAGTAGGTAAGCAGGAGCGGCAGGCCACTCGAAAATCCGAGTGCAAGCACCTGCAGCACGCGCGGCTCAGTATAGGCGGCGATTGCTTGCCGCCAGTTGGTTCGAGCGTGTCCTTGGTTGATTCGGGATGGGTCCTTCATCTCAGTTTTTGGGCACCTGTTTCAGCCTCTTGCCCAGCTTCAGCTTCTCGAATGAAGGTTCGCTGGAAGCAATCTTAGAGTAGCGTCGGCAAGCATAGATGAAAGAGTTAACATATCACGAGTGGCTTCGCTCGCTCTCGGCCTCGCGGACTGTCCGGTGGACGGGTCGATACCGCGGTTACCACCTTCGCCCCGAACACCTTTCACGCGCTGCCCGGAATTCTGCTCGCCGTCGCCGTGCTCAGCTTCAACTCCCTCGGCGACGCGCTGCGCGGCCAACTCGACCCGCGCACGCGGCTGGAATTGGGCCTCTAGATGAAAATCGGCGTCGTCAGCGACACTCCCGGCCTCTACCGCCCCCAGGTGGCCCAAGCCCTTGCAGGCGTCGAACGTATCCTGCACCTCGGCAACGTTGGGAAGATCTCTGTCCTCGAAGAGCTGGCCAAAATCGCCCCCGTCACCGCGGTCCGCGGCAACGTCGACCGCTCCGGCCCCTGCAGCGAACTCTCCGAAACCGATGTGGTCCTCATTGCGGACCGCTACGTCTACATGCTCCACGACCTGAACACGCTCCACCTTGACCCTGCCGCCGGCAAATTCGCTGCCGTCCTCTTCGGCCACTCCCACGTCCCCAACTTCTACACTCGCAAGGGCGTTCTTTACTTCAATCCCGGCTCTTGCGGCCCACGCCGCTTCCAGCTTCCAGTGACCGTCGGCCTGCTCACCTTCAGCAAAGTCCTGGGGTGCAGGGCGAAGATCCTCCCACTTGATGTAGCGCTGTGATACTCTTTCGCCAATATGAGATTCCAACTCGTTGGGTTGGCGGCATTACTCTTTGCGGCCGGTTGCGCCGCGCAGTCAAGCAGTCTCTCCGATTGGCCAAAACTGCTGGAAAAGAAAGACACCAAGGCCGCAAAGGAGCTTTGCACCCGCTATGCCGGTTCCACAGTCCTGGCCAAAAAGGTCGAGGCGCAGAAGTGCCTGGCCAATGTAGCCCTCAGCGGCAACGAAGTCATCCTGGTTGAAGCCAACGCAGCCAACGGCCCGCTGCAGAAAGGCTACAAGCCCGAAGCTGTCGATGAAGCCCTGGTCCATCTCAACCTGGCGCTCAAACTCGCCCCCCAGGATCTCGCCGTCCATCAGGACAGGCTGCATGTTCTGGAGGTGGGCGGGCGATACTCTGACATGCCAAAGACGCTTGAAGAGAGCTGCACAATCTACAAAGGCAAGGCTGCACCCAATGCGTGGCTCGGCTACGCGCCTGAGCTAATCCAAAAGGGAGATCCCCCGGCTCTGCCGGGGTGGCAGTAGAACTTTGAGA
>OCZT010000980.1_pt1 | contig 29323 bp, 29 predicted proteins | sample 1539031 | NCBI WGS metagenome assembly OCZT01 (sample SAMEA3539308, study PRJEB22396) | soil metagenome | biome: tundra; feature: field; material: soil | place: USA | collected 2010-05 | depth 0.15 m | reverse complement strand
GGGCCTCGACCCATCGGCGTTTGGCGCTCGCCGCGCCCCCCCCCTCCGCTCCGGCGACCAGCGCCGGCTCGAGGTGGCTCGCGCCCTTGCCCTCCATCCGCGGCTGCTGATCCTCGATGAGCCCGCCGCGGGCATGAACCCCTCGGAGAAGGAGCGCATCCGTGAACTGATCGAGGCGCTCAACGCCGACGGTCTCACCGTGCTTCTGATCGACCACGACATGAGGCTGGTAATGGGGGTCTGCCGGCAGATCGCGGTCCTCAACTTCGGGTCCAAGATCGCCGATGGGACCCCGGCGGGGGTCTCGGCCAACGAGCAGGTGGTGGCGGCGTACCTCGGCCGTGAGGCGGCGCGCGAGGGCCGGCGCCAGGTGCCGGGGTCGGAGGGCCTGGCTGCTGGGGTCACGGGGGGAGCCGGGGTGCTGGTGGCGCCCGAGACGGATCGAGGCGGGCTGCTCGAGGTCCGCGACCTGACCGTCCGCTACGGCGCCGTCACGGCCGTCCGGGAGGCGTCGCTGTATGTCGCCGAGGGCGAGGTCGTGGCGCTGATCGGGGCCAACGGCGCCGGCAAGTCCACGATCCTCAACACGCTTTCGGGGGTGATCCGGCCTGCGGCCGGGAGCGCGGTCTTCGATGGCCTCAACCTGGCCACAGCACCTCCTCACCGGATCGTCTCAAAAGGCCTGATCCAGGTCCCCGAGGGCCGCGAGGTCCTGGCCCGGATGACGGTCCGCGAGAACCTCGAGTTGGGGGCCTGGAGCCGCCGGGACCGCGGCGCCGCCCGCCGCCAGATCGATGAGCTGATGGAGCGCTTTCCCATCCTCGGCCAGAGGGCCGGGCTTCCCGCCGGACAGCTCTCCGGCGGCGAGCAGCAGATTCTCGCTATCGCCCGCGGGCTGCTCGGGCGGCCCCGCCTGCTCCTCCTCGATGAGCCGTCGCTGGGACTCGCACCTCAACTGGTGGATGACGTCTTCGAGATGATCGAGTCGATCCACTCCGAGGGGACGACGATCCTCCTGGTCGAACAGAACGCGATGCGCGCTCTCCAGGTCGCCGACCGCGCCTACGTGATCGAGACGGGGAGGATCCACATGACCGGGACCGGTGCCGAGCTGCTCCGTAACCCCGACGTCCGGCGCGCCTACCTGGGGGGCTAGAGGGGACCCAGCGGCGCCATCAGCCTGGGCTGACCTCGACCACCGTCGCGCTGCGCTCGCCACCGGGTGAGGCGAACTTGACGGTGTCGCCGACTCTCCGGCCCGTGAGCGCGGCTCCGATCGGGGATGCCAACGAGATCAAGCCCCGGGAAATGCTGGCCTCGGCCGGGTCGACAAGTTTGTAGCTGCTGCACCGGACCACCCTGCAGGTAGTAGGCGCCGCGTAGGCCGCTGAGCCGCCGCAGCTGCGCCAGATCCCGGGCCGAATCCTGGCCGCGACCTCAGCGACTACGAGGTGGCGCTGTGACCACCGAGGCCACCAACTGCCAGCGTCTGCGCGAGCATCTCGGCTACTTGCAGATGACCACCGCCGCCGAGCAGCTGAGCGCCGAGCTGGACCGGGCGCCGAAGCAGAAGCTGTCACCGACCAGGTCCTGGAGAACCTGCTGGACGTTAGGCACTACGCGCGGCCGGACGTGTTTCGGCTTCTGGTGGACAAGGAAGCGAAGCCGCCGGTGGCTCCGAACGGAGCGGGCTAGACGCCCAAAGAGGAGTAGGTTCTTCATCGTGCCTGTGGCTCTTAGCGTCGCGGTGCTCGGGCCAGGGGGCGTCGGGGGGCTGCTGGCTGCCCTGTTGGCGCGGGGAGGAAACTCGGTCGAGGTTCTGGCGAGCGAGAGCACCTCGCGTGCGATCGCCGAACGTGGCCTCCGGGTCGAGAGCCAGCGGTTCGGTGACTTCCAGGTTTCGGTGCGGTCGGGAGTTCGACTGGAGGGCCCGGTGGACGCCTGCTTCATCACGGTCAAGAACACCCAACTGACAGAGGCGCTAAAGCGAGTGCCCGCAGATGCGCTGGGAGACGCCTTGGTGGTGCCATTTCTAAACGGCATCGATCACGTTGATCTGCTGCGCAGCTTCTATACCCCCGCCAGCGTGGCGGCAGCCACCCTACGGGTGGAGACGGCCAGGGTCGATCCAGGTTTGATCCGCCAAACCAGCCCCTTCGCCTCGATCGAGATCGCGGCTTCGGGTAGCAACCGTGATCGGGTGGAGCGGGTAGCTGCTCAGCTCAAGGCGGGCGGGATCGACGTCCGCGTTCGCGACGACGAGACGTCAATGCTCTGGGACAAGCTCTCATTCCTGGTGCCACTGGCGCTGCTGACCACGCACGAGGGCACCAATGCGGGCGCGATCCGTACACGCTGGCGCGAGGATACCCTCGCTGTGATCTCGGAGGTGGCCGCCGTGGCCGCAGCCGAAGGAGCTGCGATCGACCCGGAGGAGGTGGTTCGCTTCCTGGACTCCGTGCCGGAGACGATGGAGTCGTCGATGCAGCGCGACCAGGCGGCTGGCCGACCGCTCGAGATTGACGCTATCGGGGGGGCGGTGGTCAGGCGCGCGGCTCGGGCCGGCGTCGACGTGCCCGTGACCGCCCGCCTCGTGGAGGAACTTCGGACCAGAGGGTAAGGGACGATACGCTCAGATAGACAGGTCGCATGGAAGTGGGCCAGCTCGCGGCGATCGTGCTTGATGAAGAAGAGCACGCAGACGATCCGATAACCAACGGTCTGGACCACGAGGAGATCGGCAGCCCAGATCCCTCGGAGCTCGTTCGCCAAGAACGTACGCCAGGTCTGGCTGCCGCCCGGTGTTGGCCTTCGCCAGCGATAGCGACGGATCGATCTTTTGCTGACGACGATGCCCAGCTTGAGGAGCTCTCCACGGATGCGCTCACTGCCCCAGATGGGGTTGTCCTGAGACATCGTGGCGATGAGGTCGCAAACCTCGGCGCTCAGGTGCGGCCGCCCAAGGGGGGTCCGCCATCTCCACGTCCAGTAGGACCGCCAACCCTTGCGGTGCCACGTGAAGGCTCACCAGGCGGAAAGTGGCCCCGTGCTGAGCGTCGACACGAAGAAGTAAGAGCTCGTCGGCGAATACAAGAACGGTTGGCAGGAGTGGCAGCTGCAGGGTGAGCCGGTGAAGGTCAACGTTCACGATTTCCCTGACCCCAACGTCAGCAAGGCCTTTCCCTATGGTCTGTATGACCTGTCCCAGAACAGCGGTTGGGTGAGTGTGGGAACCGATCACGACACGTCCAGCTTCGCCGTCGAGACCATCCGCCGTTGGTGGTACAGCGAAGGCAGGACAGTCTACCCCGGCGCCGATCGTCTGCTCATCTGTGCAGACGGTGGTGGCAGCAACGGGTATCGCGCCCGGCTCTGGAAGACGGAGGCGGCGCTAGCCGAGGAGACCGGGCTGAAGGTCACCGTATGTCACTTTCCACCAGGCACCAGCAAGTGGAACCACATCGAACACCGGCTTTTCTCACACATCAGCATGAACTGGCGTGGGCGTCCGCTCACCGGCCATGAGGTGGTCGTTGACCTCATCGGCGCCACCAGCACGAGTACCGGCCTGCGCGTTCACGCTGAACACGATGACGGTATTTACCCGACCAGCGTCAAGGTTGCCGACGAGGACTTCGCAAGGGTGCCGCTCACCACCCATGAGTTCCACAGCGAGTGGAACTACACAATTAGCCCAGAGACGGCCCCTCTTTGACGGGCCCTAGTCCCGTCAAAGAGGGGCCGTCTGTCCCTGTCCCGGCCTTCCCGCGAATGGTCAACTCGACCGAATGGTCAACTCGACCGAAGGACTCGCACATGGGGAGATACGCTGAGATGGCCTTTGAGTTTGCTTGTGACTACGACCAGTGCCTGAACTGCGGCGCGTGCATGGACCTCTGCCCACCGCAGTGCCTGGACATGACCAGGCCGCGGGCGGGCGCCGAGGGAGACCTGGACCCCAGGGGCAGCATGCCCTGGATGATGGCCCTGCCGGTGCAGACCTCGAAGTGCACCGGATGCGGGGTCTGCGAGGTCGAGTGCCCAGTCAACGCGATCACCATAGCGGAGTCTGACCAGCCGGTGATCTTCGACCAGCCGCAGGGGCTTTTGTTCCCGGCTGCGCCGGCTGATGACAGCCACTGGGTCCCGTTGTCAGCCGTCACGCATGAGACGCTGAAGCGGGTCAAGCCCGATCCGTGGGGATCGCTTTACCGATGGAAGCCGCGACTGTCACGGCGACCGAGCCACACCACTGGGAGGCCAACGACATGACCCCGGACCAGCTTACCCAGGCGCTCAACAGCGCCTTCGCTCAGGGCGGCGAGCAGATGCTCGAGAACACGATGGCCATCATGCTGCCGGTACTCTGGCTGGCGGTCATCGCACTCCACCTCGCCCGTCCGTACATGCTGAGCATGATCCCGCGCTTCACGCTTCGGCTCGCCGCCGATATCTGGTGGATCCTCTACGTCGCGCTGCGCGACCTGGTGGTCGTGCTGACGTTCATCTTCAGCATCATGTTCCTGTTCCCCGACGTCGTCCTCGCGAACCGCCTGCCGATCACCGGCGGTCTGGCTGCCGTCTGCCTTTTCGCCGTCCTGGTGATCAAGCTGGTGCGCGACGTCGACGAGGACCGGCGGCTGTTCGTGATCACCGGCAACCTGCTGGGGTTTGGTGCGCTGCTCTACATCGTGCCCTCCATCCTGGGGCTGCAGGCCACCGGCGAGGCCGGCAGCGGCTTCTGGGGATCGGTGGCCACCACGGTCACCAGCAGCACCAACCCCAACCTCGCCCTGGCTCTGTGCTGGGTCTCGGTCGCCTTCGTGACCGCCCTTGGCATCTATGCGGTGGTGTACAGCCTCCGCCAGACGACGTTTCCGGCTCGGCCGGAGCTGCCGTCCCGTTAGGAGGATTTGGAAATGACCGCGGTACTGCTCGCCATCAGCCAGAAGGACCTCACCAACTCACTGGTCCAGGCCATGGTCCGAGGGGAACAACAGTGGCTGATCTCAACCCTGGCCGCCTTCCTGCCAGCACTCTGGACGCTATCCCTGATGCTCCATGTCGGCCGTCCCTACATGCTCCGCATGGTGCGCAAGCTGACCCTGCGCTTCGCCGCCGACGTCTGGTGGATGAGCTTTGTCCTCATGCGGGACGCGGTGATGATCATCACCTTCGCGCTCAGCTTCATCTTCTTCCTGCCCAACTTTGCCCGGAACATCGCCCTGCCCATCACCGGTCCGATCGCTGGCCTGTTCCTGTTCTGGGCGCTCCTGGTCAAGCTGACCGGGGACGTCGACGACAATCCCCGCCACTACCGGCTGGCGACGCTGTTCCTGGTCGGCGGCGCCGGTCTATGGCTGATGCCGCAGCTCTTCGCCATCGAGACCACCAGTCAGCCGTTCTTCGCCCCGGTGGTGAGTGCCCTGACCTCGACCGACCACCCGGACATCGCCACGGGCATCCTGTTCGGGTCGGGGATCCTGGTGGCGCTGACAGGGGCGTACATCTTCAATTTCGTGATCGGCGGTGCGCCGAAACAGCCGGCGAAGCCCTCCGAGCCCCGAACGCCGGAGCCGGTGCCCGTACCCTGAGCCGGTTCCCAGGAGCAAAAGAAGGGCGGTCCCACCCCGGACCGCCCTTCCCTTGCGTCGCGATCAGCTTGCCTGGTTGAATCCGAGAGCTCCTTTCACGACGATGGAAAACTTGTGCGTGACAAAGGTGTACTCGCCAGCCGGCGCGGGCACGAATTCCACGAATCCGCCCTGCGCCGGCATCAAGTCGAGAGCCTGCGACCCACCGGACTCAGGACCTGGGCGAAGCGTGTAGGCACCTCCTTGTAGACCGTGTCCCAGATTCCGCCAACCACGTGGAACGAGGAGTTCTCCGACGGCCCCTCATCGAGGACCCAGATCCGGACCCGCTGCCCGTGCTGGACCTGGATCGGCCGGTTGGCGTACTGGGCGTAGTGGCCGTTGAAGACCACCGCGTCGGGCGCGAACTCGGTCATCTTGCTGTAGTCGCCAGCCTTAAGCGGCCCGAAGTAGAGCTCAGACTGGTGGTTGACCAGCGTGATGCTAAAAGTGTCTCCGACCCTGCCTCCCAGCACGGGGGCCGGGACCGTCCCGTTGAATGTCCATGTCCTCTGGGTGACACTCGGCGCCACCTCGATGTTCTTCTCCATGATCTCGAGCTTCACGTTGTGGACCACCGCCGCCTCGGCGGGGGGGCAGGGTGGGGTCCCGGGGCATCCAGCTGGCGGCGGGCTGAGCGCTGGGGTTGAGCTTCGCATCGCTGCTCACCGTCTGGAGCGTCGACTTGGCATGTGTTGACGTGGTTACGCTGGGCCAGTCGCAGGGGTAGGGTTCCTGGGTGCCGCACATCTCTGACGTTTCTGGCGACGACGACGGGTACCTGCCCTCCGTAGCGCCCGCCTTGGGGGCCACCTTTACCCGTGTCAGTGCGGGAATGGCGGAAGGAATCGACCGAGGCCAGGCTTTCACAGTGCTCGCGGGATTCTCGGGGGTCCTAGGGTGGACAGGATTGGCGATGCTGACGTTACGGCTCGTGGTGTCACATAGACGCAACGCCATCCTCGGCGCAGACCTCACCGGTCACTGACAGTGGACACCGCCGTCCGGTTTGTCCATCTCTCGCCGCGGCGTACTGGTTCGGCGGCCTGGTGATGCGGTCTCAGGGTGATTAGGACCACACAGCGGCATCGCCGCTGATGGGTTGGTTCGCACGACGGCTGTTCTTCGAGGTCGCCTACCGCGTGGGGCTCACGCCCTGGGACCACGCTGACCCGCCCCCGGAGCTAGTAGAGGTGATCGAGGGTGACCGCAAGCTCAGTCCCGGCCGTGCCCTTGACCTCGGCTGCGGGACTGGCAACAGCAGCATCTACATGGCGGAGCATGGCTGGGCGGTCACGGGAGTCGACTTCGCTGGATTCGCGGTGGACCGCGCCAGGCGCAAAGCCAGGACTCGAGGGCTCGACATCGACCTGCGCCGAGCCGACGTCACGCAACTGGCTGGGGCCGGCGTCGACGGGCCGTTCGACTTGGTCTTCGACCTGGGTTGTTTCCACGGTCTGGATGCCGAGGCGCGCGAGCGCTACGCACTCGAGGCCGCGCGGGTCAGCGGAGACGGCGCGACTTACCTGCTTTTCGCTGACGCGCCCTTTGGGCGCCGAGGCCCCCAGGCCGTTCCGAGGGAAGCCGTGGAGCGGCAATTCGATGCTGCGTTCGAGCTAATCGAGGCGCTCCCCGGCACCGGGCCGGGTGCGCCGTACTGGTACACGATGCGCCGACATAGATGACCCGGACGCGGACACCGGCAGCTCGTGAACATATGCCAGTGAAGAATGGCCAGTCCCGAAGTCGTCGATGCTGAGCGCGACGCCGATCGCCTTGAGCGCGTCCAGGGTCGCCAGCGCCCGGTCGGGTCGGTTCATGATCTCGGACTCGGTGACCTCCAGGCAGAGGAGGCCGGGCTCGAACACCGCCCGCTCGAGGGTCGTCTCCACAACCTCAGCAAACCGCGGGTCGCTGATGTCCGAGGCCGATATGTTGACCGAGACCTTGATCTGGAGCCCGCGTTCGCGCCAATCCCGGGACTACTCCAGGCCTGCGGCAAGGACCCAATGCGTAATCCCGCCGATCAGGCCGGCCTTCTCCGCCATGGGGACGAAGCGGTCGGGGAAGATCAGCCCGAGTCGCGGTGCTGCCAGCGGACAAGACCTTCCACGGCGTCGACCCTGCCGGTGGCCAGGTTCAGCTTGGGCTGGTAATGCAGCAGGAACTGGTCCTGCCTTAAGGCGAGGCGGAGCTCGCCGACCAGCCCGGGGACACCGCGGCCGCCGGCATCGGCGGGGGCTGGTTGCTCCTGTACCCGGGTGGTGCCGCCAAGACGAAGTTGCAGCTCCCGCCCCAGGCTCCGCTCGGATCGCCGAAGGGCGGCGGCGCCGCACTGGTCGGCCAGCGCCAGCGCCAGGTCGAGCGCGGCCTGGGCCGCGACTTGCTTGCCCCTCGCCGCCAGCGTCGTCACCGCGAGCAGACGCGCGCGAATCTCGTGGATCCTATATTCGCGCTCCTGCAAGACACGGGCCGCCTCGCTGAGCTGGGGGATCGCCGAATCCAGGTCGCCGTGGGCGAGGTGCTCGCTGCAAGCTCGCGGGCGTAGTAGTCCTCCCACGCGTCGCCCTAGGCGCCTAGTAGATTCGCGGGAGCGGGTCCCCGATCAACTGCCCAGGAAGTGGCCGTGCTCTCGACCTACGCGGTCCGCGCCGAGGTCGCCGCGGCTGTCGGTGCCGCTTCGCGCCGAGGGCTTTCCGCTGGGGCGCACCTGGCACTCGGTCTGGCTTCGCCACCTCAAGCTGGCGCCTTCCGCCGAGGCCTTCAGGCAGTACGTCTGCTCCGGGGACTCGCGTCACCAGTCGGCCCCCTCCCTCACCTCGGCCCAGTAGTCCCGCCGCCCAGCCGCAGATCAGCTGGAAGGGGTCGCGGTCAGGTCAGAACAGCGGGCGGCTTTGCCGAGTCGGTCCTGGTGGCGACCGCTTTGCGAACCGCCAGAGCCACCTGGGTGCCGAAGAGCTCGATCGAGCGCATCACGTTCTTGTGCGGCATCGAGCCAACACTGAACTGCACCATGAAGCGCTGGTGGCCGAAGATCTCGTGCTGGAAAAGGATCTTCTCGGTCACCTCGGCAGGGCTGCCCACGAAGCTCGAGCCGCGCAGGGTTCGGGCAGCCTCGAAGTCGGCGCGGGTCAAGGGTTGCCAGCCGCGCTCTCTCCCGATCCGGTTCATTGTCTCCGCGAACGAAGGGAAGGCTTCGTCCGCCGCCTTCTGGGAGGTCTCGGCGATGTAGCCGTGCGAGTTGATGCTCAGGGCTGGGCGGCTGTGCCCGGCCTCCTCGGCGGCTCGCCGGTGAAGTTCGGCGAGGGGCGCAAAGCGCTCCGGCATGCCGCCGATGATCGCCAGCGCCATCGGCAGGCCCAGCATGCCCGTCCGCACGACTGATTGCGGCGTGCCACCCACCGCGATCCAGACCGGCAGCTTCTCCTGGAGTGGGCGCGGATAAACTGCCAGGTTGTGCAGGGGAGCGCGATGCTTTCCGGACCAGGTGACCCGCTCCGAGTCGCGGAGAAGGAGCAGCAGCTTGAGCTTCTCGGCGAAGAGCTCGTCGTAGTCCTCCAGGTCGAACCCGAAGAGTGGAAAGGACTCGATGAATGAGCCGCGGCCGGCCATGATCTCGGCCCGCCCGCCGGAGAGCAGGTCGAGGGTGGCGAAGTCCTGGAAGACCCGAACTGGGTCGTCTGAGCTCAGCACCGTGACAGCGCTGGTCAGGCGAATCTTGCGGGTGCGCTCCGCGGCTGCGGCCAGCACCACCACGGGTGTGGAGACCACGAAGTCGGGCCGGTGGTGCTCCCCAACGCCAAACACGTCTAGGCCCACCTGGTCGGCAAGCTCGACCTCCTCGATGAGGTTCCGAAGCCGGGCATTGGTGCTCAACTGCTCCCCAGTGGTGGGGTCGGGGGTGTTCACCCCGAAGGTGTAGATACCGAGTTCCATCCTCATTTTCCTTGGACCCGCAGGTCGAGATACTAAAAGCGGACGATCGCCAGCCGCATTCCCGGCCGCCTTCGGGGAAGGTGCCTCCCCGATGCCCGGCTCGCAACGCCCGGACCATTGTGATTGTCTGGGTAGAATGAGAAATGAGGGGTTTAGTGATGCCAAGGAATTGGAGGAATGGCTATGTGCCTAACCTGCGGTTGTCTCGAACCTCATGCTGACCACGGCAATCCGGACCACCTCTTGATCGAACACCTCGAGAAGAGCGCCAAGGCTGATGGCGTGGACTTGGACCAGGCGATCAAGACCCTGATCGAGACCGTCGACGTGGCGAAGAAGGAGACCGAGCACCAGCACGTCTGATCGGGCCGTGAGCCCGATCTAGCCGAGCAGCGGGAGAACCGCGACCGGCTTGGTCTGCCGGCCCGCGCTTGACTTCCCCGGTGGTGACGTCGAACTGGCTGCCGCTCGAGGGGGACACGTCACGCCGTCTTTGGTGATACCGATGGTCGCGGCGGCGATCTCGGCCCTGGTGGGGGGCGAACCCGGCCTGGCGCAACAGGTGGCCGGCTCTCTGCGCGGAATTCGCGATCTGGCCCTGGCGCTCCTGTTGCCGCAGCCAGTAGCCCAGACCCACTGCACCGCCTAAACCGGCGACACCGCCCGCACCGATCAGGTGACGGCGCGTAAGGCCCTGATGGGGTGGGGGCGTGGTCGGCGCGTCGGGGGAGGGGTTTTCGATCGCGATTGTGTCGTTTTGGGCACCCATGGCTCAGCCTATCGAGGCCGATACGGCCGCGCTTTAGACCACCCTGAGAAGCTTCTGAGAATCAGGCTTGCCCACAACTTCCACAGGGGACTGTGGACAATCCTGGTAACGCCGCTGTCACTTCGAGCGGGATCTGTGCTTGCCAGATCGTCAGGAAGTATGTATTGTCAAATTCCCTTGGCAGCACTTGCAGGGCGGGCGCGGGGTTCACTCTTCAGGCTGGGGGAGTTCTCTCTCATGCTTCGTGCGGTCGTGGCCGGATGCTTCGGCCGTCCGTTCTATGTGGACGAATTCCTGGATCAGTCGAAGTTCATCTTGACGGCGTGCTTTGTGCCCCTGCTCCTAACCGGCATTGGCTGGGGCACGATCGTCTCCCTGCAGGCCGGCCACTTCTTCAAAGTAGTGCAGGGCGGCTTCCGACTTGGCGGTTTCTCGGTGATGGCCTCCATCCGGGAGTTCGCGCCCACCGCCACCGCCCTGATGGTGGCCGCGGTCGCCGGCACGGCTATCACAGCCGACCTCGGCGCTCGCTCGGTCAGGCAGGAGCTTGAAGCGCTGTCGGTGATGGGCATGAGCAACATCAAGTTCCTCGTCGTCCCCCGCTTCCTGGCGATGATTGTCATGACCGCGCTCTACAACATCCCCATGGTCGCCTTTTGCGTCGCCATGGGCTACGTCGTGGCGGTATACCTGGTGGGGGTCAACCCGGGGGCGTTCCTGAGTACGTTCTGGACCCAGGGGACCCTGCTCGACTTATACGGCGGCGAGATCAAATGCATGATCTTCGGCGCCATCGTGAGTTCGGTGTCCTGCTACAAGGGCATCACCGCCAGCGGCGGCGCCGAGGGCGTGGCCAAGGCGGTGCACAGCTCGGTGGTGGTCAACTTCGTCGCCATCCTGGCCCTTAACTACGTCTACACCGCCACCATCCTGGCCGCCGCCCACCACCTCAACGTGCTGAAGTAATGGCTACCATCGAACCTCGTGCACCCAAGGAAACCACCGGCAACATCGGCGACTCGGCGCTGCTAGGGCCATTCACGTCAGTTGGCAAGATCCTGGTCTTCGGCGGTGGCGTCCTCGGCCAGACGCCGCTCATGCTGGCGCGGTACCTCGGCGAGGTCTGGTGGTACGCGGCCTTCCTGGCCATCGGCTCGACCCCGGTGGTGCTCCTGCTGGTGGCTTTCACCGGCCTGCAGTGCTCGGTTGAGGCCTACTACTCGCTGTCCCAGATCGGGGCCCAGGGACTGGTGGGCGTGTTCAACGCCCTGTGTGACATGCGTGAGATCACGCCGCTGTTCTTCGGCTTCGCCCTGGGCGCCAAGATCGGCTGTGGGCTGGTCGCCGAGCTCGGCACCATGCGCGTCAATGAAGAGATCGACGCGCTTGACGTGATGGGCATGCCGACGGTGCGCTACGTCGTCACGAGCCGCGTCATCGCGGCCCTGATTATCATGCCCTTCATGTACTTCCTGGCCCTGGCTTCCAGCTTCATCGCCAGCTGGGCGGTGCAGCACTTCCAGGTCGGCCTGATCTCGGACGGAGCGTACTTCGACTACTTCTGGCGGTTCCTCAACATCCAGGACCTGATCTTCTCGATGATCAAGGCGATCTCGTTCGCATTCCTCATCATCCTGGTGGCCATCTACTACGGGTTCCACGTGACCGGGGGGGCCGTCGGCATCGGCCGCGCCGTCGCCAAGACCATGGCTGTCAGCCTCGTCATGACCGTTTTGGTCAACGCCTTCATGACCCAGCTCTTCTGGGGCGTCAACGCCAACCTGCCGATCCAGGGCGGTTGAGCCCCGCAGGTTTGCCCGAACCAGCTTCGTTTAAGGAATATATGCATGGCTACTGAAACCAAACCCAGCGGCGCCTCCGGCGAAAGTCTCCACGGGCCCAACGTCCCGACCGCCAAGAAGAAGATGGCCATCGAGGCCTTTGACCTGAAGAAGTACTTCGGCAAGCAGAAGGTGCTGGACGGTGTCACCTTGCGCATCCCCGAGGGCGAGATCACGATGATCATGGGGCCGTCGGGTACGGGCAAGTCGGTGTTCCTGCGCCACGTGGTAGGGCTGATGTTCCCGGACTCCGGCGACATCAAGGTCGACGGCCACAGCGTGCCGCACCTCTCCAACGACGAGCTCCTGGAGCTGCGCCAGCACGTCGGCATGCTCTTCCAGGACGGCGCCCTGTTCAGTTCCATGAACCTCTACGACAACGTCGCCTTTCCGCTCCGCCAGCACACCAAGCGGACCGAGAAGGAGGTCCACGACATCGTCTACGCCCGGCTCCAAGAGGTCGGCCTGGCGGGTGCCGACAAGAAGTATCCCAACGAGCTCTCGGGCGGGATGCGCAAGCGGGCCGGTTTTGCCCGGGCGCTGGTCATGGAGCCCAAGATCCTGCTCTTCGATGAGCCCGACTCGGGTCTCGACCCGGTACGGACGGCGCTGCTGTCGCAGCTGATCAAGGAGATCAGCACTCGCTACCAGTGCACCTCGGTCATCATCAGCCACGACGTCAACAACGTCCGCCAGGTGGCTGATAACCTGGCCGTGCTCTACGCTGGCAAGTGTGTGGCCTTTGGATCCCAGAAGGAGATCAAGGAAAGCAAGGACCCCTTCATCCAGCAGTTCCTGGTGGGCTCTCCGGAAGGGCCCCTGGGAATGGACTAAAGCCGGGGCAGGTCTGGCAGGCATGGGTGAGTTCGGAGGTAAGAGGGCTTCGGTAGCGCTGGGGCTGGCGGTGGCTTTGGCGATCGCCGTCGTCGGCGTGATGGCGACCACCTTCAGCCTGGGCTCCGGGCGTAATGACTACGAGGTCAACGTCCATTTCCCGACCGCCAACGGCCTCATCGAAGGCAGCGACGTCTTCTTCGGCGGCGTCAAGGTCGGCACCGTGGCCAGGGTGGTCGTCGACGACACCCCGCCCGCCAACAACGCCAACAGCAGCTTCCAGAACCCCACCCAGACGGCACTGGTCACGGTTAGCATCGGCAAGCAATACGCGCCGCTGCACCAGGGTGCCACCGCCGCGATCCGGCCCAAGTCACTGCTGGGCGAGAAGTACGTGGCCATGACCGTGGGCGATCCGAGCAAGGGCGCCATTCCCGACAGCGCCACCCTGCCGCCCAGCGCCACCTCGGTCAACGTCGAGCTCGACCAGTTGATCAACGTCTTCGATGCCCCGACGCGTGCCCAGCTCCAGAAGCTGATCGACAGCCTCGGCCAGGGACTGGCGGGGCAGGGTCGCAACACCAACGAGACGTTCCAGACCGGCGCCACCGACCTGACCAACCTGGCCAGTATCACCGACGTCCTGCAAGCCCGCGACGCCGAGCTCAAACGCGTCATCGAGGCCCTGACCCAGATCACCCAAACCCTGTCCACCGACCAGCAGCGAGCCAACTACCCCGACCTGCTGGCCCACAGCGACACCGTCCTCAAGACCCTGATCGCCGAGGACGCCGACGTCGCCTCGGGCATCGACCGCATGAACACCTTCTTTGGTCAGCTTGACGCCGGCCTGGCGGGAAGGCAGCAGGACTTCAATCAGATCATCACCGACCTACCGGTGACGGTGAGCACTGTCAACGCCCTCGCTGCGGTGCTGGCGCCGCAGGGCCACGTCGCCCTCGGCGTCGTCCAGGCGGCCGCCCCCGGCGTCGTCGGTGGCGACCTCATATTTGGTTCCCAGCCCGACGCCAACACCTACACCAGCAACATGTACACCCGCGTCATGCCGGGCCAGGGCTGCTATTCGGTTGGTACCCGGACCTACAACGCCAACGGCTACGCCGTTGACAACCAGGCCGTAAAGACTCGACCCAGCACCACCCCCGGCTCGGGCAACCCCAACTCCGACTGCACCCTGCCGGCGTTTGCGAGTACCCCCTGTGTCGGTTCCGCCTGTCTGATCGGGCTGGCCGGCGGTCTGTGCGTCCTGGAGAACCTGCCACCATCGCTCTGCAATCCGCTGACGCAGGGGACGATCGGGTCGGCAGCCGCAGCCAACGCGGCGATTTCGCCCACCGCCATCAAGCAGGGGGCCAGCTTGCAGCGTGGTCCTCTTGGCCTGCCCCTGCAGCAATCACCTGATAACCCGGCTACCCAGAACCTGATGACGTACCTGTTGAAATGAGAAGCAAGTACAACATCGTCATCGTCCTGGTTTACATGGCCATCGCCACCTCAGCCCTGCTGTACATGGGCTACAAGATGGTCGGCAACTGCTCGGTGTTCGCGCACTGCCAGACGCTGAATATCGAGTTCAAGGACACCGCCGGCCTGCTCAAGACCAACGACGTGCGGATGGCAGGCGTCACGGCGGGCCAGGTCCAGGACATCAGGGTCCAGGGCAACTACGCGGTGGCGATTGTCCAGGTCAACCAGCAGTACGCCCCCGTCTACAAGGACGCCACCGCCATCGTGAGGCCCAAGAACCTTCTCGGTGAGACGTACGTGGAGATCGACCGCGGCCACTCGGAGTCCGGCAACTTCGCCGACGGCGACACCATCAAGCTGGTCAACACCATCACACCGGTGCAGATCGACGACGTCCTCAACGCCCTCGACCCCACCACCAGGGACGAGCTCGCCGTAGTCATCAACTCGCTGGGTGAGGCCACCGCGGCGCGGGGCCAGGATTTCAACGTCACCACCCTGGACCTGCGGCGAATCGCCGCCGACCTGGCCGTCACTTCGACCTCGCTGAACCAGGAGAAGGACAACCTCGACGCCCTGCTGGTGCAGTTCGACCTGGCTCAAAAGATGTTCGCCGACTACCACACCCAGCTAGCCCAGGTGCTGGCCGACTGGAACACCGCCAGCACCACCTTGATGAACCACGACATCCAGCTGGCCAGCGCCCTCGGTCACCTGAACACCGTGCTCGGGGATCTCGACTCCGCCCTGACCCCGAACACCAAGCCGTTGACAACCATGGTGGCCAACCTGCCGACCACGATAAACAACACCAACGACTTCCTGAGCATCTCGACGCAGGTGATGCAGGCCTTCTACAACACCCCCGGCCCGAACAGCGCCACTAGCCAGGCCTACGCCAGCACCCAGCCCGGGACCAATGCCGGTTCCCCCCTCCAGGACGGTATCGCCCTGTTCCCACGCCTGGCCCAGGTCATGCTCGGCGTCAACACCTGCGACATGCATATCTACGGCAACGGCTACGCCAACGTGCCCGGCACCACTGAGGCCAACACCTGCCCCAACCCCGTCGATGCCAGCGGCAATGCCACCGACCCCACCCTCAGCGGTGAGGTCTTCGGTGGTCACCCAGCCCCGGGCGCCCTCACTCCTACCAACCAGCGGCACCTGTGGCGCGTCATGGGCATGCTCGAGACGAGCGACATCACCTGTGGCCTGGTGGCGCCCAGCACCGCCGCTCTGACCAGCGGCACCTGCTCGGAGCCGGCGGGCGCCACCACCACCGGGTTGGAGAAGTACAAGCCCAGCAGCGCGGCCAGCAAGGGCTCGGGAGGCAACTTCTTCCAGCAGCTCTGGGGTGACGTGTTTGGTGGTGGGCATGCCTAGCACCAACATCCGCCAGAACGCCACCATCATCCTGTTCTTCGCCCTGCTATCGGTCAGCGGCATTCTCTTCATGGCCATCAACACCGGCCAGCGCTTTGGCCCCCTGCCGCCGCTGTACCGCGTCTCCTTCCTAGTCAGCGATGCCGACGGCCTGGTCGAGGGCTCCGACGTGCGCATCGCCGGCGTCCCGGTGGGCAAGGTGATGGCGATCGCGACGACCAACCAGGGCGCCCGCGTGGACCTGGGCATCGACCCCGGGAAGGGCTATGACCCGATTTACACCGACGGGGTGGTCTTGATTCGACCCAAGTCGCTGCTGGGTGAGAAGTACGTCGACCTCCAGCGCGGAACGTCCAACGTTGAGATCGCGGATGGCGGCATGCTGCCCCAGAGCCAGGCATTCACCCAGGTCGAGATCGACCAGGTCCTGAACAGCTCCGACCCGGCCACCCGCAAAGCCCTGTCAGCCAACATCACCACGCTCGGCAACGCATTCGCGAACCGGGGCACGGACATAAACGCGACGATCCCAGAGCTGCGTCGCATCGCGGAGCACCTGACCCCGGTGTCCGCGCGCTTCAAGGACCGCACCGCTCAGATCGACCACATCCTGGTCGACACCGACACCATCCTGACCACGCTTGCCGACGAGCACGCGCAGCTGGCCAGGCTGCTCCAGAGCGCCGACGGCGTGACCTCCACCATCGCCGTAAACGACAACCATCTTGCCGGCCTCCTTAACAACGGCGGCGACCTCTTCTCGAAGTTCAACCTGGTCTTCAGCCAGCAGAACAGTGACCAGCAGATTCGCGCCTCGCTGAACCAGGCGCCCGCGCTGCTGACCAAGCTCAACACCTTCCTCGACCTCACCGGCCACGACATCAACTCGATCGTGCCAAGCCTTCTGCTGGGCCAGCAGTTCAACTATCCCAACGACCAGCTGACCGTCGCGATCCCCGCGGGGCTCCAGACCAACAAGGCGTGGGACTCGGCGTTCCGGTGGTTTGATACCGGTCCTGGCGGCACGGGCATCTCGCCCAACAACACCTTCCATGGCTTCGCCGCGATGGGAATCCAGTGCACCAGCAACGGGGCGGCCTGCCCCGGCAAGAACGGCGGCTATACCCCCAAAGCCGCCAGCTCCAGCCAGGGCAGCGCCGCCGCCGCGGCCCAGCCGAGCTCGTCGACCCAATCCACGTCACCCACCCCGACATCCACCGGGTTGGACCTGCAAAGGGCCTTCCTGGATTACCTCCTGGGCCAATGATGAAGAACCTCAATCGTCCATTGATCGTGATCCTCGTTCTCCTGGCGGGGGCGGGGACGGCGGCATTCGGCTTCGGGTCGCCCGGGTACACGGTGAAGCTCGACTTCACCAACGCCGACGGCGTGGTCAAGGGCGCCGACATCAACATCAACGGGGTCATGGCCGGCAAGGTGGACGACCTCGCGATCAAGGGCAAGGTCGCGGTGGTGACCGCCAGCATCGACTCCAAGTACGCTCCCCTGCACTCGGGCGCGAAGGCCATCATTCGCTCGGTTGGACTGCTGGGGCACAAGTACGTTGAGGTCCTCCAGGGGAATCCCAACGGAGCCGAGCTGGCCAGCGGCTCCGAGTTGACCATCGACAGCACCACTTCGCCCACCGACCTGGACCAGATCAACGCCATCTTCGACGCCCCCACGCGCGAGAAGCTCAAGACCCTGACCAACGAGGGCGCGATTGCGCTTGGGGGCCGCGCCCAGATCCTCAATGACGACCTCCGCCAGCTGCGCAACCTGGCGGTGGCAGCAGAGCCTGTCACCGGCATCCTCGATGCGCACCAGGTCGCACTCGACCGCATGACCACCTCCTTCGACACCTTCACTCAGAAGCTGGCCATCGAAGACGCCTCGCTGCGCGCCTTCGTGGATCGCGGCAGCAATCTGCTCACGGTGGTGGCGGCCCGCGATGCTCAGCTCGGAGGTCTTCTGGCCCACGGCGACGCCACCTTCAAGAACCTCGACGTCGCCCTCACCGGCAACGAGGGCAACCTGGCCGGCTTCTTCGCCCGCGGGCCCAGCGGCATCGCCAGCACCAACTACCAGCTGGACGCCGGCATCCCGGCACTGAAGGTGACCACGCCGATCCTGCCCAACCTGTTCGACCTGCTCTACAACATCGCCGATTCCACTTCCGGCCGCGACGGCACCGGGGATCCGAACCAGGTCAACTCGGGGACCCAGTACGCCCTGCGCGTCCTCGCCGTGGTCTGCATCCAGACCGTTACACCACCGGCGAAATGCTGAAAGACCTTCTCCGCTACAAGGCCAACGCGCTGTACGTGGGGGCGGTGCTATTGGCCGTCTTCCTGGTCTTGCTGGGTGTGGCCTTTGCCATCAACCGCAGCTTCACGCTGACCTTCTGGGACAAGGGCTATGAGCTGAAGGCCGACTTCACCGACGCCGACGGCATCGCCAACGCCTCCGACATCCGCATCTCGGGCGTCTACGTCGGCCAGGTCACCGACATTCGGAGCATCCCCGGCGGACTGGCGGAGATCACGTTCCGCCTCGACAAGGACCATTCGCCGATGCCGCAGGGGACCCGGGCCAATCTGCGGCTGCAGACTTTGCTCGGACAGAAGTTCATCGAGCTCGTCCCCGGACCCGGCAACGGGTCCAGCCTCGACGCCAACAGCGTCATCCCCAGCAACGCGACCACCAGCCCGGTCGACTTCGACCAGTTGCTCTCATCCTTCGACAAGCCCACCCGGGATGCCCTCAGCAAGCTGATCCAGGAGGGCGGGATCGCTACTGTCGGCCGCGGCCAGGACATCAACGCGCTGCTTGCCGAACTCAACCAGCTGTCGGTCCAGTCGGGCCCGTCGCTGCAGACCTTCGCCGACCGCAGCGACCATGTCAACAACATCCTCGTCAACGCCGCCGACGTTACCCAGAACCTGGCTGACAACCGCCAGCACCTGGCCAACGTGCTGACCAACTTCAATGCCATCCTGGCCACCATTGCGGCCAACGACCCCGGCTTCCGGCAGTTCATCCATCAGGGCAACCTCTCCCTGGGCCATGGGCTGACCCAGTTCACGGGTGAGAGCCAGAACTTCAACGACACCATCAGGCTGCTCCGCCCCGCGCTGGACAAGGCCAACCCCGAACTGCAGGACGTGACGGCTGTCGCCCAGCAGTTCCAGCCAGTCATCAACCTCGACCCGGCGTTCAGCAGCAACATCATTGCCGACGTCGCCGGCTACACCCAGAACTCAAGCAACCCCAACTGCGGGGTAATTGCCGGGGTGGGATGCGGTGGGCCGTACATCCGACAGCCCTCGATCCTCGTCCAGAACCCGGCCAACACCACCAACTGCGAGAGCACCGCGGGCTGCGCCGTGACGGGGACCTCCGCGGCCCCAGGTGCGGCAGCGGGCGGCACGGTTTCGCCCCAGGCAACCGGAGGTGGCGCGACGGGCGGCCTCCTGGGTGGCCTCGGCAACCTCTTGCCCGGCCTGCTCGGCCCAGCCCCCAGCCTGCCGCAGGCTGCTCCCAGCGCCAGCCCGAGCCCGGACGCCGCCAGCGGCATGCTCAACTTCCTGCTGGGCCATTGAGATGACTGATGCCTAATCGCGGGCCCCGCGTCAACCCCGCCCTGGTCGGCCTGATTGGTGCCGCCATCATGTTCGGCCTGCTCTTCTTCGCCTTCGCCAACGTCAGCCTCTTCGCCGCCAACATGGACCTCAAGGCGCAGGTCGCATCGGGCGACACCCTTGCGCCCAACGCCGACGTCGAGATTGCGGGCGTGCATATCGGCCAGGTCAAGAGCATTGACAAGGGCGACCCCGGGGCGCTCATCGACATGTCGGTGGACACCAAGAAGGCGACTCTCTACAAGAATGCAACCCTGCTGATCCGCCCGCACGGCGTCTTTGGCCCGAAGTTCGTCCAGCTCGACCCCGGGACGCCGTCAGCGGGAGCGTTCCCCGCGGGAGCCGCCATCCCAATTTCGAACACCCGGGTTTCGGTGGATCTCGAGGAGGTGTTCAACACGCTTAACACCGACACCCGGCAGAGCTTGCAGACCATCTTCGTCGAGTTGGGTACCGGCGCGCAGGGCCGCGGCGCCGACTTCGGCCAGGTCATCGACAAGCTCAACGCCGTGGAGACCCAGCTGACGCCGGTCCTGCAGGTGATCGACAACCGAGCCTTCAACACCGGGCGACTGCTCGAGAGCAGTGCGGTCGTCAATGAGACCTTCGCGGCCTCGCCCTTCGACCAGATCATCAAGAAGAACGCCGACGTCCTGACCAAGCTCGATATCCAGAGCGCCTCGGTCAGCGGTGTGGTCGTGCACGGCAACAACGTGCTGGTGTCGCTGGACGCCATCACCGGTGGCAGCAACACCCAGGCGCTGTCGACCACCATCTCCAAACTCCCGGCCCTCTTCGACAACCTGCAGCTCCTCAACAACGCCTTGGGATACGGCGTCAATGCGCTGCTGCCCGAGGTCACGCCTCAGCGCGGCCAGGCCATGAGCGACATCGGGTTGGCCGTCGCCCGCAGCCAGGATACCTTCGGTCAGTGCGATATCAGCGACCAGACCTCGCCCACCCCCGTGGACACCATCCACGCCAACATCACCAAGATCGTTCCCTGCTACGGCGCGGACGGCAAACCGTACGTGGACCCGGCGACCGGTCACGTCGCCCATCACCACGTCAACGTCCTTCTCGGGCTCCATACCAACCCGCAGCTGCTTGGTCTTAGTGCGATCCTGGCCGCTTTGCCCTCCTCCGTTACCTCCGTTCTCAACACGCCCATTCCCGGGAACCCGCTCTCGACGTTCGGGAGCTCATTCATCACCGAGAACGAGGGCAGCGTGATCTGCGGGCCGAACAGCGGCAACAGCACCCGGCCGACCAACCCGGCCTTCACGTGCCAGACCACCTCCCAGAGCAAGGCCATCCCCGGGTACGGCACCCCGCCGCCGCCGCTGTACGTCGCCACACCGGGGACGAGCTCGGGCATCGCACCGTCGACGCCACTCAACGCCCTCACCAGCCTGCCCTACACCTCTCGCGGCATGGACATCCTCGTCGCCCTGGTGCTCGTCATCGCCGGCGCAGGGGTGGGCTTCGGCCTCTGGCGCACCCGCCGAACCTGAGCCGCCCGCCGATCCGCCACCGCCCGCGCGGACGACCAGCCTCGACGACTTAATAAAGATCGCCTAAAGTATTCCGATGTTCCTGGCCCGCCCTCGCCTCGTCCTCGCCCTGGTTGCCGTCCTGGCGCTGGCGCTCCTCTATGTGGCGCTCCGCTTTGCCAGCTACGACACCGCGCCCGACACCGTCGTCGACCCCAGCACGCCGGCTTTTCAGCACGAGGTCGACTACGAGAGCGTCTTCGGCGCCGACCCCCTCGTGGTGCTGATCAGCGGCAATGTCGAGACCCTCTTCAACGGCCCTGGCCTGACCTCGGAAATCGCCATCGAAGGGCAACTGGCCAAGAGCGGTGCCCTCGGTGTGCAATCCGTCTACGGCCCCTCCAGCATCGCCACCGTCGCCGGCGCCACCATCCAGAACGTGGCCGCGGGGCAGCTGACAGCCGTCATGTCGGCAGCCCAGACCAAGGCCCTGGCGGACGCCAAAGCCGCGGGCAAGTCAGACGCTGACGCCACCACCATTGCCAATGCCGCCGCCCAGGCCGCCGGCAAGACCTACATCGAGAACGAACTCAAGCAGTTCCCCGAGCTACAGGCGCTGGCGCCGCTGCAGGCGAGCAATCCCAAGTGGATGGACGCCCTCTTCATCAATCCCGACACCGGCAAGCCCAAGCCGCGGTTCTCGGCCGTCATCCCCGACCCCAACCACGTCGTCGTGACGGCGCGCCTGGGCACCAGTTTCCGGCCCGGCGCAGCGGGGCTGCTGTCCGACCTGGTCCACCAGCAGATCTCGGGGAGTCCGATCGAGAAGGCCGTGACCATCACCGGCGTGCCCGTTCTCGAGGCGGCCATCGAGCGCGGTCTGCGCCTGTCGCTGCTTGGGGGCACGGCGCTTGGAGTCATCTCCATGGCCGTGCTGTTGATGGTGGCGCTGCGGCGGAGAGGACGACTGGCGCTGCGAGTGCTGCCGCTGGCAGCCGGGGTGGTCACGGTGTTCCTGCTGGCGGGGTTGGTGACCGCCATCGGCCTGGGCGCGGCTGCCATTCGCAGCCGGTCGGGAATCGACCAATCGGCCCTGCAGTCAATCCTGGCGACCTTCAGCCTGGCGTTCAATCCCGCCACCCTGGCCGCCTTCCCGATCACTCTCGGGCTGGCCGTCGACTATGCCGTGCAATTCCTCTACCGCTACACGCAGGCGGTTGAGGGCGCTGCCGCCGATCCCTGGGACATCGCCCGCCGGGGCGCCGGCCTCGCCACCCGCCGGGCCGCGATCTGCACCGTGGCGGGCCTGATGGCGCTGCTGATCTCGACGATGCCGATGGTGCGTCAGTTCGGCGTGGTCATGAGCCTGGGCGTGGTCATCGCCTGGACGGTCGCTCGCTTCATGGTGCTGGCGGCGGTGCGGGCATGGCCCCGCATCGGTGTGCCGAAGGGGATGGAACCCGAGGTGCTGGAGCCCGCGCCGATCGCGGTTCCGGTCGCCGCCGAGCCGGAAAGGCTGGTGGTCGCCGCGACGGAGCCCGAGGACGATCTCGACGACATGCTGTTCGGCCTCGGCGGCGTCTCTCCTGAGGGAGGCCTCTCGCAGGCCTACGAAGAGATGGGGGAGGAGAGCCCTGGTCCCGCCCGTCAGCCTGCTTTGGCGGCGGTTGCGTCAGATTCCACGGCGGCGACCGAACCCGAGCCGACAGGAGAGCCCGAGCCGGCCCCGATCTGGGAGCCGACGCCCTGGGACCCCGGGCCGGAGGCGATCGCCGAGCTCGGCCCAAAAGTCGCGTACTCGCGGGCGGTGCTGGAGCCGGCACTGATCGAGGAGGAGCCCGAGACAGTGCCCTTCTACATGGCCCGATCCGAGCCCGAGGTGCACGCCAGCCTGGCCGACAGCGAACTCGCCGCCGGCCCCGGGGCACCGGAACCGACGGCGCCGAACGTCATCGAGGAGGCCCCGGACGGGACCGACCTCCCAGCGACGATCGCCGCCATCGCCCCGGCGCAGGCGGGCGGCGGCGACGACGAGGAGACGCCGAGCGAGCCGGGCCGTGTGCCGCGCATCCTGGCGCAATTCGCGCGCCGTCACACCACCGCGATCCTGGTGCCGGCGCTGCTGCTGGCGATGGTCGGTTGGGCGGCGCTGCCGTTCAGCACCTACGAGAGCGATCCTCAGAGGCTGGTCTCGCCCAACCTGCCCGCCCTTCAGGACCTCAACGTGGTGCGGCAGGCCACTGGCTCAGCGGGTGAGCTCGACTTCATTCTGAGTGGCCCCGACGTGACCTCGGCAGCAGCGCTGGCGTGGACTCGCAACCTCCAGGCCGTGGCTCAGCGGGACAGCAACGGCAAGCTCCGGCCCCTGGGGAGCCTGTCAGATCTCGTCACCGCGGTCAACGGCGGCACCGAGCCGAGCGCCGACAAGGTGCAGGCCTACCTGCAGGTGATGCCAACCTATTTCACCGACTCCCTGGTCGACCGCTCTCACACGTTTGCGCGCGTCGCGTTCGGGATCAACCTGGCGCCGGTGGCCGAGCAGAAACAGATCATCGACCGGATCCTGGGCGACGTCACGGCGCCGCCGGGCTACACCTACTACCCGGCGGGATTCAGCTACCTCACGGTCCGAGGGCTGGAATCGCTGGAGTCGGGCCAGCTGGTTCTCAACGTCGTCGGCGCCGCGCTTGTGCTGCTGGTCTTGTTCGCGATCTACCGGCGGGCGCGGCTGGCGTTGATGGCCTGGGCGCCCACGCTGCTCGTCGCCGGCTGGTCGACGGCTGTGCTGTTTGCCTTGCGAGTGCCGCTGACGCCGATGACGGCGGTCCTGGGCGCCCTGGTGGTCGCCTTCGGGACCGAGTTCGCCATCCTCTGGCTGGAGCGATACCGCGAGGCGATGGCCGATGGCATCGAGCCCGGCGCCGCGGCCGCCGAGGCGGCCAGCCGGGGCGCGGGCCCCGGGATCATGCTCTCCGGCGCCGCCCTGGTCCTGGGGTTCCTGGCCCTGGCCGTCGGTGCCCTGCCTGGGATCTCCGGCCTGGGCTTCGACCTCCCGGTGGTGCGTGACTTCGGCCTGGTGGCGGCGATGGACATGCTCCTCGCCGTGGCGGCGGCGCTGGTGGTACTGCCGGCGATCGTGGTCCGGATTGGCCTGGTCGAGCCTGTTCGCGTGCACTTCACGCCCGAGGCCAAGGTCGCCCCGGCGGATGCCCCGGCCTAACCGCTCCCGCAGGGCGGCGGCTGCCGCCTTGCCCGGTCTGCTGGCGGCAGCGGCAAGCCTGCTGGGCCTGCTATCGGCGGCGGCGCCGATCGCAGCCATCGCCGCCAGCCCGTCAGTGAGCACGGTGGCCGCGCCAACTTCATCCCCGTGCCCCCGATCATTGAAGTTCGCCGGTTCCCTCTATCTCGATACTGACGTCTCGCTTCCCGCCGGTGAGGTCGGACCGCAGGTTGGGGAGACCGAGCCCAATCCGGCCCAGTGCGCCCTGCCGGACCGGCTCAAAGTCTTCCGGCACAACGGCCACAACACCACCGACGAGGTCGTCTACTATCTCCAGCCGCAGACGCCTGAGGTCTTCCGGTCGGCAGGCCAGACCGGCTTTCCGGGATCGACTCTGGTGCGGGTGCTGGTGTTGATCCTAGTGGTCGGCATCATCCTCTTCGCGGCGGTGCCCGCGATCGTGGGCCACCTGCGTCAGCCGCCGGTTGGCGTCGGCAGGGATGACACCGACTGGCTCGACGAGGTTAAGGCCGATTCAAAGCCAGGGACGACTCCGGCGCATAGAGATCTGCCCTAGTCGGCCTAAGATCAGCGCATGGCGCAGAAGAAGACCCGTACCCCGGTCACCACCCGCCGTGGCGACGGCGGCTACACCAGCCTCTGGGGTGGCGACGAGGTGCCCAAGTACGACCCTCGACCGGAAGCCTTCGGGACCCTGGACGAGGCCGGCGCGCTGGTGGGGCTGGGTCGGACCCAGACCCGGCACGTCGAGGTCAGGAAGGAGGCGTTGCGGCTCCAGAACGACCTCTTCCGGCTGATGACCGAACTGGCTTCGGGGCAGGTCAAGGCCGGCGAGTTTTCGATCAGCGCAGACAACGTCACCGACATCGAGGCGCGCATCACCAGCGTCCGCGATGCGTGCGACCTGCCCGAGATGTTCACAATCTCGGCGACGCCGACGGCAGCCGTGTTCGACGTCGCCCGCACCGTGATCCGCCGTGGCGAGCGGCTCGTGGTGCGCATGCTCCATGACGGGCTGATCGAAAACCCCGAGACCGTTCGCTTCCTCAACCGCGCCAGTGACCTGGCCTTCGTCCTGGCGCGCTATGAAGAGAAGCTGGACGGCGTGCCCTACCAGACCATCGGCGCCAAGGACCTGGAGTGAGCACGCAGCCCTACGACGTCGTCGTCGCGGGCGGCTCGTTTGCCGGCCTCGTGCTTGCCACCACCGTTACGGGGAAGGTTGCGCTGATCGAGAGGGGCGATGTCGGCGAGGGCCAGACCTCGGCGTGCGGCACCACCCTCGACCTGGTTGAGAAGCTGGGGCTGGAAGAGTCGATCGAGGAGGTCCACGAGTTCGGCGTCATGCACACCAGCCGAGGCTCACATCGGTTCCGCCTCCCTTATCCCTTCTGCACCTTCGACTACCGCGCCTTCTGCCGGCTGCTCCTGGGCCGATTCGATGGCGACCTCGTCAAAGCCTCGGCTCTGGGGGTTGAGGCGGGCGCGGTGCAGACCGACGTCGGGTCAGTGCCCGGTCGGGTGCTAGTGGACGCCACCGGCTGGCGCGCCACTCTCGCCTGCAGCGTGGAGCCGGAATTCCCCGCCCATGTCGCCATCACCTACGGCTTGGAGAAACCCGCGAAGGGATTTGACGGCGACGGCCTCCACTTCTGGTTCACGTCGGACGTGCGCGGTGATGGCTACGGGTGGTCCTTTCCCGCGGGCCCGGTGGCGCGCGCCGGGGTGCTCTCGTATGTCGCGCCCGACGGCGTCAAGGCCTCAACTGAGGAGTTCCTGGCACGCGAGAGAATGACAGGGAACCATTACCATGGCGGATTCCTAACCGCGGGCCTCCGCCCGGCAACAGCGGGAGACGTCTTCGTCGTGGGCGACGCGGCGGGGCATTGCCTGCCGCTGACGGGGGAGGGGATAAGGCCGGCCGTGTTCTTCGCCCAGCGGCTGGCCGCCATCATCGACCAGGAGTTGAGCGGCGTGATCGATCACTCGCTGGCGCTCGACATGTACTGTGCCCAGCAGGCGCACTTCGAAAAGCGCTACCGGCTTCTCCGCAAGGCCCAGACCGCGCTTCGCGGCTGGCCCGATCCGCCGGTCGGCACCTTCCTAGCGGCCTTCTCGCGCGGGTTCATGTACGAATGGCTGTGCCGGGTCTACTGGGAGGTTGCGGCACCAATTCGTTCGCTCGATGGGCGCCGAGCGGCGATCGCCCGCAGTGAGGCCGCCCTCGAGCCTGAGTCGGCCGACGACCGAGTCCGGGTCCCCGCCTGAAGGTCACGGTCCTTCTCTTCGCGCGGCCGCGGGAGCTTGTCGGCTCGGGCAGGCTCGAGCTCGAAATGGGAGCAGGGAGCACCTCTGCAACAGCGTTCGAGGAGCTTTCGCTGCGGCACCCCAAGTTGGCCGAGATGCGAGCCAACCTGCGCTGCGCCGTGGACCAGGAATATGTCGACTGGGAGACCTCGCTCCACGATGGCGCCGAGCTGGCCCTGATCCCGCCGACCGCCGGTGGCTGAGGACCGCCACCTCACCGCGGATCCGATCGATCCCGCATCGACGGCGGCCCGCGTCGTTGGGCGAGAGGATGGTGCGGTCGCGACCTTCACGGGCGTCGTCCGCAACCACCACGACGGCAAGCAGGTGCTCTGGCTCGAGTACGAGGCCTACGAGGAGATGGCGGAGAAACAGATCGATGGGCTGATCACGGAGGCCCGGCGCCGCTGGCCGATCAGCCAGGTCGCGGTCCGCCACAGGCTCGGCCATCTTGAGATAGGCGAGGTCAGCGTGGCCATCGCGGTGGCGGCTCCACATCGTGCGGAGGCGCTGGAGGCATGCCGGTGGCTGATCGACACCCTCAAGGCCCAGGTGCCCATCTTCAAGAAGGAGGCCTACGCCGGAGGCGAGGTCTGGGTCGACGACAACTAGTAGGTGGTCGAGCAGCCGATCGCTAAGATGGAGTCGGTGCGGGAGTAGCTCAGTGGTAGAGCGCTAGCCTTCCAAGCTGGATGTCGCGAGTTCGAGTCTCGTCTCCCGCTGTCACCCTGTGTGACGCCGTACCCTGTGCTCTGGAGCGGGTCGACATGAGGGAGTGCCCTCCTGTCGTGGATTAGCGATTCTGTCATGCCAACGGCTCAGCGACTTTGTCATTGGGGTGGCAGAGGTGGTTGAGCCTTGAACGGTCGACGCCAAGGGTGATCTGAGCCGGGCTTGCGAGGTTGGGTTGGCGGTTGTACCTGGCGGGGCTTGGGGATCCTGAGCGGTGGCGGCTCATCTGCCGCCTGAGAGACGGCGCCGACGCGGTATGAGTCGGGCGGATCGTCGAGCAGCTTGGTGACCAGGCACGTCCCATTGCGGTAGATGGCGATGTTGCCGTCGAAGCGCTGCTGGACCTCGACCCGGGCGCGAGCCAGACTGCCGCTCGGCTGAGGCGGTATGTCGAGGAGGTAGCCCTCGAAGCGGACGGTGTTGTCTCGAGCCACCACGCGGCGGTACTTGAAGCAGAAGTACTCCTCGAGACGACGGTCCGCGGGCCAGGGAATCCAGGCGGGCTCGGGATCGAGCGGTGGGACGATGAAGCGGAAGCATGTCGACCAGGACCTCCTGGGCTTCCATCCGGGTCGAGGCGTGGGCCAATCGGAGCTCACTGGTGAGGCGGTCTTGAAAGGTTCCCCAGAGCCGCTCGACTCGCCCCTTGGCCTGGGGCGAGTGGGCCAGGATCATCTCCACCCCGAGCTCGTCAAGCAGGCGCCCGAACTGGGTTGGGCGACGCCGGCCGGCGAGTTGCTCCTCCAGCGTCAGCTCCTTGTCCTTGGTCATGTGGAAGATCGAGTGGCGGTCGCAGTAGACCGCCATCGGGATGCCGTGCCGCACCACCACCTGGTGCATGAGCTGGAAGTAGCCTTCGGCATCCTCCTGGTCGCGGAAGACTCCCCAGGGAACCATGTTGGTGGCATCGTCAATGCCGCCTACCAGGCTGAGGCGAGGTCCTCGGCCCTCGAGCCAGTCGTGCGGGCTGGCATCAATCTGGAGAAGCATGCCCTCCTGGGCGTAGCGGTCGCGGCGCTGCCGATGCTTTGGTGGGCGGCGGGTGCGGGGAGCCGAGAGGCCGGCCGCCGTTAGCACCCGCTGCAGAGTCGGTCGGGATACGAAGAGGCCCTCCCGCTCGGCGAGCATCTCGGCTAGGTGGTGCCGGTTGAAGCCGGAGTAGGTGTCCTTGGCCAGCTCGACGACACGGCGGGTGAGCTCGACATCGAGGGCGTTCACTGGTCGGCGTCCACGGTTGCCATGGATCAGCGCTCTCACCCCGCGCCGGCGGTAGGCGGAGTTGAGGCGCTGGACTTGCCGCACCGACAGACCCAGCAGCTCGGCAGCCTCATCATTGGTCACCCTGCCGGCGCCCAGCAGGTTCATGACTTCCAGCCGGCGCCGCTCGGCCGGGCCCAGTGTGATGCTCTCTTCTTCCATAGTCCGCCAGCATCGGGTGCGCCACAGGGGGGGTGACATTTTCCCTGAGCCGTTAGGGGGTGACGGAATCGCTGAGCTACGACAATGAGGGAGTGCCCTCCTTGACGTCACGTGTCGGCGCCCTTAGACTGCGGGTAACGTCAGGGAGGGTTTCCATGTTCTTGTCACGCCCCGCACCATCGAGCGTCCGGCTGCTGCTGGCCGCGCTCGCAGTCTTGGCCTTGCTCGGCGCCGCTGTGTTGGGCGGCGGCCGGCCCGCCTACGCCGACACGGGCTGCGTGGTCAACTCGCTACTCGACACGGATAGCTCCAACGGGGCCCAGTGTCAGACCACGGCAATCAGTGGCATCACCACGCTTCGCTCCGCGTTCCATCGAAACGTGACCGCGGGCGGAACCAACACCATCACCTTCGCCAGCACCCTCACTCTGCCCGGCACGATCACCCTGGCGAACAGTGAGATGCATCTCACCGCTGGCACCCTGACGATCACGGGGCCGGGTGCCAACCTGCTGTCGATCGACGGGATGCATCCCACCATCCGGCACGGTCATGCGGCAAAGACCTGGGTGAGCGGGGTGCGTGAACGCCGAGCCTCCCAGT
>OCZT010000978.1_pt1 | contig 29351 bp, 35 predicted proteins | sample 1539031 | NCBI WGS metagenome assembly OCZT01 (sample SAMEA3539308, study PRJEB22396) | soil metagenome | biome: tundra; feature: field; material: soil | place: USA | collected 2010-05 | depth 0.15 m | reverse complement strand
GCCGCTTCGGCGGCGCGCTGGTAGTCGAGGTCGAGCGGCATACCCGTTTCGTTACCCGCTCGGGCCGAACTCTCTACCTATATGCTTGGGTGACGTGGAGATAGGCGTGCGGGCGGAGGTCCCCGTCGCAGCGGTCGCACAGGGTGAGCAGCGGCGAGCGTGCCTCGATCCCGCTCCGAAGCTTCCAGACGTGGAGCACGTGGTACGCCCTGCCGAGCAGCACCGCGCAGCGCGCGCAGCGCTCGCCGACGTCGTCGACCACGATCTCGTGCCGGCCGCGCACGTACTTCGGAAAGTAGCGCGCAACGATGCCGCGGTCGCTGAACGTCCTGCCGGGCAGGGCGCGCAGGCGCTGGGAGAGTCCATCCATGGGAGTTCGATTGTGCCTCGGCCCCGGGCTCACAAGCAAGCCGTCGTCCGTTAAGTGTTGGTTGAACTCGGCCCGGCGGGGCCTTGCCACCTTGCGATCCCCTGCTTGCCTGCCGTACAATAGTGCAGACGGGTGTTCCGGCCGCGCTTTGAGGAGCGCGGATTTCTGCATGGGCGGTCCGCGTGTTCGATCACACGTTCAGTTTCTTACGTGCTGCGCTCGGGGCTCCGCTCCGAACGTTCCGCTACCTGTCGAGCGGCATCGGCAGCGTCGACGACCACGTGTGGCGCTGCGGCTGCGCCGCCCGCGAGAGTGGCGGACGCTGCACGCTCGAGGCTTGCGAGCGCCATTCGGGCGTGAATCAGGTGGCCTGGCAGCGTTCCTTGCGCTGACGCCGAAGCGGCGCGGAGCGATGCAACGCAGGCGCCGCCGCTCGTGTTTCCCCGGCAGCTCGAAAGACACCGGAGGAACCTATGCTGCTCTTGCTCGTGATGGCGACGATCGTTGCGGTCGGCCTGATCGCCATCGCGCTCGCCGAACCGTCCCCGACCGAGATCGTCGTGTGGAACGACGAGACCGAACGGCGCCTGCTCCTCAATGAAGGGAAAGTCCGCACCGGCTGGTGGTGAGATGGCGGTTGCATGCGCTCTCGACGCTCCCGATCCCGACGCGATGCTCGCCGTCGAGCAAGTGGTCATCGCCTATCGGGTGCGCATCGTGATGTTCGTCGCGCGCATGCTGCGCGACGAGGCGCGTGCCGAGGACGTGGCGCAAGACGCCTTCGTGCGCGCGTACCGCGCCTTGCAGACCTACCCTGCCGAACGGCGTGCCTCGCTCCACCTGCGGCCGTGGCTGTTCGCGATCGCGCACAATTTGACGCGCAACGCCCTGCGCGACGCACCCCCGGCGAGCGCGCCGCTCGAGCACGACGACGGAGCGCCGCGCGCCGAGTTGACCGACCCTGCCGCGGGGCCCGAGCATCTCGTGCTGCGCGAAGAAGCCTAGGCGTCGGTCGACAAAGCGATCGCGCTGCTCTCGCCCGCGTTGCGCGCCGCCTTCGTGATGCGTTACGTCGACGATCTGCCGTACGACGAGATCGCGCAATCGCTCGACCAGCCGGTCGGGACCGTCAAAGCCTCCGCGCACCGCGGCCTGATGGCCGTGCGCGCGCAACTGGAGAAGAACGATGAGTGAGTCGAGCCTTCATACCTACGGCGCCGCGACAGCGTCGCGCGTCTCGCCTGACTTCACGGCGAAGGTCTTCGCCGGCTTCGGGCTCGACCGCTATGTCGTCGCGACGAGCGCGCTCGGCGAGGTGTATCTCGCCTGGAACGCGACCGGCGTCTCTGCGATCCGGCGCATGGACGACGACGGCGCGTTCGAGGCGTGGTACCGCGAGCGCTTCGGTCGCGGCTGCGTCCCCGCGATCGAGGACGATCCGACCTCGTCGGCGGCGCGTGCGGCGCTGCGCGGCCAGCAGGTGGCAGCGCCGATCGACTTGCGCGAGTGCTCCCCGTTCGAGCAACGCGTGCTGCAAAAGGCGGCCGAGATCGGCCGCGGGAACGCGCGCCCGTACGGCTGGGTCGCCCGCGAGATCGGGACGCCGGAAGCGACGCGCGCCGTCGGAAACGCGCTCGGCCGGAACCCCGTCCCGCTGCTCATCCCGTGCCACCGGGTGATCCGCACCGATTGCACGGTGGGCGGCTACGTGTTCGGCGGCGAGGCGAAGCGCACGCTGCTCGAAGGCGAGGGGATCGACTTCGGCGCGATCGAGATGCTGACGCGTCGCGGGATCCGCTATATCGGCTGCGACGACGGCACGTTCTGCCTGCCGACCTGCGGCGACGTCGTGACGCGGGTCGGCGCGCCCGGCTATCGCGCCCTGCACAGCGTCGACGAAGCGCACGCCCACGGCCTCGTACCGTGCGGACTGTGCCGCCCGATCGCGGCGTAGCCGGTTACGCCGGAGCGCTGCGGCAGCGCGGGTCTTTGCTGTGGACTCGGGCTGTCGAGGCGGGGTGAAGAACGAGGCGGGCGGACCGGGCGTGGGGCGAACGCCCCGCCGCAGTTCGGGCAGCGGTTGCCGAAGACATCCGCCGCGCATGAAGCGCAGAACGTGCACTCGTAGGTGCAGATCAGCGCGTCGGGCGCGTCCGGCGGGAGGTCCTTGTCGCAGCATTCGCAGTTGGGACGGAGTTCGAGCATCAGAGCCTCGGCTGGAACGCGGGGACGCCGAACTGCCACAGGAGGAACGAGTACTCGTCGGCGGTGAGCGCGACGGCTTGCGCCCGGCCGCCGCCGATCAGGCCATGGCCGCCTTCGTAGTCGACACGCAGCAGGATCGGCTTTCCGCTCGTACTCGCGTCTTGCAGCGTTGCCGCCATCTTGGCGGCTTGCCACGGATCGACGCGCGGGTCGTTGATCCCCGTCGTCAGCATCACCGCCGGGTATTTCGCGCCCTTCACGACGTGATGGATCGCGCTGGTCGCGTAGAGGTTCTTGAAGCCGTCCTCGGTCTTCACGCTGCCGAACTCCGGCACGTTCGGCGGGCCGTTCGGCGTCGTCTCGATCCGTAGCTGATCGGAGACCGGGATCTCGTCGAGGATCGCCGCGAAAAGTTGAGGAGCGCTCGTGATCGCGCCGCCCATCGTGATGCCGCCGGCGCTGCCGCCGCGCGCGCCGAGTTTCGCCGGCGACGTGTAGCCTTTCGCCACGAGCCATTTCGCGCAGTCGACGAAATCGCTAATCGTCTTGACCTTGTTGGCCCCTTTGCCGGCGAGGTGCCACTCTTCACCGTACTCGCCGCCGCCGCGCACGTGCGCGACGGCCCAGACGCCGCCTTGCTCGAACCATGCCAGGCGTGACGCCGAGAACGTCGGGTTGCTCGAGATCCCGTACGATCCGTACGCGTAGAGCACGGTCGGGTTCGAACCGTCGAGCTTGATGTCGCGGCGGTGCACGATCGAGAGCGGGACCAGCGTTCCGTCGGCGGCCGGAACCTTCACTTCTTCGGCGACAATCGTCGAGAAGTCGACTGGCGAGGGCGGATCGAGCTTGGTGTCGACGAGCGCGTTCGTCTTCGAATCGTAGGCGTACCAGAGCGGCGTGTCGGTCCACGAGGTGAGCTGGGCGATGAAGCCGGGCCGGTCGTATTCGGCGGCGAGCCCGGTGATCGAGCCGTTCACCGGGAGCGTCACGTCGCGCGCGGTCCCGTCGTAGCCGATGCGCGTGATGCGGCCGAGACCGTCTTCGCGCGAGAGCACGTACAGCGCGTCGCTCGCGTTCGCTAGGTCGTCGATCACGCGCGTCCCGGCGGGCAACACGTCGGTCGCCTTCGCGATCGTGCTGCCGGGCAGATCGAACTTGACGAGCTTGAAGCGCGGCGCATCCTTCGCGGTGAGCGCATAGACGGTCTTGCCGTGGAACGCCGCGTTCACGACCTTGTCCTCGGGGCGGATGACGAGCTGCCACGGGATCGTGGCCGGGCTCGCGAGCGCGCTCTTCGGCGCGGAGTAGACGGTCACGAACCGGTCGACACCGTTGACCAGCACGCCGCCGAGATACGCCGTTTCGGGCGAGACGCTGAGCGCGGCGAACGAGGTCTCCGGAACGGTGAGGCTCGGGTTGACGCCCGCGCCGAAGACGGCGACATCGGACGCGCCCGATTCACCGATCACGTGGCGATAGCTGCGAACGTTGAGGTACTTTGCGAGCGGCGACGCGCCGGCCGGTACGTCCTGGCGCTTCAGGTAGAAGAACGCCTTGCCGTCGTCGGTCCAGGCCGTCACGCCGAAGTCGGCCCGGTCGGAACTGTCGGGCAGCGTCTTTCCGGTCGCGACGTCGACGACGTGAACGGTCGCGTTCTCCGAGCCGCCGGCCGAGAGCCCGTACGCGACCCGCGCCCCGTCGTTCGAAACGCCGAAATATGAGATCGCCTGGCGCGGGCCGGTCATCGCGTCGGGGTCGACCAAGACGCGTTCCGTCCCGCCGATCCCCGAGCGGACGAAGAGCTTGACCGAGTTCGCGCCCGGCGCGAGCTTTTCGTAGAAGTACGCGCCGTGGCGGGAGACGACGCCGGACGATACGTTCGACGTCTCCGAGAGTGCCTGCAGCCGGGCGGCGAACGCGGCCCGGGCCGGGATCGAATCGAGCACCGCGCGGGTGCGATCGTTGTGGGCCTTCAGGAACGCCTGGAACTCCGGACCGCCGGCCTCCATCCACCGGTACGGGTCCGTAACGGCCGTGCCGAAGTAGGTGTCCGTGACGGGGACGCGCTTGGCGTCCGGAGGGTTCGGCAGCGCCGCGCCGGCGGCCGTCGTACATGCGAGCACGGCGGCGGCGGCGAGCGCGTAGACGTTCGTTCGCATCATGAATCTGGTATGCAGGACGAATCCGGAAGTTCCGCCCAGGCGCGGCACGTAAGCTAGTACACCTGAGTAAGGTAAGCGACACCAGACTGCAGAATGGGGGCTGGACGCTCGTTTCCCGGGGGTGTGCCATGAATCCGAACTTTGTTGCTTGCATTTGGAGCCATCGCATTTGGAGCCATCGCACTCGTCTTTGCGATCGTGCAGGCGATCGATGGGGCGCACCGCGAACGCGCCTCGGCGCTGGCAAGTGGAGCGGTGCCGCCTGCGCCGGCGGCCCCCGGCGCGCCGGTGCCGCCACTTGCGGTAGAGCCCGGACCGCCCGGCGCCCCCGAACCCGCGCCGCCTGCGTCCGGGCTGTTCCGCGAAACCTTCTTCGAAGCGGTCTTAGCGGGGTGGTCGCCGTTCTACACGTTCCTTTTCGCTGTGGCGATGTTCGGTTTTGCATCGATCTTTTGGAGTCAGGTACCAAGGATGTCGACCGACAGCGTGCCGCTCGTACTCTATGCCGCGACGCCGACGCCCGCCCCGACGCCGCCGATCGTCACTGCAGCGCCAACCGCGGCTGCGGTCCCGGCAGGATCAGGGAGTCCGACACCGACGCCGAGCCCGATGCCGAGCCCGACACCGATCCCGACGCCGAAGCCCGTCGCGTGCACCGGCACGCTCTCTGCGCCGGCGTCGTTCACGGTCGGCGGTTCAGCGATCGTCGACTATCGCCTCGATTGCACGGAAGATGTGCTCCCGCCACAGGCGACGGTACGAATCGGACGCTCGACGATTTCCTGGCCCGCATGCGCGAGACGAGGAGCGGACCGGCCTGACGTCTCAAAAGAATGGCTTGCAGATCGTCATCGACTGGGACGGCACGGTGACCGAGCGGGACACGCTCATGCTCACGCTGCGGCATTTCGTCGAGCCGGCCGTCCTGGAACCGCTCGAGGCCGAGCTCGACGCCGCTCTGGCCGATGCGACGATCACGCATCGCGAGGTAATGGAGCGCGAATTCGCGACGCTGACGGCGTCGCTCGACGAGGTCGTCGCGTTTCTGCTCGAACGCGCGTGTGTGCGGCCTGGCTTCGCGGAGTTCGTCGAGCGATTCGATCCGCTGATCCTCTCGTCAAGTTTTTACGAGACGATCGAGCCGGTACTCTCGCGCGAGGGTGTGGTAGCGCGGCTGCGCGCGAACCATGCCGAGCCGAGCGCGGACGGTTGGCGAATCCGCTGGGTCTCCGATTCCGAGTGCGCGACCTGCGGCGAACCCTGCAAGCGCGCGTCACTGCCTGACGGCCCCTTCGTGTACGTCGGCGACGGCTACTCCGACCGCTGCGCCGCGCTCGCGGCCGAGCGGGTTTTCGCACGCGATGCCCTCTCGGTCTACCTCGAAGGCCAGGGCATCGCGTTCGAACCGTTCGTGGACTTTCGCAGTCTCATTTCCGCGCTCTCCTAGATGGTCTCCGCGTTTACCGTACCTTCTTACGCGTCGTTGCCGCGCGCTTCTTGCGGGTCGCGGCCGCTTTGCGGGCGGATTTCTTGCGATCTGCGGTGTTGCGTCGAGTGCTCGGTTGGCGGCCTAACTCGTGCCAGTCTTTTTCCGTGAGCCCGACACCGTAGTGCTTGGCGGCTTTCTTGATGTTGGCGAACGCGACGTCGCGTTCTTCGTCAGAGACCGCGCGGACTTGATCGAAGCGCGCGATCGCGTTCCGGACGTGCGACGCGTCGGTCAGCGGCTCTTTGCGCTGCTTCGGGAACGCGTGGACGCTGTCGGGCAAGTCGCCGCGCTCGGTGAGCTCGCCGTGTTTCTCGTGGGGCTTCCAGGTCGCTCGTGCCATACCGACGTTCTGCCCGCAGCGTCACCGGAAAAAACCAAGCGGCCGCTCACAGGGCCCGTCCGGTCCACTGGCGGGAAAGAAGTCCTTATTCGCGAAATCTCTTGAATATGCCGAACCGCCCTCGAGGTCCCCGACAGAAACGCCGCTTCAAGGATGACGTCTATGCTGCGGCGGCCCGCGTTCCGGCGGCGCTCGCGAACCGGCACCGTCTTGAGCTGCTCGATTTGCTTTCACAGCGCCCGCGGACCGTTCAGGACCTCGCAGCGGAGGCCGGGATCACGATCGCAAACGCGTCCCAACATCTGCGCGTGCTCGCCGGGTGCGGGCTGGTCTCGGTGGAGCGGCGTGGGACCTACGCGTTCTACCGTGCCGCTGGGCCGGTCGTCTACCGGCTGTTGGTAGCATTGCGCGCGGTTGCGGAATCCGTCGACTCGCGCATCGCGGAGGTCGAGCGGGCGTACTTTGGCCTGCGCGAGCCAGGTATCCCGAGCTTTGCGGCCGCGCTGGACGTATTGGCGGATGCGCGGACGATCGTCCTCGACGCCCGTCCCCGCGAGGAGTACGAAGCGGCGCATCTGCCGGGCGCGGTCAGCGCACCGCTCGAAGCGCTACGTGCAGGCAACGTGACGCTGCCGCAGTCGAAGCGGTATATCGTCTACTGTCGAGGGCCGTACTGCGTGTTCGCGGACGAAGCGGTGGCTTTGCTGCGCGATCGCGGCCTAGACGCTACCCGTCTCGCGCTCGGCCCCGCGGAGTGGGTCGCCGCCGGCGGTGAGGTCCAGCGTGTCGGCTGAGACCGCCGGACGCATCCGACTGGGTCTTGCCGCGAACGCGACGCAGTTTTGGCTGCTGGTCGCGATCAACGCGTTCGTCGGTTCCATGATCGGCATCGAACGAGATGTGCTGCCGCTCGTCGGCCAGCGGGTGTTCGGACTTGCGTCCGAGATTGCGGTGCTCTCGTTCATCGTCACGTTCGGCTTCACCAAGGCGCTGACGAATCTGTACGCGGGTCGCACGGCCGACCGTGTCGGCCGCAAACCGCTGCTCGTGGCGGGATGGCTGTTCGCGATTCCGGTTCCGTTCCTGCTGATGTTCGCACCGGCGTGGGGCTGGATCGTCCTCGCAAACGTTTTTCTCGGCATCAACCAGGGACTGTGCTGGTCCATGACGGTCGTGATGAAGATCGATCTGGTCGGGCCGAAGCAGCGCGGGTTCGCAATGGGGCTCAACGAGTTTGCCGGCTATCTCGCGGTCGGCGTCGCGGCGTACGTGTCGGGGGCCATCGCGCAGGCATACGGGCTGCGCCCGTGGCCGTTCGCGCTCGGGGTCGTTTCCGTCGTCGTCGCGCTCGCGCTCTCGGTTTTCTTCGTCCGCGAGACGCACGGTCACGCGCGGTTCGAGGCCGCACGGAACGTATCGCAGGGGCGGGCGGCAAGCACGTCGTTCGGTGCGCTCTTCGCGTACGTTTCTTGGAAGGACCGCACACTCTCGTCGATCAGCCAAGCCGGTCTCGTCAACAATCTCAACGACGGGCTGGCCTGGGGACTGCTGCCGCTGCACTTCGCCGCCGCCGGTCTCGCCATCGAACGCATCGCCATCCTCGCCGCCGTCTATCCGGCGACGTGGGGACTGTGCCAGCTCGTCACCGGAGCGCTCTCCGATCGCGTCGGTCGCAAGTGGATGATCGCCGGCGGCATGTGCGCTCAGGCGATCGCCATCGCCTCGTTTCTGGCGCCGGCGAATTTCGCAGTCTGGCTCGGCGGCGCGCTCCTGCTCGGCGTCGGAACCGCGATGGTGTATCCAACGCTGCTCGCGGCGATCGGTGACGTTGTCGATCCGCTCGTGCGCGCGTCGTCGGTCGGCGTCTACCGCTTGTGGCGCGATTCCGGCTATGCGTTCGGCGCACTGCTATCCGGGATCGTCGCGCACGCGCTCGGCCAGGACGTCGCGATCGGCGTCGTCGCCGGGCTTACCCTCGCGTCGGGTGCGGTCGTCGCCGTCCGGATGCGCGAAACGCATCCTCGGCTTCCCGCACTCGTCCCTCGAGGAGCACCGTCATGATCTTCCGCCAGATTCTTCGAGCGGAAACGGGCTGCGCATCCTACGTCTTCGGTTGAGGCGGCCAAGGCCGCGGCGCGGTCGTCGATCCTCAGTTCGAGGTCGCTCAATACGTGGATATTGCAGCCGGATACGGGATCCGTATCGAGGCGGTCATCTCCACGCACGTCCACGCCGACCATCGTTCCGGAGAGCGCGCCCTCGCTGCGCGGACGACTGCGGAGCTCTATCTGCACCGCTCCGCAGCAGTGGCCTATCCGTTCGCGCCGCTCGACGACGGCGCTGAGATCTCGCTCGGCAACGTCGTCGTTCGCGTGCTGCACACGCCGGGACACACGCCAGAGAGCATTTCGCTCCTGGTCACCGATCGTACGCGCGCCGACGAGCCATGGATGGTCCTGACGGGTGACACGCTGTTCGTCGGTGACGTCGGACGGCCCCGACGTCGGCGGCGAGGACGCCGGACGGCAGCTGTACGCCTCACTGCAGCGGCTCCTCGCACTGCCCGATCATGTCGAGATCTATCCCGGGCACATCGCGGGGAGTCCGTGCGGGCGCACGATGAGCGCGAAACCGTCCTCGACCATCGGCTTCGAACGCCGCCACAACGCGGCGCTCCAGCACGCCGGCGCAGATGCCTTCGTTCGAGCGCTCTTCGAGGGACTGCCGCCCAAACCGCCCGGTTTTGCAGAGACGGTAGCGGCAAACCGGCGCGGCTAGAGGCGCAGCCTCAACGTGGCCGCTCAGGCGGCGACGAAATTCCAGCCGAGGCGCAGGCGCAGCCGTTCGCCGAACCAGTCGGAGAGCGCGACGAGCCCCCAGGTCACCAGGACGTACGCCAACATCTGCTGGTAGAAGAACAGCTGCTGCGCTTGATAGAGCGCTTGTCCGATCCCGCCTGCGCCGATCAGTCCGACGACGGTCGCGGCACGGACGTTCCACTCCAGCCGAAACAGCGTGTGCACGACCAGCGGGCCGAGCGCGAGCGGAAGAAACCCGAACGCCACGATCGGCAGGCGGCGCGCACCGGTCGCCGCGAGGGCGTCGATCGGCGCGGCGGGCACGTTCTCTAGGCTCTCGGCGTACAGTTTACCGAGCACGCCGGCCGAGTGCAGCCCGAGCGCGAGTGCTCCGGCGAGTGGTCCGATCCCGACCGTGACGATCAGGATCAGGCCGAAGACCAACTCCGGGATCGCGCGCGCGACATCGAACACGCGCCGGACCGCGACCGCGACGGCGAACGGCACGATGCGCCGCGCCGCGACGAGCGAGGCGGGGAACGCGAGCAGTGCGCCGAGCAGCGTCCCGCCGACGGCGATCGCGAGCGTCTGTGCGATCAGCAGCGGGAGCGAGGCGATCTGCGAGGCGCGCAGATGCGGCGGGAACATCGTGGCGAACGTATGGACCGCGTGCGCGAAGGCGAAGATCTGCGGGCGGTAGAGCCACAGCGAGATCAGCCCGACCGGGAGCAGCAGCAGCACGAGCCGGGGGTTGCGGCGCGCGAGAATGCCGAACGCGTCGACGCCGGCGACCAGCGCGACCAGGACGATCACGAGCGTCAGCGCGCGATGAAAGTCGAGCGTGCTCAGCGTGCCGGCGAGCTCGGTCCCGATCCCGCCCCCACCGACCGCCCCGACGATGATCGACGCGCGCATCGCGCACTCGAACGCGTAGGTGCCGAACGTCAGCAGATCCGGCAGCGTGAGCGGGATCAGACCGTAGGCCGCAATCGCGATGCGCGACGCGCCGGTCGCGCGCAGCGCTTCGAGCGGCGCAGCATCGGCGGCGGCGAACAGATCGCCGTAGACCCGTCCCACCATCGCTGAGTAGAAGAGCGCGAGCGCGACGATCCCGGCCGCCGGACCGAGTCCGACAACGACGACGGCGAGGATTGCCAGCGTCAGATCGGGGATCGCGCGCAGCGCCGACAGCGCCGCAACGATCAGCCGGTGACCCGGCGCTCGGGTGGCGATCGCGACGGCGAGCGGAACGCCGAGCACGAAGGCGATCAGCATCCCGGCGGCGGCCATGCCGATCGTCTGCGCGATCGGGACGAGCAGCGCGCGCAGATACGCCGCCGAGAGATCGGGCGGGAAGAACGAGCCCACCAGCCGCAGCAGGTTGGTAAACGCGTCGATCAAGCGACGCGGCCGCCGACGAGCGCGACGACGCGGTCGAAATAGCGCCGCGCGAACTCGACCTGATGGAGCGAACAGAGCAAGGCGAGGTTCCGCTCGCGCGCGAGATCGCACAGCAGGCGGACGATCTGCTCGCCGAGCTCCGGGTCGAGCGACGCGATCGGCTCGTCGGCCAGGATCGCCGTCGGGTGCTGGACGAGCGCGCGCGCGATCGCCACCCGCTGGCGCTGACCGCCGGACAGCTCGTTCGTGCGGCTGCGAAGCTTCTCGGGGATTCCGACCGCCGTCAGGGCCGCGCGCGCCTCCGCCAGCTCGGCTGCCGTGGGCGCGATCAGGAACCGCAGCGCGTGCGGCGTGCTCCACCTGCCCAGCGCACCCGCCATGACGTTTTGCACGACGGTCAACCGATCGACGAGGTCGTGCTGCTGCGCGATCATCGCGAGCCGCGTGCGCAGCCGCCGCAGCGCGCGTCCACGCAGCTGCGCGACCTCGACGTTGTCAACGTGAATGCTCCCGCCGGCGATCGCCACCGTGCCGTTGAGCGAGCGCAGCAGCGTCGTCTTGCCGCTGCCGCTCGGCCCGACGAGCGCGACGCACTCGCCGGCCGCGATCTGCAGCGTGACGTCATCGAGAGCGGGCGGCGCGCCGGGTCCGTACACGACGCGCACGCCGCTGATCTCGATCATCGGCTAGAGCAGTTTCAGTTTCGTCGCGATCGTCCGCAGCAGGTCGTATTCCGCATCGTTCGCGCGCACGAACGACGTGCCGCGCAGGATCTCCAGCACCGCAGCGTCGCCGGGGGTGCGGAGCGAGAGGAAGGCGCCCGCGAAGGCGTTGCGGTCGGCGGCGCCGGCCTCTTTGCGCGCGACCCAGACGTAGTCGAGGAACGGCGGCGTGGTGAAGAAGACGCGCACCTTGCTCTTGTCGAGCTGACCGCCGTCGAGCATCGCGCGGTAGACGCTCTCGTCGATCGCCCCGGCATCGACCGCGCCCGACTCGACCGCCTTGGCGGTGGCGGGATGATTGCCGGTGTAGCGGTAACTCAGGTCTTTGTCGGGATCGATTCCGGCCTGCATCATCGCATAGAACGGCATCAAGTGGCCGCTGGTCGAGTTGATGTCGCCGAAGGCGAACTTCTTGCCGCGAATGTCCTTCAGCGAGTTGATCGGGGCGGCCGACTGGGTGATGAACAGCGAGTGGAACTCGCGGTCGCTCGTGCGCTGCACCAGCGGGACGACGCCGTACTGCGCGTGGGCCTTGACGTACGTCAGGCCGCCCAAGTACGCGAAGTCCAGCGATCCGTTGCCGAGCGCTTCGACGGTCGCGTTGTAGTTCGTCGGGATGACGAGGTCGACGTCGCGCCCGAGCTTCGCCGCGAGGTAGTCGCGCAGCGGTTTCTTCTGATCGATCGAGATCTGCGTCGCGCCGGCATCAGGGATCATCCCGACGCGCAGCGCGGCGGCGGCCCGGGCCGTTCGGGGAAGCACTCCCACGGCGGCGAGTGCGGCGGCTGACGCGAGGAAGCGGCGGCGCGCGATCATTTTTGCGCCTGCGCCTCTTCGGCCCGCACCGCCGACTCGGCGGCCTGGAAACCGATCGTCGAATGCGTGGCGTCGCAGAACGGCTTGGTCATCGAGCCGCCGCAGCGGCACAGGGCGATGTTCGGTTTGCCCGTCAGGTCGTACGGATTGCCGTCCGCATCGATGAGAGTGAGCTCGCTCAAATCACCGCTCACCAAGTACGGCCCGTTCAATCGAGTCTTGATCGTGATCATCGCGTCCTCCGGATCCCTGCGTCGAGCCGACGGGGTTCCACGCGCCGCACCGGCAGTCATGTTCGCTGCGGGCGGTCAGCCCAGAAGTAGCGAAATCGGCCTAGCTGCTCCGGTCGTCCATTCGGGCGGCGAACTGCTCCCACGTCAGCGGTTCGGTCTGTCGCGCACGGGCGGGCCACCAGTCGACGCCGCCGCGGCTGATGCGCAGCTCGCCGAACTTCTCGCCGTCGGCGAAGACTTCGTAGACGGCGTCGACCGAGCCAAGCTCCCGAGGCGGCGCCGAAACGACCACACGATGTTCGGGCATCAGCGGAGCACGAGCAGCGCGGCGAGACCGATCGCGACGAGGTCTTCCGCGATGGCGGCGGGGATCGCACCGATCTTCCCGATCGCGGCGACGCGCGCGGCGTGGCCGCCGTACGTTCCGGCGAGCGCACCGATCACGCCGGCGATTGCGCCGACGGTGGGCGAACCGCCGTGCGGCGCCGCGATGAGCCATCCCGCGATCCCACCGCTGACGGGACGGACGACGATCGACGGGAACACCGTGCGGGACGGAATCTTCGGCAATGCGTCGGCGACGTATTCGCCGGCCGCCGCCACGGCCAGGACGATCCCCGGGAGACCGCCCCGGACGAGCATGAGCGCGGCCAGCGAGGTGAACGCTCGCAGACCGGAGACGAAGCCGATCCCGAACGCGAGCAGCGTGCTTTCCATCCCCGGAGTATACACCTTGGCGCGTGCCGTCCGTGCGGTACTAGGCCATGTCGTGCGTGGGATCCGTGGCCCATCGGGTTCTTCGCGTTCAGCCACCAGAGATACAGTCCCAAACCGCCGACGATGACGTTGAGCCAGAACGTGTAGTTGAACGAGAACATCGTCAGGTCGTGGCGGATGTTGGGGTTCGGCTTCGGCACGAGATGGAACGCCGAGAACGCGAGGTCCATCGCGATCGCCGCGAGGACCATCGTCGCGAAGAACACGCCGAAGATGTACAGCATCATTCGCATGCCGTAGTACTTGCGGTAGATGTCCAGCAGCGGGAGCACGATGAGGTCGGCGTACAGGAATGCGAGCAGCGCCGGCGATTACGAACCCGCCCAGCAAATCTTTCCACAGCATCGAGAAGTCCATCGCGAAGTTCTGAGCGATGGCGACTCGCGTACCGGGGTCGCGCAGGCGCTCCGCGAGCGAAGCGCCCTCCCCCTCTACCGATCCATGCTCGTGTCCGGTCGTCTCGTCGACGTGACGCCGCGCCTTCTCGACAAGCGCCTTCGGGTACGTGAGCTTCACGAGCACCGTCATGATCGCGATGAGCACCAGCCCGCCATCCACTCGGCAGCGGTGAACTGCCAACCCATCAGCAGCCAGAGGATGATGCCCAGCTCGAGCACCAGGTTGGAGAGCGCGAAGCCGAGGATGAGGCTCCAGCCCACCTGCCACGCCATCCCGACCGAGAGCATCAGGGCTTCGCCGATTTTCGCGAGCAGCACTACGTGAAGGCCTGCATGGAGTACCGGAGTCCTTGCATCAGGGCTTCGCAAGGTCCTGGACGAGATGCGCGAGCACGACATGGTATGCGGACTCGCCGGCGGCACCGTATTTGCGGCCGACCGCGACCATCGCGTGATCGTGCACGGCCGGCGAGAAGAGCGTGTCGAAGAGGCGTTCGACATCGAACGTGCCGTCGTGCAGTCCCGCCTGGTACAGCGCGGCGGCGACCGCCTTCGCGTCGGTCGACGATGGTGCAGGAAGCAGTTTGCCGCTCCGTTTCAAGGTTCCGACGCCGTCGAGGACGACGTAGGTGAAGACGTCGTCGAAGCGCTCGACCATCGCCGTACCGACGGAGGTCCGGAGGGACTGCTCCTCGCTCGCCGCCGGCGCCGAAAGCGCGCGCCGGAACGCCGCACCGCTGAAGTGATCGGCTCCTCCGCCCAGCGCGACGACCGCGGCAAGCAGCGCCGGGTTCTGCGTGGTTTGCTCCTGATCGTGACCCGGATGCGCGAGTGCGACTGCGGGTGACACGAGCAGAATGGAGGCGACGAGCGCCGTCAGACAAAGACGCGAAAACGAGAGCACGGGAGCCTCCCGAAAATCAGTGGGCCGTGTCCTGGCCGACCAGCGGTGCAGGGCGTAGGCGGTAGAAGACTTCGAACGAGAGCGGCGTGCCCGCGCCGTACACGGGGTTCAGCGCAGCCGGCTTCGAGTGGAGCGTGACGTCAAGGCCGACGCCCGCGACGGTCTTTCCAGGCTTGTGTGGAAGGTCGTGCACGAAGCCGACCGTGTACGCGCCCAGGTCATAGAGCGGGCCCGCGAGCGCCGGTCCGAGCACCAGATCGCGACCTGACTTCTGGACGTGCTCGAAGCGCGCGAACACCGCGTTGCCGTCGCGCCGGTACTCCGTTTCGTACAGGTACGCATTGGAGCGCTCGCCGTCAGTCGCGTTGTTCTGACCCCAGATGAGCGCATGCGACCAGGAGGCGTCGAAGCCGAGCGGTCGCGTGTACATGAGGGATGCCGACGTACGGCGGACGTCGACGCCGGGCATCGATGCTTCCGGCGATGTGATGAATCCGTACGAGACTTGAGCCGCGATGTACGAGTTCGGGTTCCAGGACAGCCGGCCGCTCTGCGAGTCGAGGCGGATCGGATCGAAGTTGTAACGCGCCTGATTCGGCTCACGCCCGGTGAATGTGCTCGCTTCGACCTTGATCTTGCTCGAGGCGACACCCGCCGTCACGACGCCGAACGTGATGTGCGTGGCGTCCTGCCAATGGTGACCGATCGGCGCGGCCGCGAGGTCGTATGCGATCGGCCTGTGCATGAACGCGGGCGGCCCGAGCGCCGGCTCGCCGGGATAGCCGACGTAGAGATACGCCGAGTGCGCGTTGCCGAGCTGGCCGGAATAGGTGAGCGCGAGCTCCGAGACGAGGTCGTGCGGGTGCTGAGCGTCGTGCAGCGGCTGGTTGCGCCACTGCTCTCCGCTCTGGAACAGTATCGGATAGCCTTGGCCGCCGACAGAGAACGGATCCGGAGTGAGCATGGCTCGAAAGCCGAGTTGCGCGCCGGGGCTCGTCGGGTGCGTGCGCATGTACATCAGCCATCCCGGCGCGACCAGCGCATCGGCGCCGCGCGACGTCGCCGTGTGGACGAACCGGGCAAACAGCGCGCCGTGGGTCATCTCCATGTCGTCACCCTTGCCGAACATGTGGGCGTACATCGTGTCGGCGTCGGGCATCCAGGAGGTTCCCGAGCCCTCGCGTGTCATCGGCGTCCCTACGTCGGTGGTGCTGGCCATCGTTCCCGGATCCAAGGTCGACATGTCCATGTGCATGCCGGATTCGGCCATCCCGTACATCGACATCACACCGTTGGCATTGTAGCGCATCGAGGACATGTCCATGCCGCGCGGCGCGGGCGAGGGCGCCGGCGTACTCATCGGCATGCCGGGCATCGGTGCCATCGTCGGCTCGGCCGCGACCACGGGAGCTGCGCACGTCGCAATCAACGCGGCAGCGAGCAATAAACAGGAGAGAAGCAACGCGACCTCGGGATGCTCGGCATACTACGGTCGGTAGTACACTTTCCCCGAACGTGAGGTTTCATTCCTCCAGACCGCGCGGCGCACGGCCGCTCGAGCGACCGCGCTACATGTTCATCTTCGCGTGCGCGCCGTGGTCGCTGACTTGCGCCTTGAACCAGGCGTGGACGGCCGAGACGAGCCCGGAATCGCTCGTCGTGTAGCTGATGGCGGCGCCGTTGTGCACCTCGGAGTAGCGGACGCTGATGCGTTTCGTTCCCGCGTGCATCGCTTGCAGTCCCGGCATTGTGCCGCCGTGAATGGACGCCGGGTCTCGGAAGTCACCACGTGCAAACGCCTGCGCCTCCTTGCGTAGGTGGGAACGCACGAGAAAAACCTGCTTTGCGGCCCCGTTGTGAACCGTGACGGTCTGAACCCCGCCGGTCGGCGTCGGCACGAACGTGTGCATGGTGGCGTCCATGCTGAAGGGCATGACGTGCTCGCTGTTCCGTTCGACTTGGGCTTGGTGCGCCGAATCGGCAGCGCGCGCTGACGCCGAGAGCGCGGCGACGAGCGCTGCGGCTAGCACCGTTTTTGTGAGTCTAGTTCGCACGAGTGACCTCCAAAAGGAGCGAGAGCGCTTCAGCGACGCCGCCGCGACGGTCGGCCGGGATGGCCCCAAAGATGCGGTCGAACTTCGCACGACGTGATGCAGCGATGTTGGCATTTGCCGTGATGCCGCGCCGGGTGTGGTGCAGGCGGACGAAGCGCGCATCACGCTCGTCGCGCACGCGGCGAACCCATCCGCGCCGTTCGAGCATGCCGGCGATTCGGGAGACCGTGCTCTTCTCGAGCCGCAGACGAGCCGCCAAGCCATTCTGGGTCATGCCCGGCTCGCGGCCGATTTCCAGCAGCGCGTGCGCCTCTCCGATCGAAACCGGCTGCCCGCACGGCGTCTCGTCAGGCTTGTGCAGCCCGAGGGACCGGACGAGCTGCACCATCTGCTCTTGAAACGCCGACTCGGTATTCTCTACGGGCTCCGGCCCTTTTCCCAGCACGATGGTTCGATCATACAACTATATGGTTGCAAACCGCAACTGTCTCTCATCGAAAGTTACCAGCGCGATCCGGCGCCGAGGTAAAAACGGCGTAGCGCGGCATCGACCTGATCGCACACCAGGTTAGCCATCGCTACTGCTCACGACGCCGTACCGCCACCGATGCGCTGGAGCAGAGACGGTAGGAACACCAGCAACGTGAAATTTGACTCATGTTTTGGCAGGCGCGCTCGACGCAGCAGCGGGAACCTCGAGGCGCAGCCGTTTGAGCAACAGGGCGTTGACGGCGACGAGCGCCGAGCTTCCCGACATGGAGAGTGCTGCGACCGCCGGGTTGAGCACGAACGGGTAGAAAACGCCGGCAGCGAGTGGAAAGGCAATGACGTTGTAAGCAACTGCCCACCACAGATTCTCATGCATTTTACGCAGGGTCGCGCGCGAGATCTCCACCGCTCGCACGACGTCGAAAGGATCGCTCTTCATCAGCACGACGTCGGCACTCTCAATCGCGACGTCGGTCCCCGCGCCGATCGCAAAGCCCACTTCGGCTTGTGTGAGCGCAGGTGCATCGTTGACGCCGTCGCCGACCATCCCGACCTTGTGGCCTTCCTGCTGGAGGCTCTTTATCTTCTCGACCTTCTGCGCGGGCAGGACGTCGGCGAAGACGATGTCGACGCCGAGTTCCTTCGCGATACGCTCGGCGGTGCCGCGATTGTCTCCGGTCAGCATTGCGACCTTGACTTTTCGTTCGCGCAGCACGCGAATTGCGGCGGCCGCCGTTGGCCGAGGCGCATCCGCAATCGCAATGAGCCCGAGGAGCGTACCGTCGGCCGCAACACAGACGACCGTCCGTCCGGCCCCTTGTAGCTGCTGCACCGCAGCGTCGAGCCCGACGAGAGCGACCTTCTCGACTTCCATCAGCTTTGGGCTGCCGACGAAAATCGAGCGGCCATCTACCGTCGCTTGAGCGCCCATCCCCTCGATCGCCTTGAAGGCGGTCGCTGCAAGCTTCTTACCGTCCCCAACTTTTTTGAGGATAGCCTGGGCGAGGGGGTGCTCGGAACCGGCCTCGACGGCCGCGGCGACCGCAAGAACCTCCGCTTCGGCCTTGCCCGGCGCCGCCCTGACCTCGACGACCTCGGGCTGACCCATCGTGAGTGTACCAGTCTTGTCGAACACGACGACATCAAGCTTGGCGGCCATCTCGAGGGCGGCCGCATCCTTGAACAGAATGCCGTTGCTGGCTCCGAGGCCGGTAGAGACCATGACCGCCATCGGCGTTGCAAGTCCAAGCGCGTCCGGGCACGCGATGACGAAGACCGTGATCGTCAGCGTCAACGCGAAGAGGACCGGTTGGCCGAGTAGCCACACCCAGACGCCGAAGGTGGCCAAACCGATAACGATCGCGGCGAGCACGAGCCACTGCGAGGCTTTGTCAGCGAGCAGCTGCGCGGGCGCTCGCGAGTTTTGCGCCTCCTGCACGAGCTTGACGATCTGCGCGAGCGCCGTATCAACGCCAACTTTCGTTGCGCGATAGCGGAAAGTGCCGGACTTGTTCATCGTCGCGCCGATGACGGCGTCGCCGACCGTTTTCTTGACCGGCATGGACTCTCCGGTGAGCATCGACTCGTCGACGTCCGACTCGCCCTCGGTGATCGCGCCGTCGACTGCGATCTTCTGTCCGGGGCGTACGATCACGATGTCCGCGAGGACGACCTCGGAGGTCGCGACTTGGAGCTCCTTGCCGTCCCGCAGTACCGTCGCCATCGCGGGTGCCAGATCGAGCAGGGCGCGCATCGCCTGCGACGCGCCGGCGCGGGCCCGCATCTCGAGCCAGTGGCCGAGGAGAATGAAGACGAGCAGGACGGACGCCGCCTCGTAAAAGCTGCTGCCATGAAAGAAGAATGTCGCCCCGACGCTGAAGAGGTAGCCGGTATAGACGCTCAGCACCACCAGCACGGCCATGTTCAGCACGCCGGTGCGGAGTGCGCGATATGCGGCCACGACGAACGTCCACGACGGGTAGAGAATCGCGCCGCTGGCTAGGACGAACGACACGACGTTCAGGTCCAAACCGAACGGTGGCGCAAGCGACGGAATTTTCAGGCCCATCGGCGAGAACGATAGGAGCGCCAGCGTGAAGCCAAGGCAGATCCAGAAGCGATTGCGCATATCGCGCACCATAGCGCCCATGTCCGTCCCGCGGCTATGCCCCATCTCGGCCATCTGGTCGGCCTTCGCGGACCCATTTGTCCGAGCCGGCGAGGGAGGGGCCGGCGGCGCCCCATTCGTGGAGCACACGTGCAGAGGGACAATCTCACCGCTGCAGTGATAGCCGCAGGCCTCGACGAGCGCACGGATGGCAGCGACCTCGAGGATCGCCGGGTCGTACATCACCGAAACGCCGCCGGAGGCGGCGTTCACGCTCGCGCGATATATGCCGGCGACGTGCGAGAGGTGCTTCTCCAAGCCGCGTCCACCGAGGGGCGAGAGCAGGTCACCGACTTCCACGGTGGTCGTCTTCATTGGCATACGTTCTCGCTTAGCATACTACACTATGTGGTACAAAATCTTTGCCGAGCGTCTTCCAACGCGCATGCCGGGGCGATCCGCTTGGTGGTTAAGGAAGCCCGTTGCGAGCATTACAAGCCGGAGTCTCTCTCGCGAAGAAATGGCCGCCTGCAAAGGGGTCCTGCGGAGGGTGTCCTCGTTCGATGCGCATCGTCGTGCGCCCGTCGCAGGAATCCAAATCGTCATGAAGTCGAGTACGGCGCGCTGATATGGCGGTGATGGCCATCGAGCCGTTTGCGCTGTCGTCCGAGGACGTTCGTAAGATCGACGCCTACTGGCGCGCCGCGAACTATCTGTCGGTTGGGCAGATCTACCTGCTCGAAAACCCCTTGCTGCGCGAGCCGTTGCGCGCCGAGCACGTGAAACCGCGCCTGCTGGGTCACTGGGGCACGACGCCGGGCCTCAACTTCATCTACGCGCACATGAACCGACTCATCAGAGCCCACGACCTCGATGCGATCTTCGTCGCGGGGCCCGGACACGGCGGGCCCGCCGTCGTCGCGAACACGTATCTGGAGGGAACCTATAGCGAGATCTACTCCGAGATCGCGCAAGACGTCGACGGGATGCGCCGGCTCTTCAAGCAGTTCTCGTTTCCGGGCGGCATTCCAAGCCACGCCTCACCGGAAACTCCGGGTTCGATCAACGAAGGCGGCGAACTCGGCTATTCGCTCCTGCACGCGTACGGTGCCGCGTTCGACAACCCCGACCTGTTCGTCTGTTGCGTTGTGGGCGACGGAGAAGCGGAAACGGCAGCGCTTGCAACGAGCTGGCATTCCAACAAGTTCCTCAATCCCGCGCGCGACGGCGCCGTGCTCCCGATCCTGCATCTCAATGGCTATAAAATTGCCGGACCGACGGTTCTTGCCCGGATCCCAGAAGAAGAACTGCGCAGCCTCTTGCGCGGCTATGGATACGAGCCGCGCTTTGTGCGCGGTCACGATCCTGAAACGATGCACCGCGCAATGGCTGCGACGTTAGAGGAGATCGCCGCGGAGATCCGCGGCATTCAATGGCGAGCGCGAACCGACGGCTTTCGCGAGCGTCCGCGCTGGCCGATGATCGTGCTCGCAACGCCCAAGGGCTGGACGGGCCCCAAGATCGTCGATGGCAAGCAAGTCGAGGGAACCTGGCGCGCGCATCAGGTGCCGCTCGCCGAGGTTCGCACGAACGAAGAGCACCGCCGCATGCTCGAGACGTGGATGAAGAGCTACGGTCCGGAAGAGCTCTTCGACAGCGGCGGCCGACTTCGGCAGGAGCTTGCCGATCTCGCCCCGCTCGGGAATCGCCGTATGGGGGCGAACCCGCACGCGAACGGGGGGTTGCTGCTCGAGGACCTGTGCCTACCGGACTTTCGCGACTATGCCGTCCCACTCAAAGCGCCGGGTACGTCCGTGGAGGAAGCGACGCGCGTGCTCGGGCGTTTCCTGCGCGATGTCGTGAAAGCCAACCGCGAGAACTTTCGCGTCTTCGGTCCGGACGAGACGACGTCGAATCGGCTCGACGCGGTCTTCGAGGTGACCGACCGCGTTTCGACGGCAGACATATTACCGACGGACGAACACGTTTCTGCCAACGGTCAGGTGATGGAAGTCCTGAGCGAGCACATGTGCCAGGGCTGGCTCGAAGGATATCTCTTGACGGGCCGGCACGGCTTCTTCTCGTGTTACGAAGCGTTCGTCCATATTGTCGATTCGATGTTCAACCAGCATGCGAAGTGGTTGAAAGTGACACGCCGGCTTCCCTGGCGTCGTCGTCTCGCTTCGCTGAACTACCTGTTGACCTCCCACGTGTGGCGCCAAGACAACAATGGCTTCAGTCACCAAGATCCAGGCTTCATCGACCATGTCGTCAACAAGAAGGCCGACGTCGTGCGCGTGTACTTGCCGCCCGACGCGAACACGCTCTTGTCGGTGGCCGACCATTGCTTGCGCAGCCGCAACTACGTCAACGTCATCGTGGCGGGCAAGCAGCCCGAACTCCAGTGGCTGGACATGGAGTCCGCGATCAAGCATTGCACCGAGGGCCTGGGCATCTGGACCTGGGCGAGCAACGATGCCGGCCTCGATCCTGATGTCGTGATGGCCTGCGCAGGCGATGTGCCGACGCTCGAGACGCTCGCAGCCGTCGATTTTCTGCGACAGAACCTTCCCGACGTCAAGATTCGCGTTGTGAACGTCGTCGACCTCATGGCGCTGCAGCCGTCGACCGAACACCCGCACGGCCTACCCGACCGTGAGTTCGATTCCATCTTCACCGCGGACAAGCCGGTCGTCTTCGCGTTTCACGGCTATCCGACGCTTATCCATCGGCTCACGTATCGCCGGACGAACCATGCAAACTTCCACGTGCACGGCTACCGAGAAGAAGGGACCACGACGACTCCCTTCCACATGACGATGCTCAACGAGCTCGATCGCTATCATCTTGCCGGCGACGTGATCGACCGAGTGCCGGCGCTACGGAATCGTGCGGGTCACCTCAAACAGCTCATTCGGGACAGGCTCATCGAGCATCACCGATACATCAACGAACGCGGCGACGATCCGCCGGAAATCAAAAACTGGAAGTGGACCGTGCCGACGTGATCGCCGAATGCGCTCTCAAGGTTCGTTGACGTGCAGACGGCATCGCCCGCAACGGATTTTTCAGTAACGCGGCTCGGCGTCATCATGACTCCGGAGCCGGGTGAACCGCACGAATTGTGGGGGGTGCTCAACCCCGGCGGCGTTCGTTCAGCGGATGGTAGCATGCATCTCTTCCCGCGCCTCGTCGCCGAGGGGAACTTCTCGCGGATCGGACATGGACGTGTGCGCTATGAGGGCGATACGCCGGTCAGCGTCGAGCGTCTCGGGGTTGTGCTTGAACCGCGCGAACCGTACGAGGTCGGCCCCAGCGGCGGCGGCGTCGAAGATCCGCGCGTCGTGTACGTTCCGCTGCTCAAATGCTACGTCATGACGTATACGGCGTTCGTCCCGTTCGAACCGCGCGTCGCGATCGCGGCCTCCGAGGATCTTCGGACATGGCAGCGCCTTGGAGTCTTGCGGTATGAAGTCGGCGAACTCGATTTCAATCGGTTCGGCAACAAGGATGCGGCATTGTTGCCCGACATCGTCCTTGACGCCGAGGGAGTGCCGTCGCTAGGAATCTTGCATCGACCGACAACGCGCATTCACGTCCACTACGGCGGATCCGATGTCACGAAACCGCCGTGCGGCGAGGAAACACGCGAACACATCTGGATATCCTACGCTCCCGTTGAGGCCGTTCTCAGCGACCTCGCAAACTTGACGTTCGTCCGACGACACGAACGAGTGATGGCGCCGGAGCAGCCGTGGGAAGCGAACAAGGTCGGCACCGGCACGCCGCCCGTGCGGCTGCCGTACGGCTGGGTCTTGCCCTATCACGCCGTTTCAGCTCCTGAGGGCCACCCTCGCTATTGCATTGGCATCGCGATCCTTGATCTCCAACGCGCGTCGCGCGTTCTCTACCGGACGCCGTCGCCGATTCTCGAGCCGCAGACCGCATACGAGCGTGACGGCCTCGTCGCCGATGTCGTCTTTCCGACGGCAACAGATCTTCGGCCAGACGGTCTGCTCGACGTCTATTACGGCGCAGCGGATCGCGTCATCGCTGCAGCAAGGGTCGCACTGCCGAGCCGATTGCCGGTCGTTTCGGCGGCGCAACCTGCCGGATCTACGGCAACGGCCTAGTGAGGACTTCCGAGCCCGTCGAGGACTGCATTTAGGCGTGCGCTGACGTCGGCAGCGACGGACGCGAGCTCGTCGTGCCCGATGATCGTTACCATGGCGTTCGCATCGATGACGCCGACTGTCGTGTGACCCGCGCTCCGCCGTACGATCACATTGCAGGGGAGCAGCAGCCCCGCGTCAGGATCTGCCGCCAGTACACGGCTCGCGCTGTCGGGTTTGCAAGCGCCGAGAATGACGTAGTCGCCGATGTCGATCCCGAGTTTGCTGCGCAGCCTCGCGGCGACGTCGATCTCGCAGAGTATGCCGAAGCCTTGCTCGGCGAGGAGGACCTTTGCGCGGGCGAGCGCGTCCGGAAAGTCGAGCGCGATGTCGCGGGTCGTACCGTAGGATAGCTGTGTATGGTTCATGCCGGTTGGTACCTTTCGGGTTGTGCGAGCAGCTCCACGGAGGGGGCGTGATACATTCTCAATGCGAGAAGAGTCGTGCGAGTCCAAATGCCGCGCCGGCTGCCAGACCGCCGATCAACACCGTCTGCAGCCCGCTGCGGAGAGGAGCGGTCCCGGTGAAGCGGCCTTTGACGTAGCCGAACGCGAGCAACGCGAGAAGCGTCACGACCACCGACCACAGTAACGCGGCGTGGACATTCGGCACAAAGAAATAGGACAGAAGCGGGATGAGGCCGCCAATAACGTACGACGCCGCAATCGTGAAAGCACTCGAGAAAGCGCGCTTCGGGTCAGGGCGTTCGAGCCCGAGCTCGAAACGCATCATGAAGTCGACCCACGAACGGGGCCGCTTCTGAAATGCGAGAACGATCGGGGCGATCTCGGCATCGTCGAGCCCGTAGGCTTTGAAAACGGTCGTTACCTCGGCGATCTCGGCTCGCGGAACGTCGGCAACTTCCTGTGTCTCGCGAAGGCGTTCGCTTTCATAGTGCTCCGTATCGCTGCGCGACGCGAGGTATCCACCCAGTCCCATCGCGATCGAACCGGCGGCGACTTCCGCCAAGCCCGCGGTGATGATGATGCCGGTGGACGAGACCGCGCCCGAGAGCCCGGCGGCGAGCGCGAACGGAACCGTAAGGCCGTCCGACATGCCGATGACGATGTCGCGAATGCGCGCGCTGCCGGTAAAGTGACGCTCGATATGGGGTGTTTGCGGCAAACCAACCCTCACTCGATTTCGAAAATGCCCCGAACTGCCCGGTACCCGAACCGGTCAGTGCGACACGAGCGATTAGGGCTGGTTGTGGAGGGCCGTCTTGTCGCTGGGGAGTTCCGTCCGCGCCTCCAGCTGTCGGTCGGGTCGGCTCAGGATGGCGTTGTAGACCATCGCCGTTATCCAACCAGCGATGAGCCCGACGAAGAGGACCGTCACCAGCACGAACAAGCCCGTGCCCGCGCTCCAGTGCGATGCGTAGCTACCGGAGCCGCCGTAGCCACCCATCATCCAGCCGCCACCCATCATCGAACCGGCGCCCATCATGCCGAAGCCGAACAGAAGGCTCAGCACTACCGCGCCGGCGCCGCCCGCAATCGCGAGAGCTTTGGGGTCTAAGGAAGAGTGCTGACTGTGCATGGATTTCCTCACGTTTTGTTGGATTGGCCGGATCGCCGTCGTAACCGCTCGGCGCCACACCCCGTAGTTTGACAGATCGTCCTGACGGGTTCGAGAACGCTTCCATCACAGGGCGTTCCGAACTTATTCACATCCGCGAGTCGGCGAACACGTTAAGGGCGACGATGAACGCCGAAAACGCGCTGAACGACCGCCAGTCGCGTGGTGTTCTTGCCCGGTGTACTACAGACCGTAGTTTACGTCGTTTGTGTGAAGAACCGAAGAAGACCGCGGTCTCAATTGCTCCTTCTCGGCTTGACACCGTCGCAGTTGGGGTAGAATGATTCAAAATGATGAAAAGGCGCAAAGGCGCCCTCGCCGGCGAAAAGAAAAGCCACGTCCTTTAGGGACGCACATCGGCTCGCGGTCACCTAGACGGGATCGACAAGATGGTCAAGCTCGGCGACGGCGGCCGCACTGGGTCGGACAGCGTAGGCGGACGAACAGTCGTCGATCCCGTGTGCGGGATGGAGGTCGATGCAGAGCACTGGCTCGATCACGACGGGCACACCGTTCACTTCTGCTCGGCAGGTTGCAAGGCAAAATTCACGGCGGAGCCCGACAAATATCTGAGGCATGGGGACGTCGCCTCGCCCGCCGTTGCAGCGACCGGCGTCTTGTACACGTGCCCGATGCATCCGCAAGTTCGGCAAAACGGCCCCGGGAGCTGTCCGATCTGCGGCATGGCCCTGGAACCATTGACCGTCACTGCCGAAGCGCCGGAGAACCAGGAACTGGCGGACATGACCCGGCGCTTTTGGATCGGGCTGCTGTGCGCATTCCCGGTCTTCGTGTTGGAGATGGGGGCGCACATCCCCGCGCTCGGGCTACACCGCCTGTTGCCGCCCACGACGTCGACATGGATAGAGTTCGTGCTCTCGACTCCGGTCGTTTTGTGGGCTGGGTTTCCCCTCTTCGAACGTGGCTGGGCCTCGATCGTGCAGCGGAGTCTCAACATGTTCAGCCTGATCGCGCTCGGGACGGGGACAGCGTACGTCTACAGCCTTTTCGCCACGTTCGTGCCGGGGATCTTTCCCGCCGGCTTCCGCGGCATGGACGGCGCCGTCCCCGTGTATTTCGAAGCCGCCGCCGTGATCACGGTGTTGGTTCTGCTTGGACAAGTCGTAGAGTTGCGGGCTCGCGAGCAGACAGGCGGCGCCATCCGCGCGCTCCTGAATCTCGCCCCGAAGACCGCGCGACGTTTGAGCCAAGCCGGCCAAGACGACGAGATTCCGTTGGAGCACGTGCAGGTCGGCGACCGCCTGCGCGTGCGACCTGGAGACGGCGTGCCGGTCGACGGCGCGGTGCTGGAAGGCACGAGCGCGGTCGACGAATCCATGGTCACCGGCGAGTCGATGCCGGTCACGAAAGAAGCCGGTGACAAGCTGATCGGCGGCACCGTGAATAGCACCGGTTCGCTCGTCATGCGGGCCGACAGGGTCGGGTCGGACACCATGCTGTCGCGAATCGTCGCGATGGTGGCAGAGGCGCAGCGCAGCCGAGCTCCCATTCAGCGTTTGGCTGATGTCGTGGCGGCCTATTTCGTCCCGGCAGTGCTTGCTGCCGCCGCAATAGCCTTTCTCGTCTGGGCCGCGTGGGGCCCGGCTCCCTCGCTCGCATACGCTCTCATCGCGGCGGTCTCGGTCGTCATCATCGCCTGCCCGTGCGCGCTTGGCCTTGCCACTCCGATGAGCATCGGGGTTGGGGTCGGGAAGGGTGCCGGCGTCGGCGTCCTGATCAAGTCCGCCGAAGCGCTCGAACGCATGGAGAGGGTCAACACGCTGGTGGTCGACAAGACCGGAACGCTAACGGAAGGCAGGCCGCGCGTGACGGCGATCGTCTTGTCTCCCGGCGCGTCTGAGGCCGACATTTTGCCTTTGGCTGCGGGGCTCGAACGATCCAGCGAGCATCCGTTAGCGGCCGCCATCGTCGCCGCGGCGCACGTTCGCGGAATGGCCCTGCAGGATCCAACCGACTTCTCTTCGTTCACGGGCAAGGGCGTCACCGGCAGAATCGATGGCCGAAGCGTGGCACTTGGCAACATGAAGCTGATGGACGATCTCGGCGTCGCCTTCGCGGCGATGGTCGCGCAAGCCGAGCGACTCCGCGCCGATGGGGCAACTGCGCTGTATGTAGCAGTCGACGGCCACCCTGCCGCGGTGATCGCGATCGGCGATCCCATAAAGGCGACGACGCCGGCGGCGTTGGACAACCTGCGTGCGGCTGGAATTCAGATCGTCATGTTGACCGGCGATAACAAAACGACCGCGCAGGCGGTTGCGCGAAAGCTGGGCATTGACGACGTCGAAGCCGACATCTTGCCCGAGGATAAGCTCCGGATCGTTCGTGAGCTGAAGTCCAAGGGACGGATCGTCGCCATGGCCGGTGACGGTGTGAATGACGCGCCGGCGTTGGCCGAAGCGGACGTCGGGATTGCCATGGGTACCGGAACCGAGGTCGCGATTCAGAGCGCGGGCATCACGTTGGTGAAGGGCGACCTCGCCGGCATAGCGCGCGCGCGTTCGCTCAGCCGCGCGACCATGCGAAATATCCGCGAGAACCTCGTGTTCGCGTTCGCCTACAACATTATCGGAATTCCCATCGCGGCCGGCGCCCTCTATCCGGTATTCGGTATTCTTCTCAGCCCGGTTGTCGCCGCGCTCGCAATGTCGTTCAGCTCCGTATCGGTGATCGCGAATGCTCTGCGACTGCGCGCTATAAAGCTGTAAGAACTGTTTTCTCGAGGGCTAACAGTGATGGGAGAGCAGGTACGGGAGGTCGTGCCGGAACGCTGCGTGGCTGAGCGGTAGCGCGAGCGCCAAGCACGCCACCGCCAGCGGCGCCATCCAGACGAGCCAGCGGTCCTCAGGCCTGCGGGCGGCGGCTTCAAGACCTAACCGCGCATCGGCACACAGGTCTGCTCCCCGCGAGATTCGGGCCACCAGCGAGAGGTATCGGTCTTCGCTGCCCTTGGCTGCCGTAAGGTTTGCCGACCGCTCCCGCTGCGCGTGCAGGCGGCGTTCGAGCGGTTCGAATCCTGGGATCAACAACGCCGCAAACGCTAGGTGCCACAGGACCCCGGTGGTGGCGTCACCTCGTCGCACGTGCACGACCTCGTGCCGCAGGACGAGTTCGAGATCCGCATCGTCCAGCGGCTCGATGAACCCGCGCGAGATCACGATCGTTCGACCGAACACGGTTGTCGCGATCGGCGCCGTGAGGTCGACGTACAGGACCTTCGGGATGGCGACGCCGAGCGCGGCCGATGCACGCTCCAAAGCGTCCCGCACTCGTGCCGGCTTCGGCTCGGCAACGTCGCGGAGCCGGGCGAAACGCAGCCGTGCGACGACGATCTTGGCGACCACCACGCCGGCGGAGAGCACGGCGAGCGCGCCCACGAACCATCCGAGCCGTTCATGAATCCACAGCGTCGAATGGTAGAACGGGTCGACGCCGGCGAACTCGCATCCACGGTCGGCCCACCAGGACAGTGGGACGAGAAAGACGATCGGCCAGAGCGCGCGGATGAACCGCACGCCGCTAGCACTTCTTGCGCGAACGATCGTCGAGGCGGCGGCGTAGTTCGTCGAGCGCACCGGCGTCGTTCGCGACCGCGTCAACGAAGCCGTGCACGGCGGCCGGTCCATGCGCCGAGATCAGCCCTCCGAGTGTCCGCGCTACGATGCTCGAGACGACGCCGTCGCGCGTGACGGCCGCGCGGTACCGCATGTCGAGATGCGAGCCGCCCTCGTTGCCCTTCGCGACGAGGCCTTTCTTGAGCATCCGGCTCAGTTCGGTGAACACCGTGGTGTATGCGAGGTCTTCGTGCTCGGACAGTCCGCGATGCAGGTCGGATACCGACAGCGGGCCATGCGCCCACAGGTACTCGAGGATCGAGGCCTGGCGGCTTCCCAGAACCTTTCCGAGGTCGGCTTTCTTTCTCGGGCTCACGGGGTCGACGTGGCGAAGGGGAGCATACTACAGAGCCTCGTACGCTACTGCGAGAGCCGGCTCCTCGATCGTGCTTGCTTCGTCGTGAGCGTGGTCAGGCCGCATCGTGCTGCCTGCCCCGAGCGGTGCCCGGTGCTCTCATGGGCGGCGACTCCGCCCGCAGGAGGATGACCTGAGCAGCATTCACGTCCGCGTCGGCCTCATGGCCGCAGCGAACGCAGGCAAAGAACGGTCCCTCCCGGCTTTCCTTGCAGACATGCCCGCACGCGGCACACGTCTGCGAACTGTATCTGGCGTCGACCTCGATCACCGTGCGAGCAGCGTACGCTGCTTCTATGGCTATAATGGGGCCAGGTGCCGCCTGGCTCACTATTCTGCCGCC